>Ga0105355_10000071_pt1 | contig 81554 bp, 66 predicted proteins | sample GOMGulsemesocosm_2_FD_83508 | JGI IMG/M metagenome (GOLD analysis project Ga0105355, IMG submission 83508) | Methane-oxidizing microbial communities from mesocosms in the Gulf of Mexico - GOM9C Gulf of Mexico | ecosystem: Environmental > Aquatic > Marine > Cold seeps | place: Gulf of Mexico...
AAGCGACCAACTGCGTCGTTATAATACATTAATTTAGAATGACTAAACGGCACGTATTATGCCTAGCATTTGGCACGCTTCTCGACTTGCTGAAATCATGCATTATCATTGGTCACGGGTATAGGTCAACAATGGCCGCCTTTGGTATAAGTAGGCAGCGTCAATTATCTAGGGCATGGTAAGTGTGATTAAAATTCTGCTGTTGCCCGTATGCTCGCCAAAATCACTATGCAAAGGGGATTACTATAAGCGGTTGGGATGTTAACGCTGGTACCGTCGCGGTTATCGTAAAACTATCATGAGTCGTAGAACTAGCGATGGGGAAAAGAGTGTTGATGCAACAGGTGATGTGTTCGAGTGAACGTAACGTCATGTAGATTTACTAAATCTACCGAAACAAGCGTGAGCCTAAAAAGCGAGGGCTAGGCTGGCTAGCCCTCTGCAATTGCTCGTCTGCTGGTTAGCCTATTCTGGCGATACCACGATAAAGCGTAGGCAATCGAGTTGTACCTGCGCGTTGTCGATGTATTTCGCTAGTTGACTCTGTTGCGTCTCCAGATGGACTATTTCCTCTTGGCGAATATTTGGGTTTATCGCTTTAAGGTCGGTTAAACGTTCAATTTCTTTGCTTAACGCTTGTTCCATCTTGGCGGCAGCTTGCTGCTTAATCGCGCTTAACGATTGCTGTGCCTTGTCGCTGCCAAGTTGTACCTGCTGGTGGATAAAGGCTTGCGACGCGCCAACGAGCTTACTGGCAATGTGGCGGCCAATTGGGCTGAGCTGACCACTTAGATTGTCGTAACTCACGTTAGCGCTCAAGTCGTTACCGTTTTTATCCATCAGTAAACGCATCGGCGTGGCTGGTAAGAATCGACCTATATGGTATTTTTTAGGTGCCGAAGTATCGGCGACAAAAATAAGCTCTAACAACATGGTGCCTGCGGGCAATGCCTTGCTCTTAAGTACCGCCACCGAGTTATTCCCCGTCGTGTCGCTTAAGACCATATCGATGCTGCCTTGCACCATCGGATGTTCCCAGTTAACAAACTCGAAATCTTCACGGGCGAGTGCTGTGTCGCGACTAAAGGTTACGGTGGTGCCTTCTTCGTCAAGACCCGGGAAGTGACTATGCAACATGTGGCCGCCGGGGCGCAGGATGATGGCATTTTCACTGTGATCGTCTTGTTCGACGCCGCAAATGTCTAACATGTTAAACATAAACGTTGGCAATTGCGTGCCATTGTCGATCTTTGCGATACGCTGGGCGATCTCCTTACCGGCACTCTGCCCGCCTGAGTTCAGTTCCAATAGGCGGTCACGCCCTTGTTCCACTTTCTCTTTGAGCTCGATATGAATTTGGTCGGTTTGTTCGATCAGGCTCTCTAAGCTTTGGCTAGCCGTTTCTTGATCGTTTAACAGCTCAAATAATGACTCTTTAATCTGTGTAAATACGATGCCACCTGACGGACAGGTATGCTCGAAGGCATGGAGCCCATGATTGTACCAATCGAGTAATACCTTTTGGCTTGAGCCTTCAAGGTAAGGTAGGTGCAGTTGGATATCATTTTGCTGACCGATGCGATCGAGACGACCGATGCGCTGCTCGAGCAAGTCAGGGTTTAGCGGCAGATCAAATAACACTAGATGACGGGCGAACTGGAAGTTACGGCCTTCAGAGCCGATCTCAGAACAAACCAATACTTGCGCGCCATTTTCGCTTTGCGCAAAATAGGCGGCGGCTTTATCACGTTCGATTAACGACAAGCCTTCGTGGAATACGGCGCTGCGGATCGCTTCTTTCACTCTAAGTGCTTGCTCTATCACAAGGGCTGTTTGCGCATGAGCACAGATGATTAGCATCTTCTCTTTGCTGTCTTTAATCAGCTCGATAAGCCAGTCGATGCGTGGATCAAATGCCCACCATGAAGCGTCTTTTCCTTCAAACTCTTGGAAAATTTCTTCAGGGTATAACGATTGTAAAGCACTTGCTTCGATGCTTTTGTTGCCACCCATCATCTTCGAGACTTTAATCGAAGTCGCGTATTGGTTTGGCATTGGCAGCGGATAAGTATTAACAATCCGTTTAGGGAAGCCTTTGACTGCTTGACGTGTATTACGCATTAAGACACGGCTGGTGCCATGACGGTCGAGCAATAGTTGGAGCAGAGTTTCACGCGACTTTGAGACCGGATTAGCTTCTATGTCATTGAGCAATACGGTGATGTTACGCTCTTTGAGCAGCTCGATTAATGTCTGGCGAGTCTCTGGCGTTAGTTGCTGTTGCTCGATAAGTTCATGGGCGGCACTGGCCACATGTTGGTATTCCTTTTCTTCGTCAAGGAAACTCTGGTAATCGTAGAAACGATCTGGGTCGAGCAGGCGCAGGCGTGCAAAATGTGATTCATGACCGAGTTGATCTGGTGTTGCGGTTAACAGCAATATGCCTGGCGTATTCTGCGCTAAACCTTCAACGATACGGTATTCCCGCGATGGTTTTTCGCTGTTCCACTCAAGGTGATGCGCTTCGTCGACCACGACTAAGTCCCAATCACCGTCAAGCGCCTCCTTATAACGCGCGTTGTTGCGTAATAGGCTTAAGCTGGCGATAATCAGTTGTTCGGTATCAAATGGATTCTCGGCATCGAGATTAGCCTCAGCGCAGCGCTCTTGATCGAAGATCGCGAACTTGAGGTTAAAGCGGCGACGCATCTCTACCAGCCATTGATGCTGGAGCGAGTCTGGCAACAAGATTAATACGCGTTCGGCGCGTCCAGTCAAAATCTGTTGCAGGATAATCATGCCCGCTTCGATGGTTTTTCCTAATCCCACTTCATCGGCTAGCAATACGCGCGGCGCATAACGTGAGCCAACTTCTTTGGCGATATGAAGCTGATGAGGAATTAAACTTGCGCGGCTGCCTGCAAGACCAAGTAAATCACTCTGTTGCATGGCATGACGCTGGATTAAACAATCATAGCGCAGCGCGAAGTGATTCATTCGTTCAATTTGACCGGCGAACATCCGATCCTGTGGTTTGTTGAAGCGGATGTTGTGGCATAACATCACTTCTCGCAACGAAACGTCGGTTTCTTGAGTATCTTCACGGGTACCAATGTAGGTGATAAGTCCTTTATCTTCCTTGGTATCGGTGATGGTCATTGACCATCCTTCATGGCTTTGCACGCTATCGCCGCTGTTGAAGATGACGCGTGTCAGAGGGGCATCGGTGCGGGAAAACAGGCGACTCTCGCCTGTTGCAGAAAATAAGACGGTAATTGCACGGTTTTCTACCGCGACAACTGTACCTAGTCCGAGATCCGATTCGGTATCACTAATCCAACGTTGAGCTAGTACGTAAGGCATATAAAGGGTCTCTCTAGCTAGATAAAAATCGGGGCGTATCTTACATTAACCTCTATCACTTTGCATGGCTAATTTGGCGCGAACTTAGAGTATTTTGCTAAGTGTAGCCTGTGGCTGTGAAACGGGTAGTGTTTTTACCAACAATATTGAGTTTTTTAGCGTTTTTGGTCGTAAAAAAGCAGGCTGAACCATCGCTCATACTAGGATATAATCACCAGCTTATCACGTGTATTTTCTTTTTAGGAGCGCGGTGTGAAAACCAATATCTTATCCCAATATAATCGCACTATATTTTATACTTATTTTGCGGTACTGGCCTTAGCCGTTGCAGCATCATTAATTGTGCTCAATAAAAATCGTAGCGATGCACTCGAAGAGCGTTATCGCCAGGTTAAGACCCATGAGCATCAAGTGGAACTGTTGCTCGATTCTGGGGTGCGCGCGGTTAAATCTCTCAATCAATATGCCACCAAGCACCTAAGTTTGGCCGAAGCGCCGCGCATTGAGTTGCTCTTGTCATATTATTACTATTCCTATAACTCTATCGATGAAGTGTTTGAGATCATTCCAAATGTGAAGGAGGAGCTCCAAGATCAGTTTCAAACAAGCATGATTTCGGGCAGCGGCAACTTGGAAAAACGCAGTAAAGACTATTACCGTGAAATGGATATGCTGTTTGAAATGAATCTATCTTTTCCGGTGGCAATGGAGATGGTGCCTGATGCGGCCTGGGTATATTATTTATCGGCGAGTGATTTTATCGGTATTTATCCGTGGCCTGGTGATGATTATGGCTTCTCTGCACAAACCTATGACAGCCCTGCGTATAAGGGTGCATTGAACTCGGCGCGCTCGGTGTATTGGACCGAGGCCTATCTCGATAAGGCGGGGAAGGGACTGATGACAACGGTTGGCGTGCCACTGTATGTTAAAGATGAGTTCTATGGTGCCATTGCTATCGATATCACGCTATCTAGTCTGAGTAAGGAATTGTTGCCGCAATCAGGCTTAGCTGGGCATATGTTGCTGCTCGACCAGAAACAGCAGGTGATGGCTCAAAATAGTAAGGAAGAAGGTCCACAGCAAGAATTTATTAAACCGTTAACCGAATACTTACCGCCTGAGTTGGCCTCACTGTCTAGCCAAGAGTTGTTTGCGATGACCCAAGGGCAATTAGTTAACGGCTATTATGTGCAGACGATTGAGTTGGTTAACGCGCCGTTTAAAATTATTTACTTCGAACTGCAATCGGACCTATTTGCCGACTCGTGGCGTCAGTTCGTGATTAGTTTGGTGTCATTGATGTTGGCGCTATCCATCTTGGTCTCGGTGGTTCATTGGCTAGCGAATAAATCATTCATTGGGCCGGCGTCTAAATTGATGTTATATCTTGAGGATTGCGCAAAGGAACCCGCTAGTCCGCCCAAAGAGATCAATGTTGGCTGGATGCCATTTTTCACCTTGATCCATCGGACATTTACCGAAAATAAAAACTACACGCAACAACTGGCAGAGGACAATCGTCAGCTTGATTTACAGGTCGCACAGCGTACCGAAAAACTGCGTGAAACCACCAAGCGACGAGAGCACGAATATGCGTTGCTGCGAGGACTGATTGACTCGATTCCCGATGTTATTTTCTATAAGGATACTCAAGGTAAGTTCTTGGGCTGTAATACCGCGGCACATACCTTATTTGAGGTGTCAGAAGAGCAGCTTATTGGTAAGGAAAGCCGAGATTTTCTCGCGCCTCAGTTGGCCGATTATCTGGAGCAACATGACTCGCAGGTGATTGAAAAACGTCAATCGGTGACCTCACAACAGCGGATTAAGGTGCGGGATAAGGATCAACTATGGGAAACTCAAAAGACCCCCTATACCGGTATCGATGGCGAGTTGCTCGGACTCATCGGTGTGGCACGCGATATAACCAAGGAACATGAGGCCGCTGAAAACTTGCGTTACAGTGAAGAGCGTTATGCTTTGGCGATGGATGCGGTAGAAGAAGGATTATGGGATTGGCATCTACTGAGCGATAAACTCCATTGTAATCCGGCATATTTCACCATGCTTGGCTATAAACCGCGTCAGGGTTTACCAAGCTGGCAAGGGTTTAGAAAGCTGGTCCACAAGGATGATTGGTCGACGGTTTATCATAAGATTAATCTACATTTGGACGATCCATCACAGCCGTACGAACACGAGTTTAGAATGTTAACCGAGGCTGGGGAGTATGAATGGATATTAGCGCGCGGTAGCGTGGTGGAATATGATGAATCACAGCGACCGACGCGGATGTTGGGTACCCATAAAAACATCACCGTGCGCAAAGAGTTTGAACGGGACCTGCTAGAAGCAAAGCAAGATGCCGAAATGGCGAATCGCTACAAGAGTGAATTTTTGGCCAATATGAGTCATGAGATCCGCACCCCGATGAATGGGGTGATGGGCATGATTCAATTGGTGCTGCACACCAGCCTCGATGATCACCAATATGACTATTTGAACAAGGCACAAAACTCCGCCAATGCGTTGCTGCACATTATCAACGACATCTTAGATTTCTCTAAAATTGAGGCGGGTAAGCTCGAATTAGACAATGCGCCGTTTAGTCTCGAAGATATGTTAGATGCGGTGATTAATGTCAATGTTATCGCCGCGCAAAGTAAACATATTGAATTGCTGCTCGATGCGCCGACACAACCCTTGGCGTTAATCGGCGATAGTTTACGCATCAGCCAGGTATTAACCAATATTGTCTCAAACGCAGTCAAGTTTACCGAGCAAGGCTATGTTGAAATATGTTGCCATGTCGTTGCTCAAGATGATGATCGGGTCGCACTTAATTTCTCGGTCACCGATACCGGTATCGGTATTGAACAAAAGAAATTGCCTAAGTTGTTTAAGGCATTTAGTCAGGCGGATGGTTCCACTACACGCGAGTTTGGTGGTTCTGGCTTAGGGTTATCGATCTCTGATCATCTGGTTAAGATGATGGGGGGCGAGTTCTCGGTGACCACCAAACTACAGCACGGCAGCTGTTTCTCGTTCACGGTGGAATTGCAGCGAGATGGTCTGGCACAGCAACAGCAATGGGCTCTGCCTGCATCGATGACTAATGCTGAATTAATCTTGATTGAGTCTCATCATCGCGCTGTCGATGTTTATCAAAAAATGTTAAACGAAATCGGCTTTAAGCTACATACGGTTGGCTCTGTCGAACAGGCGTTACAACAACAATCGCAACCGCAGATGATTTTACTCGATTGGAGTGAAGGGTATGAGCGAGCGCAATTAGAGCAGCTGGCCGCTAAGTTTAAGCATGCGATGATCTTTTTATTGGTCAATTACGGCGATGAGGTGCTAAAAGACCAAACCATTGAAAGTCTGGTTACCGGTATCTTTAGTAAACCGTTATCGCCACATGATGTGATAAAACGGGTAGAACAATACTTCAAGCAAGAGCCTCAGCCACTGGCGAGTGTCGTTAGCGAACAGATCAGCACGGGAAAATTATTGCTGGTGGATGACAACATGATCAATCAGCTGGTCGCTAAAGGGTTGCTCGAGTCTCAAGGTTATGAAGTTGATCTAGCAGAAAATGGTCAAATAGCCGTGGATGCCGTCGCCACTAGCACCTATCAGGCGGTATTAATGGATATTCAAATGCCAGTGATGGATGGATTAACTGCCGCGTGCGAAATTCGTAAGTCATTTAATAAAGAACAGCTGCCGATTATCGCGATGACGGCGCATGCGATGGCGGGTGATAAAGAAAAAAGTTTGGCCGCCGGCATGAATGATCATATAACTAAGCCGTTGGTACTTAAAGAAATGTTCGATACAATAAGTCGCTGTATTAGTGAATCAAATAACAAAGGGGAATAGCTTGAGGGAATTGGGGATAAAAGGAGCCGCTTACACCATATTAATGGTTATGGCGGTGCTACATTCGGCGCTGAGTCATGCCGACTCGTTTGCCGATAAAGTTGCTGGACTCAGTAAGAAAACTGGCTTCTATAATCTTTATGGCGACATCAAAAAACAGGCGTTACTGCTTGAGGTTGATAAGTTAAATCAACCTTTCATTTATGTCACTAGTCTGATCCAAGGGGTAGGCTCTAACGATCTTGGCCTGGACCGTGGACAAATTGGCGACTCGCGTTTAGTGCAATTTGAACGTGTCGGCCAGCGGGTGATCTTGCGCCAATTAAATCCTTATTATCGAGCGATTAGCGATAATAGTAGTGAAGTTAACGCGCTAGATGACGCGTTTGCCCAATCCATTTTGTTTGGTTTTGATATTGTCGCCGAGCGTGCCGGGAGTTTGTTGATCGACGTTAACAAGTTTGCGATAGCTGATTTTCATGGTGTGGCGGCTACCTTGCAGCGTCAGGGTGAAGGAAATTACCGCATCAATAAAGATACCTCGATGGCACAGTGGCAGCAAACTAAAGCCTTTGAGCGCAATACTGAGATAAGTGCATTAGTCACTTTTAATGGTGAACCTAAGGGCCGCCATTTGGCCAACGTTACACCTGATGCACGCTATGTATCTATTAAGTTTAGACATTCGTTGGTTGCCTTACCTGAGAGCGGTTATCAGACGCGTGATTTTCATCCTTATAGCAGTTATTTTCCTTTTTCATTTCAAGACTACTCACAACCTATCGCCAAGCCATTAACCCAGCGTTATATTTATCGTCACCGCTTGCAAAAAGACCAGCAAGGTCGCGTGATTAAACCGATTATCTATTATTTAGATCCCGGCGTGCCAGAACCAGTGCGCAGCGCATTGCTTGACGGTGCTAGCTGGTGGAGCAGCGCATTCGATGAGGCCGGTTTTAGTGGTGGTTTTAAGGTAGAAATGCTACCGGCTGACGCCGATCCGCTCGATATTAAGTACAATGTTATTCAGTGGGTGCATCGGTCAACACGCGGTTGGTCTTATGGTAGCTCGGTGGCCGATCCACGTACCGGTGAAATTATGAAGGGGCACGTTACCTTGGGCTCACTGCGAGTCCGTCAGGATCACCTAATTGCTTCAGGATTACTTGCGGGACAACCCAAAGAGCAGGCAGCTATCACTGCTCAAGAGATGGCGCTGGCGCGTATTAGACAACTAGCGGCTCATGAAGTAGGCCACACGTTAGGTATTGCGCATAACTTTGCTAGCAGCGTTAATCAGCGAGCGTCGGTGATGGATTATCCTCATCCATTGATTGAACTAAAAAACCAACAGATTGATTTATCTAATGCCTATGGCGTTGGTTTAGGCGTGTGGGATCATTACAGTATTGACTATGGTTATGGTGAGCACCAAGGTGGTGAACTGCTGCAACTGATTGAAGATACACAGCAGACAGGGCTAAAGTTCATCTCTGATCGCGACGCTCGTGGTGCTGGTAGCTCAAACCCATGGGCACATCTGTGGGACAATGGCGCCAAGGCGGATGTGGAATTAACCCGATTAATGTTAGTGCGAGAAATTGCGCTGAAAAACATCGATGGTTCATTACTCGACGCCACGCAAGCACATAGCGAATTGCGTGAAGCCATTGTACCTATTTATTTGCTGCATCGCTTTCAAGTCGAGGCGGCCAGTAAAATAATCGCCGGCGTCGATTACGATTATGCATTGGTGAGTCAGCCACTAAAACATCGAGTAGTCGAAGCGGCTTGGCAGCGTCAAGCCTTGCAAGCTTTGCTAAACACGCTGTCGAGCAATTATCTTACCTTGCCTGCGCAACTGCTTAATCGACTACCGCCAAAAGCCTACGGTTTTAGTCAAAGTCGTGAAAGCTTTGGCTCGCAAAATGGCCTAAATGTCGATCCGCTAAACATGGCAGAAGCAAGTGCGCGTAATAGCCTTAAATACCTATTACACAGTGCGCGTATTAATCGCTTAGTATTGCAACATGCCAGCAATGACGAGCAATTGTCTCTCGATGAAGTGCTCGGTCAACTAATCGACTTTACCTTGGCTCAATCACAAGAGCGGGGCGCTAATGGGGTAGAGCTATTAGTCGCGCAGCGAATTAATACCGTAGTGGTTGAACAACTACTCAAGGCGCTACATCATAAGAGTGTCTCGACACAAGCCAAAGTTATCTTGTCTGAGCGATTAACGGCACTGCATAAATGGTTAGTTAAGAAGGCCAAACGTGGTGACCGTCGCTACCGTGACCATTCACGCTGGTTAGCCTCGCAATTGGACAAAGCCCTCGATGATGCCAGTCATCAATTAATCGAAGAGCCTGCAAAGCTACCACCGGGCTCACCGATTTAAACCTAGATCACCGTTCTAACAACCTCAGCGCCGATGGTTCTGGGGTTTTTTATTGTGAAAATATCCTATTTTTTAACAGCTTAATCACCTTTGTATACAAATTATAGAAAATTTGGAAAATTTTACTATAATTGCTATAGGCTCGACTGTGCTTTGCTATCGTTTGTGAAGCTCACTAAGTCAAAGGAGCCAGTGTCATGAGTATAGAAACTAAAGGATTATCGTTATGAAACCCAAGCATTGGGTTAGTATTGCATTGACCGTTGTTACCCTGTTTGCGGGCTTTCAGGAGTACTCCTATACCACGAAATTGGTGGACGAGTATTTGCCACAAAATTTAAAAAGCGAAACTAAGGCGCTGGCCTTACAGCTTGACGATTTTGTTAAGCAATATTCGACTGCGAAAAAGAGCCAACCTAAGATAAATCATAGCAAGCTCAATTATGGCTTAACCGTTTATGCACAAGCGGGTAAGGCGCTGCAGCTTAAGCAGATGAACATTAACTTGCCAAGTAGGGCGCCGCAGTGGTTTTCACAGTTATTCTCGGTGCATGTGATCCAGTCAAATTATATTTTTTATGTCGATCAGATGAAAAAAGGCACACTGTTCACCCAATCTTCTGCGGCGGCGGTGATCGACAGTTCATGGTGGTTTTTCTGTGTGCTCACCGGGGGGTATCTATTGATGCTCGCGGCCTGTAATTACTTGTTAAATGCCCAAGAAAGTCGCCATAAGGAGATGTTAAATCGGTTATGTATTAGCGCGCAATCGGTCAATGCCGGAAAATTTTCATTGATCAAACAAATGCGCGGTGATGGTTTGTTCGCTGAGTTGGTGGTCGAGTTTAATAACATGGTTAATCACCTCGAGCTCAAAGACAAGGCGGCTATAACTGAGAGAAGAGTATTGTCAAACGCGACCAAGTTTGATGACTTAACTGGGTTTGCTAATAAGCCTTCATTTAACCAAGCGCTGACCTCGCTACTTGGCAACGAGGGCGCCAAGGGATATTTGTTGCTGCTAAGATTAGTCAGCTTAGAGCAAGTGAACGCCCAATTAGGCTTCGATGAAGGGGATATTTATATTAGTCGCGTGGCGAATAATTTAATAAAGAACTTTGGTTCAAAAGATCTGAAAAATAAAATATTTAAAATTAGTGGCCGTGATTTTATCTTGGTGCTACCTGATTTTCGTCAATCAACACTGGACGATTGGGCAGAAAAATTTAAAAAATCATTAATTACCATGGACAATGTCGCCTATAAAAAGGGCTGCGCGAGCTTCTCGATCATTGGCTTTAATCATCACTCATCTTTAGATTTTTTACTCAATCAACTCGATCTCGGACTATCACGAGCGATGAACTTGCCCGACAATAGTTATGTCGTAATTGACAAGGACTTAGAAAGCGAGGGGGGGTTGAAACAATGGTTTAACATCGTTAGTAAAATCATCGAAACCCAAAAAATAACGCTAAACAAACAACAACTCAAGCACCATGGCGAGAACCTGGCCTTATATAATTTTGAGCTTTTTACCCTGTTTGAGCATGACGGCCAAGCCTATAACGCCAGAGACATATTTGCGGCGGCGAAGCGTTTTTCTTTAGCGCCAGCGTTAGACAAGGTGATTATCGAAAAAATGTTTAAGTTTAATCGTGAGTCGGTGTTGAGCAAGGCGCGTTATTTGGCCAAACTATCTTATGATTCGGTGTTAGATATCGACTTTTACTATTGGCTAAAACAGCTATTGAGTAAAGAATCGGCATTGGCACAACAATTTGTATTTCAGCTCCCTGAACAGACGATCACGCAAAATTTCGCCGTCGTAAAGCAGTTTATTACGATGCTCCATTCGGTTGATGCAAAGGTGTGTCTCGAATACGAAGGCAGCCAATATTCTCACCAATTGAGTCGCTCGATTGGTGAGCTTAATATCGACATGGTTAAGGTCAACGGCCATTATACGCGGCGCATCAACAAACATCGCGAGCGCGCGACCTTTGTTTCATCCTTAGTCGCCATCGCCCACAGTATCAATATTCCGGTGATCGCCAGCCAAGTTGAGCAGAGCGCGGAGTGGGATTCGCTCAATAATTTGGGAGTTGATGCGGTACAAGGTAATTTATTTGGTCACGTACGGCCAATTTAGCCTTGCACTGCCTTTGGGTTAGCGGCTAAAAACTTAGCCGGTAGGCTCACTAGCGGGGTAAAGTATTTACTGTCTTTGTACGGAAATTTCATGAAACCGCTGACCCCAGTGCCCTTAATTAAGGGAATTTGGCTTATTAGCTTTACGATTAACTGATTGAATTGTTGCTGCCTTTTTGCGTCGAGCAGCGACAGATAATTGTGGATCTTAAGGTTCTTTTCTAACGACTCAAAAATAATGCAGCCGGTGTGATGGATGAGGTTAAGCTGGGCCAGCGTTTCCATCATTTCATCGGGTAAATTCAGTTGCTCATCAGGATCTTTTTCATCTTCGAAATACGAGTGCAGGCGGCTTTCATCATCGATAAGAGGACGCTCGTAGACATCAAAACTTAGTTGCATTTCAGGGGCGGGAATAAAAGGGCTATCCAAACCCTCTCGGTCAATATGCTTGGTCTGCTTGGCGTTAAAGAAACAAGCCTTAAAGATCCCCTCTCGATCGATGGCCCTGGCGAGAATCACCATATTATTGACCGCACTGTTGAATGGTTGACGTAATGTCTCATCATAGAGATTAAGGTTAGAGTCGATAAACAATTGCTCGTTATTCCAATGAATAGCTAAGCCACCAACAATAGGGAATTTGCTGAGCCGGCTTACGGCGGCCAAAAACGCCTTGGCATTATCCCCCATACCTTGCAGGAAATTTTTGTAATAGTTGTCTAATTGTACGTCATCAATATCGTCAAAATCATGAAGGTGGGCCTCTTCTTTGAGGAAAGAGCGCCTCGAGGTATACACCACCGATTCCAATTCATCGATGCTCTGATGGATCCAAACGGGCAAGTCGGGCGCTAGCTGTAGTGGCGCGGCTGGTGGAATAACGATATTTTTCATGTACTGCATGTTACGCATAAAGTAATCGCCTGCCTGATGGCGCAGGTTAATATCTTCACTGAGCATATTTTGCAAGGTTAGCGCGAACTCTTTAGGTAAGCCAAGTGCGGTAGCCGGAAGTACGCGTGAGCCAAATCGACAGGACTGGCCTGACGCCAGTGCGTATAAGGTGCCAGCCAGCCCTTGCTCGTCAAACCGCACGCTCGATAGTGCGCCGTTAAGCTGCTCTTGGCCAATGAAATAGACATCGCCGAGTCTCGCGTTGCTGTGTTGCAAGTCTGCCGACATTAATTCCATAATATTGTTATGGTAAAACTGCCCATTGCAATCGACTTGAGCGAATACCGATGATCCCCAGTCGATAAGCCCAATCTCTCCAGTTGTTGGATTAATCACAATGTTGGACGGCTTAATATCCCCATGAATGATGACCCGGTTCTGGGCTCGAAGATGCGTCAGGATATCCACCATTTGGCTGGCGATTGAGATAATTTGGTTGGCGGGTAGCGGGCCCATTTTTAGTGAATATTGTTCTAGATCCATACCCTTAGCGCAGTGCATCGCGAGAATGCGCTGCTTGCCAATCTTAAAATATCCGAGATGGCCGGGGACTAACGGATGGTGAACCTGCTCGAGCATAAACGCCTCTTCCTCGAGACGGTCCTGAACATGCTCTGGCAGCGTTATCCGTGAAAACTTAAATACATGGTTCTCGTTGTTGGTGGTAAGCGCCGAAAAAGCGAAACCATAAGCGCCTTTGCCGACATAGTTGATATCACGATAACCCAGTTGCTCTAACTGTTCCTGACACAAGGCTAACCAATCACGCAATTTCTTGGCGTCATTGTGATTTAACAGATAGATAGACTGTTCTTGCGCGATGTAAAATTGTTGTAAGTCAGGCTTTGGCATATTAAGCATTGGTAAATATAGTTTGCTCTAGCATAGTGAAAGTGTGGCTAATGAGCAAATAGCTCGACTATTTGATGACAAGAGAATGATTGAATATTAGCTACTAATTGATTTATGCTAATCAAACGGACGTAGTTGTTGTGCTAGACTTACCCCGAGATAATAAAAAATATAATACGAATTTTAAGTTAAGAAATTAATAGTTATATAAATCAGGAGATTTACTATGTTAAATAAACGCACTATTGCCTTAGCAATTGCCCTTTGTGTTCCAATGTTTGCAAACGCAGCAGGTGATGCGGCGGCCGGTAAGGCAAAATCAATGATGTGTGCAGGTTGTCACGGTTCAGACGGTACGGCCATTGCGCCAATGTACCCTAACCTTAAGGGACAAAATGCGGCATACATCGAGTCATCACTTAAAGCATTTAAGAATAAAACGCGTAAAGGCGGCATGGCTGCAATGATGTATGGTATGGCTGCACCACTTAGCGATGCAGACATCAAAAACTTAGCGGCTTACTACAGCTCACTTAAGTAATAGTATTTCGCGCGCGAAAAAAGGCCGGTTGAAGCAATTCAACCGGCCTTTATTTTTGTCTGCACTGACAATGGTAATAACCCGATAAAATTATTTACAGGCTCAATTATCGGGCTACCAGCATTACAAACTACAGTGCTTCTATCGTCGCCTGCTGTTCTTTTAGCTTAGCAATAGTGGCTTCCATCTCTGCTAACTTCTCACGTTCTTTAGTGATCACATCTTCAGGTGCCTTGCTAACGAAACGCTCGTTGTTTAATTTGCCTGAGGTGCGCGCCAAATCCTTACCAATCTTCTCAAGTGCTTTGTTGATACGGCTTAGTTCAGCATCTTTGTCGATGAGACCTGCCATTGGAATAAGAATTTCCATTTGGCCCACTAGCGCCGTTGCAGATGCTGGTGCTTGCTCGTCTGCCGTCAAGTTAGTGAAGCTCTCAATCTTGGCGAGTGCTTGCAAGAACGCTTGGTTATCATCTAGTCGGCGCTGTTCAACATCGCTAACGTTACGTAGCAAGACATTAAGTGGTTTGTTAGGACTGATATCCATTTCACCACGAATGTTACGAATGCCAACGATAAACTCTTTAACCCATTCAAGATCATTAAGCGCTGTCTCATCGATTAAGGCTGCATCGGCCTTAGGAAATGGCTGGCTCATGATGGTATCGCCGCTCACACCTGCAAGTGGTGCCAAGCGCTGCCAAATTTCTTCGGTGATGTATGGCATCAATGGATGAAGCAGGCGTAACGTACACTCAAGTACTTGAGCTAGTGTCTTGCGGGTGCCTTTTTGCTGCGCCGGGGTGCCTTTGAACAATACTGGTTTAGTCAGCTCTAGGTACCAGCCACAGAACTGATTCCAGGTGAATTCATAGATACACTGCGCCGCTAAGTCGAAGCGGTAGGTATCTAAATGGGCACGGTACTGTGTGGTAACTTGTTGTAACTTAGCTTGGATCCAACGGTCGGCGAGGCTGTACTCGTGATCGTCGCCGAGTAAAAACTCTTGCTCTTCGGTATGCATCAACACATAGCGACTACCATTCCATAGCTTGTTACAGAAATTTCGGTAACCTTCTACGCGACCTAAATCGAAGCTAATTTCGCGGTTAGCCGAGGCCAATGAAGCAAAGGTAAAGCGCAGTGCATCGGTGCCGTAAGAGTCGATACCCTCAGGGAACTGCTCGCGAGTCGCCTTCTCTATTTTCTTGGCCATTTTAGGCTGCATCATGCCTTTGGTACGTTTTTCAACGAGAGTTTCTAGCTCGATACCGTCGAGTAAATCGATAGGATCTAATACGTTGCCTTTCGATTTAGACATCTTGTTGCCTTGCTCATCGCAGATAAGGCCAGTGATGTAAATCTCTTTGAACGGGACTTTACCGGTGAATTTCTTGGTCATCATGATCATTCTGGCAACCCAGAAGAAGATGATGTCAAAGCCTGTTACCAGGACTGAACTTGGCACAAAAGTCTCAAGATCTTCAGTTTTTTCCGGCCAGCCCATGGTCGCAAATGGCCATAGTGCCGATGAGAACCACGTGTCTAGTACATCTTCGTCTTGACGCAGCTTAACCTCATCACCAAGATTGTGCTTAGCGCGCACGTCCGCTTCATCGCGGCCAACATAGAATTTGTCATGCTCGTCATACCAAGCTGGAATGCGATGTCCCCACCATAGTTGACGTGAGATACACCAGTCTTGAATGTTCTCCATCCAGTTGTAATAAGTCTTGTCCCAGTTTTCTGGTACAAACTTAATTTCACCACTGCGCACCGCTTCAATCGCTGGCTTAGCTAATGGTTCAGCTTTTACATACCATTGGTCAGTTAGCAAAGGCTCAATCACGGCGCCTGTACGATCGCCGCGTGGCACCATTAATTTGTGTGGCTTTATCTCAACCAGTAATCCTAATTCTTCTAAATCACTAACGATTTTCTTACGTGCGTCGAAACGATCCATGCCCTGATATTGCGCTGGGCATTCAAGGTTCATGGTCGCTTCTTTGGTCAAAATGTTGATCAGCGGTAAATTGTGACGTTTACCCATTTCATAATCGTTAAAATCATGGGCGGGGGTGATTTTTACACAACCGGTACCAAAATCAGGCTCGACATAGTCATCGCTAATAATTGGAATTAGGCGGCCTGTTAGCGGCAGCTTAATTTGTTGGCCGATCAAGTGCTTGTAACGGTCATCTTCAGGATGAACCGCTACCGCGCTATCGCCTAACATTGTCTCTGGACGCGTTGTCGCAACCACTAGGGCGCCACTACCATCGGCAAGCGGGTAGCTCATATGCCACATGTGGCCTTGTTCTTCGGTGTTGACCACTTCCAGATCTGATACCGCAGTGTGCAGTTCTGGATCCCAGTTTACTAGACGCTTACCACGGTAAATTAGGCCTTCATCATGCAAAGAAATAAACACTTCTTGTACCGCATTAGACAGGTCATCGTCCATGGTGAACGCTTCGCGTGACCAATCAGGAGAGGTACCTAAACGGCGCATTTGGCTGGTAATTGTACCGCCAGATTGTTCTTTCCATTGCCAGATTTTCTTGACGAAATCTTCACGGCCTAAATCATGGCGTGTTTGACCCTGAGCATTTAGCTGACGCTCAACCACCATCTGTGTGGCGATGCCAGCATGATCTGTACCCGGTTGCCATAAAGTATTATCGCCATCCATACGGTGATAACGCGTTAACGCATCCATAATCGTATGCTGGAAGGCATGACCCATGTGCAGACTACCGGTGACATTTGGTGGTGGCAGTAAAATACAGTAGCTTGGCGCATTGGTATCGCCACTTGGCTTAAATTGGTCACTACCTTCCCATTTTTTATAGATGGTCTGTTCGATAGCTTGTGGGTTATATGTTTTTTCCATGATCAATAATTCTACGTTAGGCGTTAGTTTTAGCGTAAGTGACGAAGTGATTAGTCTTCTTTATGCAAAACAGGGGCTAGGTTTAAGACGCGACATTGGTGAAAACGTTCACGAGCCTGTTGTTTTTGCTCTTCATCACTGGGAATAAAGTCGATAATTTGGTTAAAGTTTACCGCAAATTTTGGCAAGGGATGGCAAAGATTAATTAAAACGTGACGTCGACCTTGTGGCGGTTGATGGCCTATTTCAATTGGCGCGCCATAATGCGGCCCTTCACCTTGCAGGTTATGTGGGATAAATTTATCCGCTGGCAATTGCCACATTAATTCATCTAGCTGCTCGGCGGTGGTCACATCCATGGTGGCTATGAACACGCGTTGGCCCTGTTCATAGCAGAGCCCTGCTAATTCACAGGTTTTCTCTATCACACTAGGTGATGTCGTGTCGGTAGCGCTTAAATGATAAAATGTTGCGTGAGCCATATCGTTATAAATTATAAAAGGCAGGGACTAACATCGCTGCCTTTGAGATTAATGTGAGCGCCAGCAACTAAGCTGACGCAGCGTCGGCGCGGTTTAACAAAAACTGCGTCAATATAGGCACTGGACGACCGGTCGAGCCTTTGTTGGCGCCACTATTCCATGCAGTGCCAGCGACATCGAGATGCGCCCAATTGTATTTTTTGGTGAAGCGCGACAAGAAACAAGCAGCAGTAATAGTACCTGCGGCGCGGCCACCTAAATTGGTGAAATCGGCAAACGGGCTGCTTAACTGTTCTTGATATTCATCCCACATCGGCAAGCGCCATGCGCGGTCGCTCGATTGCTCGCCGGCATTTAATAGTTCATGTGCCAACGGATTATGATTACTCATTAAACCACAAGCGTGCTTACCAAGTGCCACGATGACCGCACCGGTTAAGGTTGCCGTATCGATAACTAACTCAGGGTCGAAGCGCTCGACATAAGTGAGTACATCACATAGCACCAAGCGACCTTCGGCATCGGTGTTTAACACTTCAACGGTTTGGCCCGACATCGTGGTTAAAATATCACCAGGGCGATAAGCGTTAGACGAGGGCATGTTCTCACAACCCGCCAAGATGCCAATCACGTTGATCGGCAAATCTAAGTCGACTAAGGCTTTCATTGTGCCCAAGACACCGGCGGCGCCGCCCATGTCATACTTCATCTCATCCATACCATCGCCGGGCTTGAGTGAAATGCCGCCGGAGTCAAAGGTTAACCCTTTACCAACCAATACGATGGGTTTAGCCGTCGGGTCACTAGCGCCGCGATAATTAATGATCGCCATCTGTGACTCGTTGTCACTGCCACGACCAACTGCTAGGTATGATTCCATGCCTAACTCGGCCATCTGCTCTTCACCGATGATTTCGACGGTGACTTTTTCGCATGACTCACCTAGTTGACGCGATTGACGCGATAAATAAGCCGGGTTACAGATGTTTGGCGGCATATTGGCAACATCTTTACACAGTGTCATGCCATTAGAGATGGCGCTTCCGTGATTAATAGCGCGCTCGCCAATCGGTAATTCACGACGGGTCGGCACATTAAAGACTAACTTGCGTAAGGGACGGCGCGTTTCATCTTTCTTACTTTTTAAGGCGTCAAAGACATACAAACCATGATTAGTTGCTTCAACGGCTTGGCGTACTTTCCAATAGGTATCACGACCTTTAACATGCAACTCGGTGAGGAAGCATACCGCTTCCATCGAACCTGTTTCATTGAGTTTACTAATACTCTTATTGATAATTTGCTTGTATTGGCGCTCGTCAAGTTCACGTTCTTTACCGCAACCGACCAATAAAATACGTTCACTGAGCACGTTATCAACATGATGAAGTAATAAGGTTTGACCTACTTTGCCTTCAAGATCGCCGCGGCGCAGTAAATTACTGATGTAGCCATCACTAATTTTATCTAGTTGCTCGGCGATAGGGGATAAGCGACGTGGTTCAAATACTCCGACCACAATACACGCGCTCCGTTGCTTTTCTGGACTGCCACTTTTTACACTGAACTCCATGAGCTCTCCTACGTTCTTAAAGACAAAGGCTTATATTTGTTAGATAATAGGACACTTGCGTGAACTATGGTCTTTTAAGCCTGTAGCGTTTACGATAAATAAATATGTTAGCATCGTATCATACAGCATCGAAACTAGCTAAAACGGGTAGTCTACCGCAAAATTAACCCGTTTCCAGTAAAATTGTAAGTTTAGCAGTGGAAATCTCACTTGATTATTTTTAGTTATTTAATAAGAGAAGCTTTAAAGTCGCAGCTTGCTGTGCTCTTTGTCTTGATGGCGATCTTTCTGAGTCAAAAATTCGTTAAAATCCTTTCGGGTGCAGTCGATGGCGACTTGCCCGGCGCGCTTGTCGTTACCATCTTGGCACTAAACCTACCCAAGCTGGCAGGGATTATATTGCCGTTAAGTTTGTTCCTCGGCATCCTGATGGCACACTCACGCATGTACGCCGATAGCGAGATGACCGTGATGCACGCGACTGGCATTAGTGAGTGGTATGTCACGCGCGTCACCTTAGTGCTCGCCTTTATCATGATGATCGTCTCTGGGCTAAATAGCATTTGGCTGGGGCCTTGGGCGCAAGAACGAGAATATCAAGTATTGGAGTTAGCGCAGGCAGAAGCGGGTATCTCGACGTTATCGGCTGGGAGATTCCAATATTCCTCGAATAAGAAGGCGGTGATCTACGTCGAATCGATCGACGACGGCCTGCTCAATAATGTCTTTGTAGCACAGTTGCCCACAGAGCAAGAGTTGGTACAAGACGCGAGTGTGGTCATCGCTAGTCAGGGAACAGTTATCGAAGAAGCGAGCGGCTCGCAACAGCTTAAATTGGTTGAAGGCAAACGCTATCAAGGTCAGGCGGGTAAGGGACAATCTTCGTTAATTGAGTTTGGCAGTTATCAAATGCAGATCAAAGAGCAAGAAGTTGAGCAACGCAGGCGTAAGCTAAGCGCGATCCCAATGAGGAAATTAATCGAGCAGGGTGATGTCGAGTCGATGGCCGAAGTACATTGGCGATTAGCTATTCCGCTAAGTATCCCCTTACTTACCCTTATTGCGGTACCGCTGGCTCGGGTTAATCCACGCCAAGGAAAATTTGCCAAGTTATTTCCGGCTATTATGCTATTTCTTGGGTATTACCTAATGTTGATGGCGGGTAAAAGTGCGCTCGAAGATGAGGTTATTCCGGTGAATATGGGGCTGTGGTGGATCCATATTAGTGCATTTGTCCTTGGCCTAGCGCTGTTGATGAAAGAGCGAGAATGGGGTGTTAGCTTTAGGGCGAGATTGAACAAATCTAAGGGGAACGCGACGTGATTAAGATCCTCGATTGGTATATCGCTAAGATTATTGCCTCAAGCACCGCATTTTGCTTACTCATTTTAGTCGGTTTGAGCTCGATGCTTAAATTTGTCGAGCAAATAAAAGCGGTGGGAGAGGGCACGTACTCGATGTTCGATGCTGCCACCTTTGTGTTGCTGATGTTACCCCGTGATATCGAAATGTTCTTTCCGATGGCGGCATTATTAGGCGCACTTATTGGTCTGGGCATGATGGCGAGCAACAGTGAATTAGTGGTGATGCAGGCTGCGGGAATTTCCAAATTTCAAGTTATTGTCTCGGTGATGAAAACGGCGATGCCGTTGATGGTTTTAGTGATGATCTTGGGGGAATGGGGTGCCCCCTGGGCAGAGCGCGAGGCGCGTAACTTACGTACTCAGGAAATCTCTGGTGGTAGCTTAATCAAGAGCGAACAAGGGCTGTGGGCCAAAGACGGTAGTGGTTTTGTTCATGTCGACCGGGTCATTGAGACAGGTTTGCTCAACGGTGTCACTATCTATGAACTGTCAAACAACACAGAGCTCAAGAAAGTGACCACCGCTAAGGTGGCGCGTTTTGACAAAAATCATTGGCGTCTCGAGCAAGTTAAGCAATCGGTTTTTTCAGCGCGCAAAACATCGACCACCAATGTCGACACGTTAGACTGGCAATCGACACTCACCCCCGATAAGTTAGGGGTGGTCACCATCAATAAGCCTGATTCGCTATCCATCGGCGGTTTGCGTGATTATCTAGGCTACTTAGAAGCCAATAAACAAGATACCAGCCGCTATGACTTGGCCTTATGGCGTAAAGTGATGCAGCCACTGACGGTTGCAGTGATGATGTTATTGGCACTGTCTTTTGTGTTTGGTCCGCTGCGGAGCGTCAGCATGGGGGCGCGCTTGGTGATGGGAGTGATTACAGGATTTGCCTTTCATTTAAGTAATGCGGCGTTTGGTCCAATTAGTCTGGTGTATAAGTTACCGCCGATATTAGGGGCAATATTACCAAGCCTGCTATTCTTAGCTATTGCAGGCTACTTTCTCAATAAGCGCGCTTAAACGGCAAACCTTGGCATCAATGATTGCTGCCAAGGTTTGCTTGTAGTGATATTATAGCTGATCCCAGTTCTTAATTCTGTTGGCATCCATACTTAGCAGCACCATCTCTGAGCCAGACATTCGATCTTGCAGACTCATTCCTTCACTTTCTTTTGACCATAACCAGATGTTACCTAAGCCAAAGAACCCGGTACACAGGCGAATGATCGCTTGCAAGGTGGTGATCGAACTACCATCCATTCTCTGTATTTTTAAGCGCCAGGCGCGCATGCCCAACGTTTGGCCGCCGTGGGTCCAGAACCAGATAAAGAACAAACATACCACGGCAATTAAGTAACCTGAATATACGTTGCTGGTGATTAAACATTGCTGAATGTCGGCGCTATCATCACAGAATGTTGGATTAAGGTTGGCTAATACCGCCACCACAATAAAACCAATGAAATGGGCTACTGCGTACACTGCCGCACCAACTAAAAAGTCGTAACCTAAAGCGCCAAGTCGTCGCGTAAAACTGGCTCTGGGGAAGTCGGCATGTTGTTCATTTTGCATTGTCATTGTGCTCATCGCGGTAAATTGGCGCCAGTTTAACAAATGGATAGCTTATTGTAATGGTCTGCGTTAAATAACCTCAGCTTAAATCACTGGCAAGCATAGGCATGTGTGAGTGGCACTAATGGATGTTTTTAACGCCGATAGCTTGTTTCAATATTGTTTTTCAATACAATGCGTGACAAATTTATAAGCGAGCGCTCGATACACAATGAGTAAAATATTTGATCAGTCAGACATTAATGCCTTGAGCGATATCATGCGCCTGCGACGTGATGTACGCGGAAATCGTTTTACCCAGCAACAGGTGCCACAGCAAGTGATTGAACAGCTATTAGATGCAGCGCTCTTGGCACCATCCGTTGGTTACTCGCAGCCATGGCAATTTGTGGTGATTAAACAGCAAAAGATAAAACAACAAGTCTTTGACTCTTTTAGCCAAGAAAATGAATATGCCAGCACCTTATTTAAGGGCGACAGACAGGATAAATACAAGCAATTAAAACTCGAAGGTATTCTCGAAGCGCCGATTAATATCGCGGTGTTTTATCAGCCATCTGACGAGCCTGTGTTGGGCCAAACCAGCATCAAAGACGTTGGGAAATATAGTGTGGTGTGTGCCATTCAAAATATGTGGTTAATGGCTCGTGCCTTAAATGTGGGTATTGGCTGGGTCAGTATTGTCGATCCCAACGTGGTGAAAAAGGTGCTCAATGCGCCACAACAGAATGAATTAATTGGCTATTTGTGTGTCGGTTATGTCAGTGAGTTTTTAGATGAACCAGAACTCAAAAAATCAGCATGGCAACAACAAAAAGACAAAGCGGACGTGGTCTCTTACGATCAATTTTAAGCTTTGATGCTTAAAATAAGCATCATCTGCCTATTAAGCAAGCTATCGGCGCAACGTAATAGATTTTTCGAGTAATAAAACGAAATCGCCCTTGCCAATAGAGTAAGCCTAGGTATAATGCCACCACATATCTAGGGTACTTAACTAGATAGCTACATGAAATGCCGGTATGGTGAAATTGGTATACACGACGGATTCAAAATCCGTTGCTTTCGAGCGTGGCGGTTCAAGTCCGCCTACCGGTACCATTTATGTAAAAGAAGAATCGACCTCGAGTCGATTTTTTTATGCCTGGAATAAAGTGCAAAGCGAACATAGTCCAACAGTTTGCGCGGTACCATTTTATGAAACTCAGCCTTTAGAATAATCTCTATGGGTGTATGAGACTTCAACCGTTTCATTATTATCTAAATGAACTCCGCAATACGGACAGTAGTTAACAGGTAAGTCAATTTGCTCTAGTACATCACCTAAGGTTTCTAGATAGTGATTATTTTCTAAATCTTCTGCTTTAATTAATTTTGAAACAATTAATCTCCACCTCGGATCCTCATCGACATCTTTAACGATGCAATTTTGGCTGGTACTTAATGCCACGCACTCATGTAAAATGTACATTTAAACGCTCTTTCCCTAGTGTGGTTAGGAAATACTTTTGGTGAGGGTTTCGTGGGGATTCAGGGGTAGTCATGGCAACCAAATCAGCACTCAAAGCTGGTTCTAAATAATTGCTTTTAAACGTAGGTCTATGTTTAAGCGACAAGCCACTCATGATCATAGATAGTCTTTGAGGCTCTTTATTATTTAACCAAGTTAGCAGCTTTTTTACTTGATCGCTAACTTGATCGCTAGAGCCATGTTTTTGCTGTTGAGTCTGTAATGCTTCTTTCATTGTCACTAGTAGGGCATTTAACATAAAGACGATAAAGTTAGTAGAATCCCCACTTTGGCCAGACTCTGAGAGTGCACAGTAGTAGGCATTCTGTTGATCTTTGATGACTGATTCAACCGGTAGATATTCACACATAGCTCGCCTATTCTGGCCTAATATCAAAGGACATTTTAATACGGACAGTTGTTGCAGTTTTCGGCGCAACACTGCCCTTGTTTTAACCAATGCCATTTGGAGTATACTTTGATGTCTTGCACCATCTGATAATCTAAACCTGCGAGCATTGTTGGCGGTGTTTTGTATTGGGAAGCGAAGTACAGCAGTTCTTCTATGGTATATGTTTCATAATGAGAACTAAGAACGTCATTAATTTGTCCGATCAAGCATGTTTGACATACACAGTCAGATGTTTGATTAAAAGATACTGGAATAATGTTTGGTAATGACATACACCAACAGCCTAACTGGGTGCTATCACACACCATCAAACGATGGCATTGCGAACAATTTTTATGACTCATTGGCCCTCCTCGCAATAAAAATAACCATTTAGCCTTGCCTAAACTTGAGCATAGTCTAAATTTAATAGTACGTTGTACTTAGGTATAGGTCATTTGCAGCCTATGATTATCTCATGAGTGAATCATCAAATAACCCCAGCGAGCCAGCGACTTCAATTGAACTAGCTGCTTCGCTTGAGGATGAGCGTAACAAGCGGCGAGCGGTTGAACTTGAGTTAGATGATATAAAAGCTCAACTTAATCAAAGCATTGAAGCTGGGAAAATGTCGTCTATGGCTCAAATTGTTGCTGGCGTAGCTCATGAATCTAACACCCCTTTATCAATCTGCATTGCTTCTTGCTCTCTGTTGTCAGATGAAACTCACCTTCTTAACGATAAGTTTAAAAATAAAGCGTTATCATCTAGCCACCTAGACTATTTTATCGACAAAGCTGTTGAATGCGAAAGCCTTATCAATGGCAACCTTAAACGCTTGTCTCAATTAATAGATACTTTTAAAAAACTTGGAAGTTATCAAGAAATCTTTTCGTTTCAAACAATTAACTTTCCTAATACCGTGACCCAAATTGTCAGTTCGTTGAACATCAAATATAAGCAAACAAAATATACCGTGGTTATTGATGACAGTATGCCTTTTGAGGCTTATACCTCGATGTTGTGCTGGCAAGAAATTATTGAGCAATTAATGGCAAACGCTATGCAACATGGTTTTTTAGGACGTGATGACAATATTATCGAAATATTAATTTACCCAAGTGAAAACGAGATGACTTTATTATTCTGTGACAACGGCAAGGGGATGGATCAGAAAGTTTGCGATAATATTTTCAATCCATTTTTCAGCACCACGAAATATGAAGGCAACACTGGGATTGGCATGCATTTAGTTTATGTCTATATCACTCATTTACTTAAGGGCACCATTTCAATCAACAGCACCGTAGGAAAGGGCTGCGAATATATCATTATTGTTCCTATTAATCATGTAAGCACGCAAGGCGGTTAAATGATGAATGGCAAAGAACGCATTTTTGCGGTATTACAAAATGAACTACCCGATCAGGTACCAGTGATCCCAATTTTGATGACAAGAGCGATACGTTGTCTACCTAAAAATGTGAGTGCGGCAGTGTGTCAAAAAGATGCCGAGCTAATGGCTCAAGCCAAAATTTTTAGCTCCGTAAAGTTTGGTGGTGACGCCATTGCCGCCGGCACAGATTTATTTTTACCGGTGGAAAATCTGGGCGCGGGCATGGAATATTTAGATAAGGCGCAGCCTACGTTATTTAAGCACCCTTGCCCAACAGGTAAAGAATTTGATTTGATGCTTGAGCGCAGCAACAATTTTGACCCGTCACGAGGGCGTGTCTTAACGGTGGCGCAAGAATTGAAAATATTACACAGCAAAGGCTATGGCGATAGTCATCTTCTATTTTTACCTTTAGGCGGTCCTGCCACCACGGCGCAATTAATGACTGGCTCGACCCGATTCATTGATTTAATGGAGCAAGATCCTGCTTTGTGTCATCAAATTCTGCGTGTTGCTACTAATACTATCAAATCTATTTGCAACGTAATGGCTGACGCTGGTGCGCATGCAATCAATATGCTTGAGCCATTTTGTTCGTCAGACATCATGCCGCCATCGCAGTTTAGAATATTTTCTAAACCCTATCTAATTGAAATTTTTGACCATATGAAATCTATCGGTCTAGCGCCAATACTACATATATGTACCTTTACTCAGCCAATCTGGCAAGATATGAAAGAAACCGGCGCGATAGCCCTTAACGGTGACTTTTGGCCCGGTATCGATGTTGCGCGTAATATCGTGGGTGACGATTTTTGTTTAGCAGGCTCGATCAATCCATTTACCACGATGTTATCGGGCACTACAGAACAAGTTAGACAAGAAACGTTAAAGTGCATAGCAACAGCGGGAAAAAATGGTGCTTTTATCTGCACGCCTGGCTGTGATATCGATTGGAATGTGCCCGACAATAATATACACGCATTGGTTCAAACTTGCGCATCGGTAAAATATCCGCTGGATATTGAAGCGCTAGGTGATTTATCTAAAACTTATGTATCTGGTGCTCCTCAGCACCGTACTAGCATTGATCGAAAAGGGAAGTTTCACGACCATCAGCCTAAAAAGAATTTATCCATCCAAGAACAGTTACTGCAAGATCTGGCTAATTGCGTGGTCAATCAAGACGGTGATAATGTTGTCGCATTAGTCACTAAAGGGTTAGGGATAGATATATCCGCCGAAGACTTATTGTTTAATGGCATGGCGTTAGGTATGCAAGTTTGTGGTGACATGTATGACCGTAATGAAATATTTGTTATTGATTTAATGCGTTCGGCCAAAGCAATGGATCGAGGTGTTGCTATATTACTCCCCCTTATTAACCAAACGCGAGACAGTGGGCAATTTGCCGACAGAACGAGTGTTGTGATTGGCTTAATACGTGGCAATACCCAAGACATTGGCAAGAACTTAGTCTCGTTAATCCTTACTTCTCACGGCTATGACGTTCACGACTTAGGAAAGAACGTTTCCCCCGAAGAATTTATCGCCGCGGCTGAAAAAACACAAGCCAAAGTGATAGCTATCTCGATTATGACTAATTCGTCCATAGTCTATGTCGAGCGTTTTCTGCAATTGCTGACTGAACACGGTACGTTAAACGATTATTTCATTATTTGCGGTGGCGCGGCGATGAATAAGGAATTGGCGTTAGCGCTTGGTGTGCATTTTAGTGCCAATGCGAGTGACGCAGTGCAGTGCCTTAACGATAATTTTAAATAGCGTAGTGATTATGCCACTCTTTGTGGTATCGAGACGCACTAATTAGTTGTGAACTGTCTGCCAATCTATTGATTGTTTACATAAGTATTAATTTGCGGCGATTATTAGTAACTCAATAATTAATGATGAATTTTTCCGTAAGAAGAACCACCATTACCTTAAGTGCCAGCCTGGCAATATCTTAGTGTTTCGAAAATAAGTAAGCAAAACTTAGAAACGCTAAGGCATAACAAATAGTGCTTTAAGAGTGAAGGCACTTCAAATGTTAATTTTCCGTTTTGTCCCGAAACGCTCTGCATTTTTTCATCGTGATAATAGCCAATAGCCAATAGCCAATAGCTAACAGCGAATTTAGCATAAAAATAATAATATTAGTGTGATCTTCCTATTGTCCAGCTCTGATGGCCCCCGTAGTAGATTCTTTCTGATTGTCGGCTAGATTTCGCAATAATTGTCTGTGCGCATCATGGCTTTGTTGAGCAATTCGTGTGCTGGTCAATTGACAAGTTTAGGGCTAGATCCTACAGTGTCTAGTTCCAAATGGTTAGTCGATTGAAGCAGGTGAAGCATGAATATTCAAACACTTAACGGAACAGAGCTGTTACAGGCGATGATTGATGGAAAGATCCCCCAACCGACGATGGCGGCAACCATGAACATGGCGTTAGTCACCGTAGAACCTGGTTTTGCTTGCTTTAAGGCCGTTGCTGATGAGCGGCATTTAAATCCGATGGGAGGCGTGCATGGCGGTTTTGCTGCCACGGTATTGGATTCCGCCAGCGGTTGTGCGGTGCATAGTGTGCTTGCAGCCGGTGAAAGTTATGGCACCATCGATTTGAATGTAAAAATGATGCGACCAGTACCGCAGGACGTTACGCTTTTTGGCGAAGGACGGATCATTAATCGCTCAAAATCATTAGGGGTATCAGAGGCTAAATTAGTTGATGCAGGCGGTAAAATATACGCGCATGCGACTTGTACATGTATGATAATAGCGGCTAAGAGTTAAACCAATATCAGCGTGTATTTACCTGATTAAGCTTGATATCTACCCTTAATCTTAATCGCAAAAATGTAAGGAACAATTTTGAATCAAACATTCATACTATTACCAATGCTAGCGCACATCCTGCTGGTCATATTACTCTTCTTAAAGCTAGGCATGGAGAAGTCCAAGGCGATTAAAGCGGGCAATGTCGACCGACAAAAAGCTGCGATGGACACCAATGCATGGCCACTGGCGGTGCAAAAAATATCAAATAATATTAAAAACCAGTTTGAGACACCAGTGTTGTTCTATGTACTCTCAATCATTTTTTATATCATTAGCGGGGCCGATGCACTCGTCCTTACTCTTGCGTTGATTTATCTTGTTAGTCGTTGCTTTCATGCCTATGTGCATATCGGTTCAAACTTTGTGCCGTGGCGCTTCAGGAGCTTTCTGCTAGGCATGTTGGTTTTGTTAGTGATGGTTGGCATAGCATCTTATCGAGTCATGGCGCTGACAATTAGCTTGTGATTAACCATTTTTTGCATTATTAATCTAACTTGTATTTTATTTAAGCTAATGACTGGAGTGCGTTTCTATGGGACCTATCAATCGTCGTCAATTTATTCAATCGGCAGTAGCCATTGCTGCAGCGGGAAGTGCTGCGGGGTGTGTAAGTGGTCAATCAGCGCTTAACAGCACCCAACAGCAGTCGGTGATGGGGCTGGTGGTGCCAAAAATGGACACCGTGCGGGTGGCGTTTATTGGGGTGGGTAACCGCGGCGTTGGCGCGGTAAAACATTTCTGCCACATCGAAGGCGTTGAAATTATCGCCATTTGTGATACTCGTCAAGCGATGCTGGACCGCGCGGTTAAGATCGTCACTGACGAAGGATTGGCCAAGCCAGCTGTTTATGGTGATAGTAAATATGCCTATCAAGATATGTTGAGCCGTGATGATATCGATATTGTGATTATTTCTACGCCGTGGAGTTGGCATACGCCAATGGCCGTAGATACCATGCGCAGTGGTAAACATGCGATGGTTGAGGTACCTGCTGCGACTAGTATCGAAGAAGCCTGGTTGTTAGTAGATACCGCAGAGCGCAGCCAAAAAAATTGCATGATGTTGGAAAACGTCTGCTACGGCCGTGATGAATTAATGGTGCTTAATATGGTACGTCAGGGTTTATTTGGCGACATTCTCCATGGTGAGGCGGCCTATATTCATGAGTTACGCTGGCAAATGAAAGAAATAGAGCATGGCACGGGTTCTTGGCGCACCGGTTGGCACGCTAAACGCGATGCCAATCTTTATCCAACTCATGGACTAGGGCCTGTCTCGCAGTACATGAATATTAATCGCGGCGATCGTTTCGACTACTTAACCTCGGTGAGCAGTCCTGCTTTGGGGCGACAGGCTTATGCCAAACGAGAGTTCGCCAGTGATCATCAGCGCAATCAGCTCAAATATATCGCCGGTGATATCAATACCACGATGATTAAAACCAAGCATGGTCGTTCGATCATGGTGCAACACGATACCACCACGCCACGTCCTTATTCTCGCCATAATTTGATTCAGGGCACTAACGGGGTATTCGCTGGTTTTCCTAATCGCATCGCGCTGGAAAATAATGGCACGCAAAGTTACCACCAATGGGATCACGACATGGCGCCATGGTATGAAAAATATGATCATCCATTGTGGCTAAGCATGGGTAAGGCGGCGGTTAAAAATGGCGGCCATGGCGGCATGGATTTCTTAATGTATTGGCGGCTGGTGTATTGCCTGAGAAATGGTGAGGCGCTAGATCAAGATGTTTACGATGCAGCTGCTTGGTCAGCGGTTACTCCGCTGTCAGAGATGTCGGTTAGCGATCGAGGCAATAGTAAAGACTTCCCCGACTTTACCCGCGGGGTGTGGGAAACGGCTAAACCTCTGGGTATTATTTCATAGTGTTAGCTAAAGAAAGGGTGACACAGGTATGTGTCACCTTTATTTAACTCGCTAAATTTAACGATATTCAAACACTTTAATTACTTGTCTTACGCCATTAACGTTGCGCGCAATTTCAGTCGCTTTGTTACCTTCTGCCTGTGATACTAAGCCGAGTAAGAACACTTCGCCGCTCTCGGTGATGACTTTAATTTGGCTCGATTCAAAATCTTTTTCACTGGTTAACGCTAGCTTTACCTTCGAGGTTAACCAGCTATCGTTTGAGCGCGTGGTCATCTTGGTGACGTTGCCGATGCGAATTTGATTGAATACGCGGTTAACTGACTCGACTTCACCGGCAATCTTACCGGCACGGCTACGCAGCATATCGTTGGGTGCCTGGCCAATCAGTAATACGGTGCGGTTGAAGCTGACCACATTGATGTGAGTATGTTGTTTGAGCCCTTCGTCTTTAGCGATTGCCTTGTTCGCTTTGACTTCAATGGTTTCATCTTCGAGCTGAGTAGCTGCAGTGCGTCGATCGTTAAACACAGAAACCGCGCCTATAGTTCCCAATATGACACCAGAAACACAACCTTGTAGGGTTAAAAAGGCGGCTAATAATGAGGCAAGCTTGAGACTATTTTTGGTGATTTTCTGTGTCATTATTATTACTCTTCGTCTTGAGGGAATAAGGTACGGTCGATGGCGTCACACAAACAATGAATAGCCAACAGATGAACTTCTTGAATGCGAGCTGTGCTGGTCGATGGCACGCGAATTTCAACATCGTTAGCGCTTAGTAGGCCGGCTAAATCACCGCCGTCTTTGCCAGTTAAGGCCACGATAACCATGTCACGGCTAAGTGCTGCTTCAATGGCCTTGATCACATTCTTAGAATTGCCACTGGTAGAAATGGCCAGCAAGATATCGCCTGGTTGACCTAGCGCTCTAATCTGCTTAGAAAAAATCTCATCATAGCTGTAATCATTGGCAATTGAGGTGATGGTTGAGCTGTCGGTGGTTAACGCGATGGCTGGTAGGCTAGGGCGCTCAGTCTCAAAGCGGTTAAGTAATTCCGATGAGAAATGTTGCGCATCGCCGGCGCTACCGCCATTACCACAGGTTAATATTTTACCATCGGCCAGTAAACAAGAAACCATCATCATCGCGGCTTTTTCAATTGACGGTGGCAACGTCTCAAGTGCATCAATCTTCGTTTGGATACTCTCGGTGCAACATTCTTTAATGCGTTCTAACATTTATCTAACCTTTGGTTTAATTGGGAAAAGCATTCTTTACCCATTGGATTTCATAAGGGGAATTATTCCCTGTAATGGCAACAACGTCAAAGCGACAGGCTTGTTGCTCAAAATTAATATTATTGGTCATGCAATAATACATCGCACTCTTAATAATGCGCTGTTGCTTTTTAAGCGTTACAGCGGCTAGCGGACCGCCAAAATTAGGGCTACTCCGTTGCTTTACCTCTACAAAGACCAAGGTATTGCAATCGTCCATGATCAAATCAATCTCCCCCATTTTACAGCTAAAGTTCTCGCTAATTAGGGTGTGCTTATGGCTATAGATGCTCCTTAGCAACTTGCTCAAAAAATGAGCCTTTAATTCTCATCTCATCCGCCTGCGAACATTATTTTTGTTCGATTAATTTTCCGCGTTGGTACTGTGCCCAAGTCATTTTTCTAATAATATCGCTTTCTGGCCCTACGCTCAACGTACCACTGAATCCTTCGAGGTTAAATTCGGGGAAAAGTTGCATCTGCGCGAGACGAGAGATCAGGCTGTAGGCGTCAAACCCCATCGCAAATAGGCGCATTTGACTCTGTTTAATCTCGGGCCACAATTTTTGAATGTAGCGCGGTGACAGTTGCGCAGGTTGCGCAATTAACCATGGCATATCACTGACGGTTAATCTATTTAAGTGACTGCGATCTTGTGCTGCATCTAAGTTGTCGTTGCCGCTGGAGCCAACATAAACCGCCACTTGCGGCGCAAAGGCACTAACGGTGACCTCTACCGATGGCATTAACATGCCAGTTTGTTTGGGGTTGGCGACTAAATAAATTGCATCGATGTCACGGCGCGAACGGGTTTCACTCTTCATCTTGGTGCCAACTAATAAGCGGGTATGATTAATTCTCGCCTGAGATTGGTCTGTCTCAAAGAGACTCTCGATGGTCTGTTTGAGGGTCTTGCTCTTCTTGCCCTTCTCTAATTTCTTATCCTTGCCAAAATAAAACGCTTCGACCGGCTTAGCATAAACATCGTCTTGGTTTAACTCTTGCCACTTCTCATTAAATAGCCGACCAATTCGATGACCTTGCGCGTTATTAGGCGCAACAAGCACGGGGTGCTTCTTACCTTGATTAAAGATGTATTCAACCGCTTGCATTGCCTCGGCTTCGCGATTCAATGAGAACGTAAATTGGTGGGTCGTGAGCTCATTAACTGATTTGTTTAAAAACAAGGTCGGAATATCGCTTGTGATAGCATTAATCTGCGCGACATTGCCCTTGAGCAGTGGACCAATAATAAACTCGGCTCCTTGTTCCACCGCTAACTGATGTGCCGCTAGTGCGCCAAGGGCTTGGGTGTCAAAACTCATTAGTTGTTGTTCGGTATTGTGCGCCATTAAGTTGCTAACGATACCATGTTGCACCGCTTGACCTAACTTTGCATAACGCCCTGAAAGCGGTAGCAACAAAGCAATTTTGCTCGGCTGATAGGCTTGAATGTTGAGCATGGCGACTAAATTTTCGGGAAGGTTTTCAGCAGCCATATGATGGGGGTTACTGCGTGTCCACTCGCCGATTCGTTGACGTAATGTGTCAGGAGAATGCATCGATTGCTTGGTGATTAATGCCAAATTTTTCCAACCCGCTAATGCTGGATTAGCAGGTGTGTAGTCGTTGAGTTCATCGGGTGAAAGGCTGCTGACAAGTGGCCAAATTTGTTGAGACAAGCTAAGGCTTTGTTGTTCAAGTTTCGCGTATGGCACAGCAGTCGCTAAGCTGGCAAGCGCGGCCGTTACTTGTTGCTGCTGAGCTTGCAAGGTCGCTTTAAACTGATAAAAGTCCAACCAGCGTTGCGTCGCCAGTTGCCAATGAGACTGCTCTGCCAACACGGCCAATGCTTGCTGTGGTTGTTGGTGTTGACTAAAATGTTGGCTTTGTAACAGGAGCCACTCCAATTTGTGGTCATCGGATAGCATCAACTGAACGTTCAGTTGGTTAATGAGATCTAACGCGATAGGTTGATCTTGCGGCTGATGGCTTAATTGTGCGGCGCGCAAAGCTTGCAGCTGATAGGCTTGCTTGGTAATACCCTGAGCCGTTTTGGCCTGCTCCAGGTAATAGTTAGACGATTGTGACACGCTACCCAGAGCAATGATGTTGTTAGCTGCGCTCACAGTCTGCTTTGGCGTCGAACCACAGCCAAATAGCATCAACGATGTTAAGGCAATCATCGAAACATCTTTTAGGCGTTGTTTTACGCCTTTATGCACGGAAAGTTTAAACACAATAATGGTCTCTGTTACAATAGTCAGTTAAGTGTATAACAATCTGCGTCGAATAGTTAAGTATCGACGTGATTATTGAGGAAGTTCATGGAATTATCTGCGGCAAAACTATATATCGTGCCAACCCCCATTGGAAACTTAAGTGATATTACTCATCGAGCCTTAACGGTACTCGAACAAGTCGATATTATTTGTGCTGAAGATACCCGTCATACCGGAAAATTGCTTAGTCACTATGCAATTAGTACTCGCATGATGTCGGTTCATGATCATAATGAACGTCAACGAGTAGATTCGCTGGTGGCCAAATTAGAACAAGGGCAGTCGATTGCCTTGGTCTCGGATGCTGGTACCCCATTAATTAGTGATCCTGGCTATCATCTGGTTAACGGAATACGCGCGGCGGGATACGATGTGGTGCCATTACCGGGCGCATGTGCTGCCATCACGGCGCTTAGCGCGGCTGGCGTAGCAACCGACCGTTTCTGTTTCGAGGGATTTTTACCGGCTAAGTCGGTGGGCCGCAATACGCAACTTACTGCACTGCAAACCGAAGAGCGGACCATGGTTTTTTATGAGTCGCCTCGTCGCATTTGCGATACCATCGGTGAGATGATTAACGTGTTTGGCAGTGATCGCCACATTGTATTGGCACGTGAGTTGACCAAGACCTTTGAAACAATTCACGGCGCCTCGGCGCAAGAATTGCTTGAATGGTTAAATAGCGATGAAAACAACCGCCGTGGTGAAATGGTGGTGATGGTTGCTGGTTATAAGAAGGCCCACGATGATGAAATACCACCAGAGGTGGTCGACGCTTTACGATTATTAGTTACAGAACTACCATTAAAAAAGGCTGCTGGATTGGTGGCTAAGCTATACAATCAAAAGAAAAATGCACTGTATAAAATGGGCCTAGAGCTCGGCCTCTAACTATGTTCTAGCTGGGTATCAAATAAGTTTTTGAGTAAACCTGAATACTCAATAATAAAGGCTTTTTGATGCTCGGTTATTTGATGCTCGAGTAAGCGACCCAGTACCTCACCTAAATCGTTTAATACAATATCAAACTCTTCAACGATATAAATTTTCTCTTGTTGCTGGAAGTGCTTTTTCTGTTCGAAGATCAGGGCTATTTGCTCGATCAACTGATAGCGGATAAATAATCGTATCGAAACACCACCTTGATCCGGTTGCGGGACAGGCTCAAACAGCGCTAGGTGTTCGGTAAGATATTCTATAAGCGCATGATATCCGTCGCCTTGGGTGATCATATTCAGTCCTTTAATGGAGCATTAGTAGTTATTATTCACTAAAAAGATTAAATCCACAAGCCAAGACCAGCGATGGCTCACATAAGCAGCAATTAAGCTATTATCGCTAGTTATTCCAAAATCAATCGGATATAATCCGCGCCGGGAGTTGGTCAGACAATCGCTGCGTTAACATTAAGTTTAACGGGGAGGAAAGTCCGGGCTCCATCGAGCAGGGTGCCAGGTAACGCCTGGGGGGCGCAAGCCTACGACAAGTGCAGCAGAGAGAAGACCGCCGATGGCCCTTAGGGGAACAGGTAAGGCTGAAAGGGTGCGGTAAGAGCGCACCGGACGACTAGTAATAGTTCGTTGCAGGGTAAACTCCACCTGGGAGCAAGACCAAATAGGGTTTCATTACTTTAAATAGTAAGCGCGCGCTCACGCGGAAACCGGGTAGGTTGCTTGAGCCTGTGAGCGATTGCAGGCCTAGACGAATGATTGTCCAACGACAAAACCCGGCTTATCGACCAACTCCCACCAATTCTATAAACCGCTGCTTATTTCTATAAGCAGCGGTTTTTTTATTCTTTTGGTTTAATCAATAAAGCCGAAAGAAAACGTCCACTGCGCCATCATAATACTGGCCGCTAATTGTCCAATGGCAAACTATTCATAAAACGCCACTTATTTCATAGGCGGCGTTTTTTGATTCATCGAAATACATGTCGCTCTAATTTCGTAATCTGTGTGGCTAATCGACCAACCTTCTGGATATCTCCATTCCTTTGCTTTGTCAAAATAAGTATCCAGAATCATTTCGCGTATTGCGCCCTGTGTCGCCGAAGCGTGAATCTTAAGTTAGCGTGAGCTTCTGACTATTAAGAAACAACAGCATTGGAAATGCATGATAATCAAGGTTATATTTTAGTTTTTATTATTATGTTAGGTTGGTTGTAAATAATGTTACGATTGATAGGTCTGTTAAATATGCTATCAACTCATTAAGTTAAGCGATTATGATCCGATACTGTACGTTAATCTTTGTTCTCTTGTTTTCATTGCGACTAGCTGCAACCGAGCGGCACGAGCCGATCTTAGCGGTGATTGATTTTTTTCCATTTGGATATTCACTCGATGACAGCATTCCTCGTGGCATGGTGTTCGATATCGAAAAGGCACTGGAAAAAGTTTCTCCACTCAAGATTGATGCTAGGTTAATGTCCGTGGCCAGGGCATTAAGAAGCGCCTCTATCGGGCAAAATGATCTGTTATTCTCCTATAAAGACGACCAAATGGTACCTAATGTTACCTGGCTGGGAAATGTCGGCTGTTTAACGCCGCTGGTTGTACCGCATAAAGATAGTGGCATCGAGACGCTAGATGATTTGGCGGGTAAACGTGTTGGCTTCGTTAGTTTGGGCTATTTCGATGTGAAGATGAAGTTCCGCTGGCCTATCGAGCCAGTATTTTTAAATGATAATTTTATCATGCTCAAGATGCTATTAAGAGGTAGGCTTGACGCCATTATTGTCAATGATGGCGTGCTCAATGCCTATTTGGCCAATCAGGCCATCTTAGATGAATTACCGCCTGCATGGCCTAAACAATTGGCACAACCATTAGCGTTAACAACTTACGAAACTCATTTGTCGATGTCTAAAGATTCAAAATTTCAGGCGTTGATACCACAATTTAAACAGGCAATTATTGAGGCTCGCCAACAGGGACGTTTCAAAACAATTTTTCAAAAATATGGCTCAAAATTAGGCGGCCACTGTTTTACGGATGAAGAGCGAAAATCACATCAATGGCTGGAATAATCCCACTTAGAAATCAACTGTCAATAAAGTTAGCGCGCTCAAGTGTCTATTTGGCGTTTATAATTGGCTTGCTGTTAAGTTCTGTTCAGATGTTGGTGGACTATCGCGATCAGGAACTTCTGATTGACCAGACGATTGAGCAAATCCTACTAGCGGGTCGTCCTCCAGCCATTAGAGCCGTCAATACGCTTGATAAAAAGTTGGCAAATGAAGTGGTCGATGGTTTGCTAAAATATAATTTTATAGAGCAAGCCAGTATTCGTGATGAACTATCAGAAGAATTAGCGGTAGCAATAACATTATTTTATCCTAGCAACACGCAATGGTTGACTAATTCGTTTTCTGCGACCAGCAAAAACTATGAAATTCTGCTACAACAGCCCGGAAATGCCGGGCTTAAACCAGGAACGATGATTATAAAAGTCAATATGGATAGTGCGTTGACATCGTTTTATGATCGGTCGCTGATGATCTTCTTATCCGGTTTAGCTCGCAATTTTTTACTTTCGTTCTTTCTCTTTATTCTGTTCTATTTTGTTCTGACCAAGCCGCTTAAAAAATTAGCCATGCAATTTAGGGCGGTTGAGATTGGCGACGGAAACCAACTGTCTGTGCCCCTGTCCCATGAAAACAGCGAGCTAGGACTGTTGGCAAATTCCGCGAATGGCTTTATCAGTAAGGTTCAACAGTTAGTGCTTGATCAGGCTGTTAGCGAGGCGGCATTAACACTAAGTGAACAACGACTGTTAAAGTTAATCGATCAAATACCACAGCTGGTGTTGGCACAAGACGCCAATGGTAAAATATTGTTTGCCAATGACGCCTTTGCAAAGTTTTATAGTACTTCAAGTGCAACCCTTCAAGGGAAAATGTTTAGTGATATTCATCGCCATAGCGAAGATGAGATCATTGTGTTGGAGAAACTTCGTCAGCGCGTTTTACAGCAACATGAGGTTTCTCATCAGAAAGAAACAACGCTAACGTCATTAGAGGGTGAAGCTAATATATTTGCGATACAGGTCGAAATATTTGAAGGTTATAATCAAATTGCCACGTTATTGGTCGCTAGTAATATTGATGCTCAGAAAAAAGTCCAAAAACATATCGAGCAACTGGCTAGTCACGATACATTAACTGGCCTGCCAAATAGGATGTTATTTAATGACCGTTTAGAGCATGCAATGGCGAATAGCCAGCGCAACAAGCAGTTCAATGCGGTCTTATTTCTCGATTTGGATCACTTTAAGAATATCAACGATTCGTTAGGACATTCACAAGGAGACAAGTTATTAGTGCATGTAGCAAGTGTCTTACAAGGTGCGGTGAGAAATAATGATACCGTGGCGCGTTTGGGCGGTGATGAGTTTGTTATCCTACTGGAAAACCTGCCAAATGATCTGCAACAGGCCCAACTCGCTACTCAAGAAATTACCGATAAAATACTGGCCAAATTTATAGAGCCAATGAGCGTCGATCAGCATCTTCATCATATTGGCGTCAGTATTGGCATGGTGCTTTTTCCGACCGCTCAGGAAAGTGTTAGCGACTTGATGCGATATGCAGATACTGCGATGTATCAAGCCAAAGGTAATGGGCGAAAACAAGCCGTATTTTATGATGCGAGCATGAGCGCATTAGTCGAGCACCGCCAGAGTATGGAAAACCAGTTGCACCAGGCATTAGAAGAGCAACGCTTCGAGATTCACTTTCAACCTCAAGTTACTAAATCTGGGTCTATCTATGGTTTTGAAGCGCTTATTCGCTGGCATCATCCACAGCGAGGTCTGGTGGCTCCAAGTGAGTTTATTCCTATTCTTGAATCGTGTGGTTTGATCATACCAGTGAGTGAATGGTTGATCGATCGCTGCTGTCAGCAAATTCTGGATTGGCAACATTCGGGCTTTTGGCAAGAGAGTTGGCATGTTGCAATTAATGTCAGTCCGCTACAGTTCTATCAGGAAAAATTTGTCCAGACATTAGCTGGTAAGCTTGATGATACTGGCATACAGGGGTGTAGCCTTTGTATTGAAATCACAGAAACTGTTGCGATTGAAAATGTTGAATTTACCGCCGCTAGATTAGCCGAAATCAAAGAATTAGGTATGTCGGTGGCACTGGATGATTTTGGTACGGGCTATTCATCTCTGAGTTATCTTAAAGATTTACCGATAGATATACTAAAAATTGATCGGTCTTTTATTAAGGAACTAGGTCTTAAAAACCAAAATAAAAATCAATCGATCGTCGAGGCGATTATCGCCATGGCGAAAGTACTGGATCTCACGGTTGTTTGCGAAGGCGTAGAAACAGCGCAACAGATTGATATTGCCAGCCGCTGTGGTGGTGAGTATTTTCAGGGTTATTATTATTGCCGACCAGTGCTGCCTGCTAGTTTGAAAGCGCATTATAGTAGTGCAAGGGAGTCAGCTTAAAGATAGTGCCAACAATTGACCTACTATCTTAAACTGACATTTTTATTGCCTATGCCAACTTGATTAGAGGTGGCATAGGACTCTTGTTAAAACTTATATCTTACGGCGAAATACTGCTATAAATGATAAGCCAAACATCATTAGCAGGCCTAAACCGCCAGCAATAGTATCTTCATCGTCGGTTTCTTCACCAGGCTTAGTATCAGGCTGTGGTGGAGTCACTGCATCACCACAGGCTTCGCCAAATATCTGTTGCACCCATTCTGGGCGATCGATAAACGGATTACGGTTACCTTGATATTCGAAGACGATATTGTTGCGATTACGTTCCCAGTCACTCACTGGATCTGCCTGATGCCACATATAAAGCGTACATAGTTTACCAAATTCTGGTGAACCACTTACCGTATTCGTGTAATCCACTAAGATTAGATCTGGCGTCTTATCGCTAGCACTACCCGCATAACGAATGTCCATATAGAACATCATGCGAGCCACGTCTCCTTTCATCTCATCACGAGGTTCGAATGAATCGCTATCTTTCGCATTTTCAGGTGCTTCGGTTATTGCAATGCCACCAAGATCGAAGTCCAGATTACTACGCTCCGAGTTGATTGAAGCATCTGCCGGGCGCAGGTGATGGGCATCGGTATATCCGTATTGATCTTGAGACGGGAAGCCATGACTCTTAGACCATACATGTTCACGGTTCCAAGCATTGCCGCTGTTGCCAATTTTACCGGCATTTAAGCCTTTACCGATCGAGCGGCCGCTATATATTTCAATAACTTTACCGCTGTCTGCCGGATCTTCATCGGAATGAGTTAGTACCGTCCAAACTTCACTATAGGTTAGCTTCTTGTGATCCTTGCTAATGTCTTTATTAATTGCACTGCGCAGCGCGTCATCGGCAGCCGTTAACGCATTCGCATAATAGATATTTTCGTCGAAGCTTGTTTGATCAGTAATCTTTGCAAGTGTAGGGCAGTTGGTACATTCATCATCGTTTGGTTGCACCTCTGGAATAGTTTCAATGCCTTCGCATTGAGCTTCACCAATACAGCCTAAACCATTGCTGGTGTCTTTATCAAGCACTAGCCATTGAGATAAACTCGAACCTGGAAACGCATCAGTTGCGGCTTTATCACCTGCAGTAATATTATCTTTACGACGCAAGGTTTTATCCTTGCTATTAAACTCACCACTGACCCACGATGTCCCAGGATCTGATCCCAATTGACCAAAGCTATCGGCAACAGCACCATTGAGCATTAGCAATATTGCGTCATCACCATTAAAGCCAGTGACGTTCGACTCGATGCCATCTAATATTTTAAACGCATTCTCCGCGCCCTTGTTATAAAAGACTAGGGCCTCTTTAGCGCCAAGGGTTCCGGTTAACGCAAGTGTATATTTGGCGTCGGTAGCGCCGTTAGAAAACATTGCTATTGAGTAACCCGTTAGCTCAAGCGCTTCATCTGATGTGTTGGAAATCTCAATCGCTTTGTTATAGCCCCCACCCTCGATGTACTCAGAAAAAATCAAAGGTGACTCAACTGCTGGCAGGTTCTCTACGGGCGGAGCCGGTTCGCTAGGCTCTGTGGGCGTAATAGGCGAGGTTGGCGTAGCGCTGCCATCACAGTTTTCAACGCCCGGACAACCTAAACCGCCAGTGGTGTCTTTATCAAACATTTGCCATTGGTTGGGCTTGCCAGGGAATTGGTCATCGATGATGATGTCACCAGTTGTGACACTCGCTAAACGGCGTAATGTTCTGTCCTTAGTATCAAAATTATCTGCTTGCCAAGACGAGCCCGGATCGGTACCGATCTGGCCAAAGCTATCGATGACAACATCGTTATAGGTAAGTGTTATTGCATCATCACCATTAAAATAAGTGACAGTAGAATCAATGCCTAGTGGAGCAGGCCTTTTAATCGCATCTATAGCCCTCGCGTTATAAATAACTAAACTTGCACCAGCGGCTAACTCGCCGCTTAATGGCTGAAAATACTTTGCTTCTGTTGCGCCATTTGATAGCAAATTAACTTGGTACCCGGTTAAATCTAATGTGCTTTGTCCTAAGTTAGTTAACTCGATGGCTTTGTTGTTGCTACTTCCTTCGATGTATTCGGTGATAATCAAGTTGGCTTGAGCTGCATTTGAGATACCCAGCGTCAACGCCAATGCACTTAATCGTAACTTTACTGCTATTTTCATCATTGAATTCCATTATTTTGATATTGCGCTACGCGCTGTCCTAAATTACATGTAGCGTTGCCATCGCTTGACGGTTGAATAATCAGTGAAAAGCGAGGGCATTCACTTAAAGCTATGTAATTTCAGACATTTAACCTAAGTGGGAAATTATTGTCTAGTGGTCTCAATAGTATAAAAATAGTAAAAAACGTTGTTTTGTTATGTAACATCATGAATTTATTAGATTAAACTTACTCATAAGTGAAATGTTGCAGTTTTGTAATGTTTTTTCTTTGTGATTCACCTCTCGATTTTAAGTTAAATACTGATTGGGTTAGGTTATTTGGTGACTTACTCCACATAAATATAAACTTGTCACAAGTGTTAGTATTTGTTTCTTTTGGTTTGTTAAGTTTTGGTTACGGCGGGTTGCGCGTGGTGGCGATATATTAGCCAGGGTAAACCGCTATTTAATCTATTACTTTTTGTCTGTTTTTTTTACACCTTTAAAATATAAATATGTGTATTTTGATAAATACCAACCAAATCAATGTTTTATTTTGTTGGTGTGTTTTTTGCATTATTTGTGTAAATACTCACCTTCACATGAAGAGGAAAGCAATATGTTCATTGGAAAAAAATTATTAATTGCGGCGCTATGCAGTGTATTTGTAACCACTGCTGCTAATGCAACGCTCATTCAATTCGATACTTGCGTGGGTGCTAATGCGTGTAAAATAGCACCTAATGAAGCGCCAATCCCAAATCCAATAACCGCTAATCCGAATGCGGGCATTTTACTGGGCTGGAATGAGCTGCAAAATGTCACCTTGACCGAAAATTTATATATCGATCGCGTCGCCGATCCTAGCGCCAGTTTTGTTGCGCAAGATAGCAACGGCTACTACATTATCGCAGGCACTCTCGTATCCAGCCATTATATTGAATGGGATCCGGGCGCGGGAAGTAGCAATACAGTAAAGGCCACCTTAAATTTCGATTCGGATATTTTTGGTTTCATTACCTCCGATGACAATCTCGCTAATAGTGATGCGGCACTTGGGTTAACTGGATATGATTATGCTGATTTTGGTCTTCGTGGTTTGGAAAGTAATGACGTGACCAATTTTTCGCCAAGCGGTGACAATAGCTTGGTTGATATAAAATGGAAAGCCAGTTCTCCTGGCGATTGGACACGCTTAATCACCGCATTTTCGCCGAGCGCTCCACCGTCAGAGATACCAGAACCTGCGACATTGCTGTTATTTGGCCTAGGTTTATTGGGGCTTGCCCGCCTTAAAAAATAGTCATTGTTATGCTGATATCAAGATAGCCGAACATCAAAGCGTTCGGCTTTTTCATGTCTATAAATTATGCCAAAATCCCCACTTTTTAGTATCCTCCGCTATATCCTATACTAACCAATGCCTGTGCTTGCCAGTAACTGATTGAAATTACAGTATAAATCACGGTTGGCCTGGCCTTTGCTAATGATAATTAAAAGCGCGGCAAGAGAGTTAGAAGCCGTTGTTATTACTGGTTAATATTTGATGGTTAAGGGTTAAGTAAATGCAATTAGAAATTAAAAATTTGAGTCAACAATACGGTAAAAACAAGTTGGCTCTGGATAACATTAATCTGACCATTAGCCCCGGGATTATCGGTTTACTGGGACCAAATGGTGCGGGAAAGTCGTCATTGATGCGAATTTTAGCCTCGCTTAGCAAGCCGACCGACGGAACCGTGTTATGGCAAGGGCAAGACCTCATCAAAGACCCAAGCTGTTTGCGCCACGAACTTGGTTATCTGCCACAATCTTTCGGCGTGTATGAGCAATTAACCGCGCAAGAGTTTTTACTTTACCTGGCGGCCATAAAAGGAATGCCGGCTAAGCAGGCCGCTAACAAGGTCGATGAGCTATTGGCACTACTCAACCTGAGCGATGTGGCGCGCAAGCAGCTAAAAGGCTATTCCGGCGGTATGAGACAACGGGTTGGCATTGCTCAGGCATTGCTTAACGATCCCAAACTATTGATTGTTGATGAGCCAACGGTGGGGCTAGATCCCGAGGAACGCGCACGCTTTCGCCACTTGTTGTCTGATATGTCTGGCGATCGGATAATTATCCTGTCAACGCATATCGTGTCAGACATTGAATCCATTGCCGATAAAATTGCCATCATCAACGAGGGTAAATTACTGGCGTTTGCCGCGCCAGAACAATTGCTTGAGCAAATGGCTAAATCAGTATGGCGCTGCGTGGTCTCACATGACGAGGTTAAAAACCTGCGCCATCAATATTGTATTTCGCACAGTGTAAGACGTTCAGACGGTTTCCATATTAATATCGTGTCACCGAACCAGCCATTACCGAGCGCGGTCAATGTCCAGCCAAGTCTGGAAGACGCCTTCTTATTTTACACGTCGCTTAAAAACACTGCTGAGCTAGCATCAGTCGGCGATGATACTTTGGCGGCGATGCCATGTTAAACACCGTTTACCATTGTTGGCGCGCCGATTTTTTAGACCGAGTCAGGCGACGTAATTATTTAGTTATGTTGATCTGCATGGCGGTGGTGACGCTAGTGTTTTTTCCACCTGACAGCTCCGGTTATGCGACCATTTTGATTGGTGGCTATCGCGGTATCTACAATTCGGCGTGGATAGGCGCGACGCTGGCGATATTAAATGTACTATTTCTACCGATCATCGGCTTTTATCTGATCAAAAATACCATAGAACGTGACCGAGTGCGGGGCATTAGCGAGCTGATCGCAGTGACGCCGATAACAAAAGCCCAATACATCGCTGGCAAGTGGTTAAGTAATTTTACCTTGTTGCTGGGTGTTTTACTTTTTATGTCGCTAACCGCGATTGTTGTGCAGTTGTGGCACGGTGAAGATTATGCCATTAATCTGCTGGATCTGTTGTTACCACAAGTACTTTACGTGTTGCCAATCTTAGGGGCGACGGCGGCGATCGCCATTTTATTTGAGACGATTAAGCCGCTGCGGGGCGGCATTGGTAATGTGGTATATTTCTTTATTTGGATTGGCCTGATCGTCAACATTGTCTCTGATACGTCGGGCGTTGGCGGCATTATCGAACAAATTCGTCAAGCAATCACCACCTTCGACCCGCAACACAATGGCAATACCATGATTGGCATTGCGCTCTCTGACGACTTTAATGACGGCGGCATTCAAACATTCACCTGGTCGGGGCTGAGCTATCATCCGCAGGTTCTTTATTCTATTGGTTTGGTGATGGCGTTTACTGGCGTTGTGTTAGCGCTGGCAACAGTGAGTTTTGATCGTTTTAGCAAACTGGCTGAACAAGCGATAGCCAAAGGCACTAATTCTCGCGTGCAACGCATGCTAACTCGCTTGATTACGCCCGCGGCACGATTGTTTGAGGTTGCTTGTAACCATTTCTCATTCACTAGCCTGGTCCGGCAGGAGTTATTGTTGTTGGCGCGAGGCCGTTCAGTTTGGTGGTATTTAGCGATTGCCGGCTTACTGCTAGCGCAACTATTAACGCCGCTTGATACGTTACGTACGGTTGTTTTACCGGCGAGTTGGTTATTATGCGTATTAGTCTTCTCGCCAATGGGTCAGCGTGAATTACAGTCTGGCGCCGACTCATTAATCTTTAATTGTGTATCGCCGATTAAGCAACAATTCCCTGCGATGTTGCTTGCGGGTCTTATGTTGGCGACCTTCGTGGTTAGTGGCGGCTTGCTGCGGTTTTTTGTCGCTGGTGAATACTTCTCGCTGCTTATGTTACTCAGTGGCGCGCTATTTATACCATCGCTCGCCTTGGCCTGTGGCGTGTTAACCAGAACGAGTCGAACCTTTGAGGTAATATTCACCACGCTTTGGTACGTAGGTCCACTAAATAGGAGCGGCGCAGACTTTATCGGGGTCGACCCTATCGCTAGTCAACAGGCTAATTCGCCGGTTATTTTTGGGGTTATCTCAATTATCTTGCTGGTTGTCGCCGTGCTGGGCAGGCGATGGCAGCTGCGATAAATGATTATGTAGGCGCTACGTCAAACAACACCGACAGGATAATTTAAAGCAGCGTCCTTACCTCTAACAATTCAGGGAAGAAGCTAATATCAAGTGCCTTCTTGAGGAAGCTTACTCCTGAAGAACCTCCCGTGCCGGGTTTGTTGCCGATGATCCGCTGCACGGTATACATGTGCTTAAAGCGCCACTGCTGGAACGCGTCTTCAATATCGACTAACTTTTCGGCCAGCTCGTAGAGTTCAAAATGTTTGTCGGCATGTTGGTAAACATGTAGCCAGGCTTTCATCACTGAATCGTTACGTTCATACGGTTGACTAAAGTCGCGCTCGAGCATCTGCTGATCGATGCTTAGTCCATCATTTTGTAGCTTATCGTGTAACACGCGAATCACTTCATCGTACAAGCTAGGCTGCTCAAGCGTGTGCTTTAACTCGTTATAAACAGGCTCGTTGCTCTGGTGAACACTTATCAGTGACGCATTCTTATTGCCTAGCAAAAATTCAATTTTACGATAGCCGTAAGATTGGAATCCAGATGAGCGACCCAGCACATCACGAAACTTTAGATAATCAACTGGCGTTAACGTGGACAGAATATTCCATGACTGGGTAAGCTGATTAAGGATCTGCTTGACCCGTGATATCACCTTAAAGGCATGACCAAAATCGTTTTCTTTGATGTTGACTAGCGCGGCGCTTAGTTCATGTCCCGCCAGTTTTAACCACAACTCGCTCGCTTGGTGAATGGTGACAAACAGCATCTCGTCATGCTCGTTTGACAGGGGATGTTGCGCACAGAGAATTTGTTCGAGGTGAAGATAATCACCATAAGACATGTCTTGCTCAAAATCGGTATGAATGGAATCTTCCATTGGCCGGTAATTATTTTGGTATGGGCAGCTCATGTTCTATCTCCTGAGTTATTGCCAAAGGTTATGTTACTGAGTTTTTCAGTGGCCAATTGATGCAGGGTCTCATAGACGAATGGTTGTTGCCAATGTTGCTGAATCTCAGGAATTAGCATTATTTGATCCATAATTTCTCGCTGAATATCGCCTACCGCCAAAGCATCGGCATAAGGAATATCTGGTGAGAACGTCACCATCGCATACAACGGCACCCATAATTTGGGATATTGCTGATTAAATTTCGCCTCAATTTTCTTGCGCAGCTGGAATTTTGGATCCCCCGCCAAATCGCTCATCTCAACAAAGTTGCGCTTAGCTAGCTCAATAATCGCATCACAGTCTGGTTTGCGCTGCTGTTGAAAGGCGGGCAATATTTGTTGCCAATCACCGGAAAAATTATCGACCAATTCACTCAAAATGCGACAATCTTCAAAACCACAGTTCATTCCTTGACCATAGAAGGGCACCATAGCATGCGCAGCATCACCGACTAATCCGACCTTGTTGTTGATTATCCAAGGATAAATGTGTACGAGAGATAAAGGTGCGGCGGTTTTAGCCATAAAATCTGCCACCGGATCTTCGAGTAAATCCCGCACATCGGCGAAATAATTATCAAAAAATTCGCTCACCTGTTGCTCGTGTTGCAACGACTCGAACGATAATTCCCCCTGATGATTCATGAATAAAGTACATGTAAATGAGCCATCTGGGTTGGGCAGGGCAATTAGCATGAAGTCTTTGCGCGGCCAAATGTGCAGTGCATTTTTTTCGAGTTGATGCGAACCATCGGTATTGGCAGGAATAGTGAGTTCAATATAACTTTGCGGCATATAATCGAGGCTATAGCTTATGCGCTGTCTAGGCAACTCCTGGCTTAGGCGGCGTACCTTGGAAAATGCGCCATCGGCGCCTAATAACAGGTCGCTATGGTGCTGAACTGGCTCACCTTGTGGCACCTGATAGATGCTGGTGGCATGCTCAAAATCGACATCGATTAAGCGATGTTCAAAATGCACCTCAACGCCAGCTTGTTGTTCGGCCTGAGCAATCAGCTGTTCATTGATGCCAGAACGAGATACCGACCAAATCGCCTGTTGGTCTTTGCCGTAGGGCTGCTGGCTAACATTGCCTTCGATGTCATGAATGACCCGGCAGTACATGGGAATGGCCTCTTGGCGGACTATCTCATCGATACCCACTGCTTGCAGTGCGCGCCAGCCACGATCTGACAGCGCGATGTTAATCGACTTGCCTTGATAGAGGTTACTGGTACGCGAGTCTGGGCGTGATTCGAACAAGTTAACCCGATAGCCTTTCTTGGCCAGCATGATAGTCAGTAGTGCGCCAACCGGGCCTGCGCCGGCGATGGTAATGCTTTCTTTAGCCTGCTGCATATTATCTCCAGTCTTTGAGTAAGGCGGTTAGCGTCTGTCCTAACTGATAAACATCTTCGAAACTGTTATAGAGTGGGGTCGGTGCCATACGAATGACATCGGGGGCGCGAAAATCGGTAATAACGCCAGCCTCGGTCAATGCATTAAAGAAGGCTTTGTCGGTGCCAATGAGTTTAATCGACAGTTGGCAACCTCGCTGCGCCGGATCGCTGGGGGTAATTATCTCAATATTGACATTGGAAAATTGGCTCACCACATCGTTAAAGATATATTCAAGATAGGCGGTGAGGCCAAGGCTCTTTTGGCGTAATGCTGGCATACCAACGGCTTCGAAGATATCTAATGAGGCCTTCAGCACCGCCATGCCCATCACAGGCGCATTGCTAATCTGCCATCCTTCGGCGCCAGTCATCGGCTCGAAGGTGTTTTCCATCAAGAAACGCCGCTCCTTGTTATGACCCCACCACCCGCCAAAGCGATTGAGCTCGGTGTTATTGCCATGACTATCGTGGACATACAGCCCGCCGACATTACCGGCGCTGGAGTTGAGATATTTGTAGGTACACCAGGCGGCGAAATCGACGTCCCAGTCGTGTAGTTTCATCTCGACATTGCCCACCGCATGAGCCAGATCGAAGCCCGCGAGTGCGCCATGTTGATGCGCGACCGCGGTGAGCTTCTGCATATCAAAAAGCTGACCGGTGAAATAGTTAACTGTGCCAAAGAAGACCAGTGCCACGCTATCGCTATGCTGCTCAATCATGGCAATGATATCTTGTTCACGGATCTGGTATTCGCCCTCTCTCGGGGAAACTTCGATGATCGCCTCATCGGGATCTAAGCCATGATGGCGCACCTGCGTCTCTAACAGATAGCGATCCGATGGAAACATCTTCGCTTCACAGATAATCTTAAAACGGCTGGCACTCGGGCGATAAAACGAGACAAACAGCAGATGTAAATTGGTGGTCAAAGAATTCATACACACCACTTCAGACTCGTTGGCGCCCACTAGCTTGGCCGAGGTAGGGGTTAATATTTCATGATAGCTAACCCAAGGGTTTGCCGCGTGAAAATGACCTTCAACGCCCCATTTAGCCCATTCATCGAGTTCTTTATTGATATATTCTCGGGCGGTCTTGGGTTGTAAACCCAAGGAGTTACCGGTGAAATATAGAACCTGACGGCCATTGATCACCGGATGATGAAATTGCTCGCGGTAGTGGCTAATAGGATCTTGACTATCTTGCTGCTGGGCGAAAGTCAGCGTGTTTTGAAATTGAGTGTTGTCAAATGCGTTGTGATCAATTGTCATGCGGTTAACCTTTAGTTATTTTTTATGAGGTTGCGGTATTAAAACCACAGCTGCCCAGTGTTGCAACATCGACACTGATTCGTTGATTAGGCGCTAAGGCAACGGCGGCGGTAGCGGCACCCGCAAGAATAATTTGTCCCGGCTCTAACGTAAGGTCTGCTTCGCCAACGCAACGAGCCGCCTCAACGAGAGAATTAAGCGGGTGATCTAAGATGGCGCTGCTGCGGCCACTATCGACTTCATTACCGTCGACCCGCAGTGACATCAACAGGTTACTGATGTCGGTGGCCGGATCAGACCACTGCCCGATAACAAAACCTGTGCTGGAGCAGTTGTCGGCGATGACGTCGCTTAAGGAGAATTTAAAATTGCGATAGCGTGAGTCGATCACTTCAATGGCTGGAGCGATCGCCTCAACCGCGGCTAAAGCTTGTTCCAGGGTGACAATACCTTTGAGCGGCGCCTTCAATTTAAACGCAATCTCTGGTTCGGCGCGTGGGTGTGCATAGTCGGTAAGATTGATGGTGGCGTCATCACTAATGATCATTGCATCGGTCAGGCGGCCCCAGATCAGATCGTCAACTCCCATCTGGAGCATCTTGGCGCGGCTGGTGAACCCCATTTTGTAACCGACCAGCTTCTCGCCACGGCTTAGGCGTTGCTCGATGCTTAGGCGTTGAATCTCGTACGCCTGCGCAATGGTGAAGTCATGACTGTGGGACAATTGGTCAATGCTGGTGGCTGTTGCTGCCGCCCGATCTAGTTCGATGGCTAATTTAGTTAACATAAGGCTTACCTTAAAATTTAAAGCTTAAAAAAGTGAGCGGCGTTATCCGCCAGAATCTGTTGTTTGCTGGGCTGATCTAAATAGGGTGAGCTGGCGACTAAGTGTCCCATAGGCTGTTCGCCGAGCGGGAAGGGATAGTCTGAGCCAAACATCAAGCGCTCGCTGCCCATCTTCTTGACCAACAAATCTAATGAATCATGATCAAATACCGCGCTATCGAGATAGAAACGGTCGAGGTAATGACTGGGTGGATGTTGTGATTTGCCACGGGCGATATCGCGATGGATCCACGCATTCTCGAGACGACCGAGTAAGAAGGCAAAAGAGCCGCCGCCATGAGCAAAGCATATTTTTAGATCCTTGCTGACACGATCAAATCCGCCTCCGAGGATCATCGAGACGATCGACAGTTGAGTTTCGGCTGGCATGCCAACCGTCCAGCCCATCATATAATTCGCAGTACGCTCCTGCGCCATCATGTCCCATGGATGGACAAACACCGCAATATCTTCATCACTACAATGCTGTAAGAAATCCAACACCGCTTGGTCATCCATGTTTTTGAGACCCACATGATTGCCAATCTGCACCCCAACATGGCCATTGGCCTTGGCCCGACTCACCTCGAGGCACGAGGCGTCGAGATCTTGCAGTGGTACCTGCGCTAATGCCGACAGACGCCCCTGACCTTGCGCGCAAATCTCGAGCGCGGCATCATTAAATAGCTGAGCGCAATAGAGTGCCTGATCGACCGGGCGTTCATAGGCAAATAAAATGGGTGTGGCAGAAATTATTTGGTGCTCGACGCCGTCGCGATCCATTTCTTCCAGGCGCACGCTAGCGTCCCAACAAGCAGCATAAATTGGCCTAAACTCGCGGCTGCCTTGCATCAGCATTGCCTTATCATAGCCATTGAGTTGTCCGCCACCGTGACGTAGCCACGGCCAATCTTTACCACCGAACTTCTCGGCTAGATTTTCCCAGTCTTTGGGGAAAAAGTGAGAGTGAATATCGATAACTTTCATGACGACTCCTTATCTGACGAGGGATCGAGCGTGACCCAGCCTGCTGGCGGCTCCTTACCCGGATGTAACTCACCACAGTCGGGACAAGTGCGGGCCTGAATATCTTGATAGAAGGCTTGGTAAACGGGAGGCAAGTCGCGGACAATGGATTGCAAAATCACTTCGCTGCGATGGACCAATGCGCCACAGTCGAAGCAATACCATTCGAACGCATCTTTTGCACCCGGTGGCCGTTTAGGTTCGATCACCAGACCAATGCTGCCAGCCATTGGGCGTTGTGGCGAATGACGCACATGAGGCGGCAGGAAGAAGATGTCGCCCTCGCGAATGAAGAGGTCGCGACACTGGCCGTCTTCGATGATCTTCAACACCATGTCGCCCTTGAGCTGATAGAAAAACTCTTCCACCGGGTCGTCATGAAAATCGGTGCGTCGATTCGGGCCGCCAACCACAGTCACCATCATATCTGTGTCTTCCCAGATTTGTACGTTGCCCACGGGTGGCTTGAGCAGATGCTTGTTTTCGTCGATCCAGCGCTGAAAATTAAAAGCGGCGAGTTTACTCATGATGACTGCCTCCTGCGGCTAAAGGCTTGTAGGCCACTGCCTTACATTCGATCAGCAGGTGAGGGTGGGGCAATTGATGCACCGCCACCGTGGTACGGGTTGGCCCGTCATAATCGAAATATTCACCGTAAACCCGATTGTAGCCGCCAAAATCGTTGATATTGACCAGAAAGGTGCTGATTTCCACTAAATCGCTAAGCTCTGCGCCGACCGATTGTAGAATATCGCTAATGTTGTCAAGCACGGCGCGGGTCTGTTGCTCGATGCTAAGATTGGTGGTGCCCATTTCGTCGACCTCGACTCCAGCAAAGGAGTTATCGGGTAGGCGTGAGCTGGTGCCTGAGACATAGATAAAATCGCCGGCGCGCTTAACATGAGGAAACTTGCCGCGCGGCTTGGCTTTGCCAGCGATGACCTTACTTGTGGTATTTTGTGGAATTTTTTTCATGAGTTTGACTCGTCAATAAGAATACAGATATTGCTCGGTTCGCTATAGAAAGCCAGTGAGTGTTGTCCGCCTTCGCGGCCGATGCCCGATAGCTTGACCCCACCAAATGGCGCGCGAAGATCCCGAAGAAACCAGGTATTTACCCACACCAAGCCAACGTCTAATTTAGGTGAAACACGATGCGCACGATTTAGGCTCTCGGTCCAAATTGAGGCGGCGAGGCCGTAAGCGGTATCGTTGACCCGAGCAATCACCTCGTCTTCATCATCGAATGGCGCGACATGGCAAATGGGACCAAAAATTTCTTGTTGATTAACCTGCGCGTGATCGTCAAGTCCGGTAATAATCGTTGGCTCGATGAAGCAGCCATTATCACGAGCATCGTTAAAAATGGGCACGCCGCCGCCGGTCACGAAAGTCGCGCCTTCTTCCTTAGCCTGTCGATAATAAGAGAGTACTTTCTGCTGGTGGACTTTCGATACCAACGGTCCCATGAAGACGTCTGTATCCATTGGATAACCGATTTTTATCGCCTGCGCCTCACGCTTTAGCCCCGCCACAAATGATTCGAACAGGTCTCTATGAACATAGACTTTCTCGGTGCACAGACAAACCTGACCGCAGTTGGTGAACGTGGAGCGCGCAATGCCCTTGATTGCCTTGTCTAAATTGGCGTCGCTAAATACGATGGCCGAATTCTTGCCACCCAGTTCGAAGGAGATCGGTTTAACCCCAGCGGCAACCGATTTCATGATTTGTTGGCCGGTGGTCGATGCGCCCGTGAACGTCACCGCGTCAACTCCCTGATGACCGGTTAAGCTATCGCCAACCGCTTTGCCACGGCCAAGGATCAGATTGAACACGCCCTTTGGCATACCAACTTCGTCCATCACTTGCGCTAATAGCACCGCCGTGGATGAGGTTTCTTCGGAGGGCTTTAAGATCACGCAATTGCCACAGGCCAGCGCCGGTGCAATTTTCCAAGTTGAGAGTAACAGGGGTAAATTCCACGGCGAGATTATCGCCACCACACCAAGCGGCTTATTAATACTGTAGTTCAGCGCCTTGTGACCATCGGCTGTTTCGGTGATAAAGCTCTCACCTGCCTGAAATTTAACAATGTCGGCAAAGAATCTAAAATTGGCGGTGCCGCGGGGGATATCGATGGTCTCAACCTGAAACAGTGACTTACCGGTATCGGCTATTTCAGCGGCAATAAATTCATCTTCACGCTCACTCATGCGCTCGGCAACCCGATGTAACAGCGCCGCTCGCTGGTTAACGCTCATCTGACCCCAAGAGCCGCTCAGTGCTGCTCGTGCGCTGGTCACTGCGTTATCGATAATTTGATCATTAGCTTCGCTTATCTGCGAAATAATCTCGCCATCGACGGGGTTGATATTATTGAAATATTCTTTGCTATCAACAAATTCACCCGCGACATAAGATTTTAAAATAGCCGTTGTCGACATGTTCTAGCCTTTGGTTAATGTGGTATGGCTCAACCTTATCCTCTTTAAATAAATAACAATAATTTTATTAATTTGACATTTAGATTCAAAAAATGAATGAATAATTTGTTAGCTGAAAGTAACTTTTCATAGCGTTAATCAGGGTTTAGGATTAAAAACTGGGTTCTGATGACGATTCATTTTGTGTCAAAAATAGCTCATTTAAGATTGCTGCAATCATAAAACACTAGGCAATAATCACTTTACCCGTATGCTTAGTTCAGTATAAAAAATAATAATGAGTGGCTCACCCAGCGGCTATTAAGTGCGGTAAGTAATGCGGCGCTAGGCATGTGAGGGTGATATTAACTCGAGGGAATTTTCCATTATGAACAAGCGCGGACAGTTTTCATCTAAGTTAGGTTTTATTCTTGCAGCCGCAGGAGCGGCAGTAGGACTGGGTAATATTTGGGGCTTTCCCACTCAGGTCGCCAGCAATGGCGGCGGCGCCTTCGTCTTGGTGTATTTAATCTTAACCTTTGTTCTGGCTTATCCCATTCTGATGGCCGAACTAACCATCGGCCGCTTTGCCCAAGCCAATATGGTGGGGGCGCTGCAACAAATAGCGCCGAATAAATGGACCCGCCGCTTAGGCACGATCACTGGGATGTGGGGCATGCTGGTGGTGACGCTCATCTTAAGTTTCTATGCGATTATCGCCGGCTGGATGCTTGCCTATTTCTTGCAAGCAATTACTCAGATATTCGGTTGGGCGGAGTTTTCAGCTTGGCTGGTGGACTTTTCCCTGTCGCGCAACATCACTTTTTGTGTGATCTTCTCTTGCCTCAATGTAGCCATCGTCTGCAAAGGCGTTACCGAAGGGATCGAGCGCTGGTCGAGTCGGCTGATGCCGGTATTACTATTGTTAATCGTGGTCTTGATTCTTTACGTGGCGACTCTCGATGGCGCAGCACAGGGCTGGCGAGTCTATCTGGTGCCTGATTTTTCCAAGGTGTTTGAGCCACAATTGTTAGTCAGCGCGATGGGACAGGCATTTTTCTCGCTATCGCTTGGTGTCGGCGCAATGTTGATCTATGGCTCTTATATCAGTAAAGAGGAGAACTTACCGGCGCTTGGCGCATCGGTAGCGTTAATCGACTGCGGTATCGCGATACTAGCAGGCATGTTAATCATTCCGGCGATGTACGTGGCTCAGCACAATGGCGTGACAATTTTCACCGAGAGTGGCGTGTTAATCGATGGTGACCGGCTTATTTTTACGGTGATCCCACAGTTATTTAGCTCAATGGGCGCGATGGGCAACCTCATTGCTGCTGCATTCTTTTTACTGATGGCGATTGCTGCATTAACCTCTTCCATCTCGATGCTCGAAGTGCCAGTCGCTTATGCCGTTGAAAGCGGCAATATTAAGCGCCACAACGCAGCTTGGTTGGTGGGCGTCGTCATCATGATTATTAGTTTGATTATCATCTTTAACTTTGAGTTGTTATTTGGTTTGGTGATTAAAGTGACCACTCAATACAGCCAGCCGATGATTGGGTTTTTATTGTGTATTTTTGTTGGCTGGATATGGCATCGCAATGAGCTGCTCAATGAACTAAGTCGCGGTTGTGCAGTGATGGAGTCGAGTCTGTTCTGGAAAATATGGCCGTATTACGTTCGGGTGATCTGTCCGGTGATTATTCTGATTATGTTTTATCAATCGCTAGGGTAAACATTAGGAATAACGGTCAATACGCGAACTAACAATTAATTGATATTAATAAATAAATGAGATATTTATATTAAAAAGGTGAAAACATTCAATAGTTATATACAAGATGTTAAACGGAAAAATTGTAGTCTAAGAAAATCGTGAATGAATCATGATGCTAAATAGAGCCGTTGTTGAGTTGTTGCTTACTTAGTAATTAAGATTCGATAAATAAAATAATAAATCTAAAATTATCAAGGGTAACGCTATGCTAAATAAATTTCGTGCACATTCATTAACACTCGCCATTAGTCTGGCATTAGGCAGTTCAGTCGCCTATGCCGCCGAGGAAAAAACGGTAAAAAAAGAGGCTGATATTGAACAAATTTCGGTGTTAGGCTCACGTGTCGCTAGTCGCTCAGCCACCGAGTCGGCGGTACCGGTTGACATCATTGACGCCGAAGCACTGACCCGTGGTGGGTTTACCGAACTTGGCCAGAGTCTTCAGGCGACCGCTCCTTCGTTTAATTTTAGCCGTACTCAGGTATCTGATGGCTCAGATTTGTTCCGGCCCGCCACACTGCGTGGTCTACAGCCCGATCAAACCCTAGTGCTGATTAATGGCAAACGTCGCCATAACCAGGCGATTTTTGGTCTTAATGGTACGGTTGGCGCTGGCGCAGCTGGCACCGATATGAACGCTATTCCAATGACTGCCTTATCCAATGTTCAAGTATTGCGTGACGGCGCTGCGGCGCAATATGGCTCAGATGCTATCGCTGGGGTAATTAACTTGGCGCTTAAGCAAACGACGGGTATTACCACTGGTTATATCCAGGGCGGCGCTACCGGCGAGGGCGATGGTGAGCTTTTATCGTTGGGGCTCAATCGCGGTTTTGACATCGGCGATGACGGCGGCTTTATTAACTTGTCTGTGGAATACCGTGACTTTGATGGCACCAACCGCGCACAGCGTGATACCGGCGGCGGCGCGAACAAGGCTCCGGGTGAATTATCGGACGAGGTTCGTTGGGGCCAAGGTGATTCAGCCTCAGAGTTTTTATCGTTATTCTATAATATGGCTATACCGCTAGCAGATATGGAATTGTACTCGTTCGGTGGCTATTCAAATCGCACTGCGCTGGGTAATGGCTTCTACCGTGACTTTAATGCTGCCGCTAAGAATGTGCAGCAGGTTTATCCTGATGGCTTCTTGCCACGTATTGGCAATGAAGCCGAAGATATCTCATTTGCAGTGGGCTTACGCGGTGAGATAAACGATGACTGGAATTTTGATCTGTCGGCAGTGCACGGCAAAAATACCTACGACTTTGATTCTAAAAATACCATTAATGCTTCCTATGCCGCCGAGTATTTAGCCAATAACGCCGGCGCGTCAGACAGCGATATCGCGGCTAACTCTGGACCAACCGCGGGTTATTCCGGTGGCTTCCGTTTCGATCAAACCACCCTTAACGCCGATATCAGCGGCGGTGTCGAAGTGGGGTTGGATGAAGCGCTTAATGTGTCATTCGGCGTGGAATATCGCCAAGAAAATTACAAAATTGTGCCGGGAGAAGAAGCTTCCTATGCCTGTGGCGCGAGTAATTCGGCCAGTTCGTTCCCTTCGGTTATCGATGGTGATGTCTTTGCTGGTTGTGGTTTTCAGGCCTATCCTGGTTTGAGACCGGATGCTGCCAACAGTGCCGATCGCGATAGTTTCGCGCTCTATCTTGATCTTGAAGCTTCTCTAAATGATCACTGGATTGTCGGCGCGGCGATGCGTTATGAAGACTTCTCCGATGCGGGTGACCGCACGGTGGGCAAGCTATCGAGCCGTTATGATATTACTGACTATTTTGCGCTACGCGGCGCAATTTCTACTGGCTTTAGAGCGCCATCGCTGCAGCAAAGTGCTTATACTGCCTACACCACTAATCTCTCATCGGAAGGGGTACTAGAAACTTCATTTACCGCGACCGCTGGTTCGCCATTCCCATCGGCTTTGGGGATCGACAGCCTAGCGTTGGAAACCACCAACAATCTAAGCTTTGGTTTTATCTATGACGTTACTGATGAACTCTCGATCACGGTCGATGCTTATCGGGTTGAGATTAAAGACCGCATTACCCTAGCGAGTCTATTGAGTGTTGACGATGTTTCATTTAGTCCTGCGGCCGTAGCTGCACTTGAGGCAACTGGCGCGGTGCAAGCAAACTATTTCGCTAATTCAGTGGATTCGACCACCTCAGGACTAGACTTGATCATCACTTATAAGACGAACCTTGGTGATGGTGATTTTGGCGTGACCTTCGCGGGTAATATTAATGACACCGAGATTGACTCCGTTAATACGCCGGATGGCATTCCGGCTAACATTGCGTTAGATGATTTGCAGCGCAGCTTCTTAATCGATGGTCAGCCACATGAGCGCGCAACGTTGACCTTCGATTATGAGCAAAATGATTGGCGCGGCGTGATCCGAGCTAATTACTTCGGCAAGACCGAGATCGATTACTTTGGCGCTAATCATATCGCACTGCCGGGCTTCTTATCGCCTACTGGCAGCTTCCAACCGACCAGTGTGGTGGATGCAGCGGTGTTAGTGGATCTTAATCTTGAGTATCAATTAAGTGAAAATCTGACCTTGGTAGCGGGTATTAATAATATCTTCGACCAGACCCCAGATGAGCTTGGCGATGATGAGGTATTAAACTTCATTACCAACGGTGCCTTCAAATATCCGGTACGTGCACTGCCTTACGGTTTCGATGGCATGACCTATTACGCGCGGGTTAACTTTAAATTCTAAAGTTTAAGCACTTCTCAAATTAGGCGATCCGAGATCCACTCGGATCGCTTTATTTTTATTATTACCCGATGAGGAGGTTTTGTGGTGTATAGAAATTTCGACCAAGCAACACTCGAACGTCAATATTCCCCCAGCAGTTGCATCGATGACATCAAGGTCTTTATTACGCAATATATTGAGCAAAGCCGAGCGGCTAGCGAATTTGCCCAGCAGCAACAGTCATTGATGGCGGATTTAAGCTATGGTGAACATACTGATCAATTGCTCGATCTGTATTTACCGCTGACCATAAATGACAATAACCGCAAGCTCCAAGTCTATATTCACGGTGGTTACTGGCAAGAATTAACCAAGGCGGAGTCCTCTTTTGCCGCGACTAATTTTCAGAAACAAGGCTGTCATTTTGCGGTAATTGACTACGCTCTGGCGCCTAATGCCACCCTAAGTGAAATTGTGGCACAGGTTCGTCAGGCGATTAACTGGCTGTTTAAAAATGCCGAGCGATTGGGTTATGATAGCGACCAAATCTATCTATCGGGCAGTTCTGCGGGTGCTCATCTGGCGATGATGGCGCTGCAAGATAGTACGTCACAAGGTTGCTCACGGGTGCAAGGCGTTTGCGCGGTCAGCGGCATCTATGATTTGCTGCCGTTAGTGGACACTTATGTTAATGACGCCATTAAGATGGATATTGCCGAGGCGCAGCAAAACAGTCCGATAGGGCTGCCATTGCCAATGCAGTCGGTGATTATGGCCTATGGTCAGCACGAAACCTCGGAGTTTAAGCGCCAAAGCGCGATGATGGCCGAAAAAATTGTCCGTAATGGCAATGAAATTAGTTGTCAACAGATAGCCGATCGCAATCATTTTGATGTGATCTTAGACTTGGCCGATCCCAGAAGCTGGTTATGCCGCCAGGTCTTTGCGCAAATGTCACTGGTGGCGGTGCCATCTGGTTAGCTGGCGGCCTGCTGTTTGAGCAATTTAGTCAGCAGTCTAGCCGGTTTAGCGATCTGGCTCTGCTTTAAATAGACCAGATGCCAATAAATCTTCAATCCGGACTTGCCTAACTTGGTGGTCTTGATCTCGCCGCTGGCCAAATAGGGTTCGATCAGGCGTTTGGACATGATCGTCACCCCCATATTGACCTTCACCAGCTCGATAATCGCCTCATTAAATCCCACTTGAACCACTTTGCGCGGCAAGATATTTTCCGGTTTAAAGAATAATTCATACTCACGATCCTTTTCGGGGACAGTCGAGTTGGTTATATAGGTTTCGCTGGCAAAATCTTCGGCGCTAAGGTAGCTCTTATTAGCTTTCTTATGCTGCTGTGACAGACACGCACGTAACTCATCTTGCAGAATGAACACCGATTGATAGAGGCTTTCATCGAGATCTAGGTTCTTTTTGGCACTGGATATCATCGCGATATCGACATCACCATGAAATAATGAATTGAGCGGCTGCGTAGCGGCCTCGGCGGTGATCTCCAATTCAATTTCTGGCAGCTCTTGATCGAAGTAGCGCACCACTTCTGGCAGCCATTTGAAGGATGCGTAATGTGGCAGGCCAATGCGCAATACTTGCTCGACCCCATCACATAACCTGGCGATGTCATATTCGGCGCGCTCAAGCTCCTCAAGAATTTTTTTAGCTGATTGTAATAGACGCTTACCGGCGGTGGTAATGATTAGCTTGCGCCGACGCCGCACAAATAAATTAGTGTTAAGGCGTCGCTCTGCTTCTCTTATGCGATTGGTTAATGCGGGCTGAGTGATAAAGAGTAGCTCGGCGGCTTCTTTTACCGTCGCCGAGCTAGCAATGGTACAGACCATCTTAAGGTGATTGATGGTTAGCTGACTCTTGGTGACATCCATAAACACTCCACGTGAAAAGCATTCATAAAATGAATCATAAAACCCATTTTATTCAATTATTGTTATTGAATTTACTCGAGTAAAGTAGCAATAGCAAATACTCACTTTACGATTGTTAATCGCGTCACTTCTTTTAGAAAGGAACAACTTAATGAACAATTCTCAGTTAGAGCGATGTGCCGATGAGTTATATCACGCGCTGCGTCGCCGTCAGGTTTTAGCGCCATTATCGACAACTCATCCCGAACTCTCAATCGATGATGCGTATCAGATATCGCTCAAATTATTAGACAAACGATTGTGTGACGGCGAAAAAGTGGTGGGTAAAAAAATCGGTCTCACCAGTAAAGTGGTGCAAGACATGCTTGGTGTACACCAGCCTGATTTTGGTTTCTTAACCGATGCAATGTTCTATCCCTCAGGCGTGATCATTCCTTTTAGTAGTGAGTTAATTCAAGCAAAATCGGAAGGGGAAATCGCCTTTATCCTCAAACATGATTTACAAGGGCCCGGCGTGACCGCCGCCGATGTCTTAGCCGCGACCGACAGCGTTGCCGCCTGTTTTGAGATCGTCGATTCACGCATTAAAGATTGGCAGATCAAGATTCAAGATACCATCGCCGACAATGCTTCTTGCGGCATCTTTGTGCTGAGCGATGAGCGTGTACCGCCCCATGAAGTAGATTTCGAGCGTTGTCAGATGGTGATAAAAAATCATGGCAATACCGTAGCCACTGGTGAAGGTAGCGCGGTATTAGGTTCGCCGCTTAATAGCGTTGCTTGGCTCGCCAACACGTTGGGCCAATACGGCATCTCACTCAAGGCGGGGGAGATTATTCTATCCGGTTCACTGGCGGCAATGATCCCTTGTCAGAGTGATGATGATATGACGGTGACCATTGAGGGTGTTGGCAGTGCCAGTTTCCGATTTAGCGCCAGTGAGGTTAGCAAGAGTGAGGGTTGCGATGAATAATCAACAGAATGAAAAAATCAATGTCGCGTTAATCGGCTCTGGCAATATTGGCACCGATCTAATGGTTAAGGCGCTGCGCAGTGAGGTGATTAATCCATTGTGGATGGTGGGTATCGATAGCGATTCCGATGGCCTCAAAAGAGCCGCGGCGGCAGGGCTTAAAACCACCCACCTTGGGGTAGATGAGCTGATTAAACATATCAAGCGCGACAACATTAAGATTGCTTTTGATGCCACCTCTGCCTATGTTCATGGTGAAAACAATCGCAAGTTACAAGCATTAGGCGTGCAGGTGATCGACCTAACACCTGCGGCGATTGGCCCGTTTTGCGTGCCAGCGGTAAACCTAGAACAACTCATTGAGCAGCGCGCCAATAACGTCAACATGGTGACCTGTGGCGGGCAAGCAACTATTCCCATTGTGGCTGCTATCAGTGCGGTGCAGGCGGTTGCCTATGGCGAAATCGTCGCTACCATTGCCTCGAAATCCGCTGGCCCCGGCACCCGCAAGAATATCGATGAATTTACCCGTACCACCGCCAGTGCGATTGAGCAGATTGGCGGGGCGGTCGAGGGTAAAGCGATTATCGTGATGAACCCAGCAGAGCCACCGCTAATGATGCGTGATACCGTTCATTGCCTCACGGTTGAACCGCCAGACCAACAAGCCATTACCGAATCGGTGTTAGCGATGATCGCTAAGGTGGCGCAATATGTACCGGGTTACGTACTCAAGAACGGCCCTGTATTTGACGGCAATCGAGTCAGCGTATTTCTGGAAGTCGAAGGGTTGGGAGATTATCTACCAGCTTACGCCGGTAACCTCGATATTATGACCGCCGCCGCACTACGCACCGCCGAAATGCTAGCTATTGATAGTAATTGGCTTAGGAATGAAGCATGAATAACAATAAAATAATCTTGCACGATATGTGTCTTCGCGACGGTATGCACGCAAAACGTCATCAAATTAGTCTCGATCAGATGATCACCTTGGCCACGGCACTCGATGACGCTGGCGTGCCAATGATTGAAGTAGCCCATGGCGATGGCTTAGGCGGCGCATCACTCAACTATGGCTTTGCCGCGCACAGCGATGAAGAGTATTTAGCGGCGGTGATCCCACGAATGAAACAGGCCAAGGTCTCGGCATTGTTAATACCGGGCATCGGCACGGTGGATCACCTTAATATGGCGCATCAGGTTGGGGTTAGGTCCATTCGCGTCGCGGCGCAATGTACCGAGGCCGATGTCACGCAGCAACATATTGCCCTGTCACGTAAGCTTGGATTAGATACCGTTGGGTTCTTGATGATGTCGCACATGCTGGGGCCGAAAGAGCTGTTAGCGCAGGCAAAGTTGATGGAAGGTTATGGCGCTAATTGCATCTATTGCACCGATTCGGCGGGATATATGTTGCAAGATGACGTACATCAGCGCATCGACGCCTTACGTCAGGGGTTAAAGTCAGAGACCGAAATAGGTTTTCATGGCCATCATAATCTTGCGTTAGGGGTTGCCAACTCGTTGACCGCGGTTGCCGCTGGCGCTAATCGCATCGACGGTTCGGCCGCCGGGTTAGGGGCGGGAGCAGGTAATGCGCCGCTGGAGGTATTTAATGCCGTGGCTAGCCGCATGGGCATCGAAACTGGTGTGGATGTATTTAAGTTAATGGCAGTGGCGGAAGAGATTGTGGTGCCGATGATGGATCAGCCGATACGACTCGATCGCGACTCTTTAGTGTTAGGTTATGCCGGTGTCTACTCATCATTCTTGTTGCATGCCAAACGCGCGGGCAAGAAATATGGGGTGCCGTCAGAGCTTATTCTAATGGAGCTGGGCCGGATGAAAACGGTCGGCGGGCAAGAAGACATGATCGAAGATGTCGCGCTTAATCTGCGTGACGCCGCGTGTGAAACTTTACATAAATAGTCCATAATGAAGTGGGAACAATGAGATGTGTGCTTCGTAGTGATTGACCTCAATAAAGGGATACCCAACACCAATGAAGGATTAATTATGTTGATCTATTGGTGGTCAAGTTGGGCGATGCTCGTTAGACTTATTATAAGCTAGCGAATTAATACTAGCGTGAGGGTGTTTGCTTTAAGGGAACAATTCAATAGCTGGTTAGCGTTGAATTCATATTATGGTTGATAAAATGTCGAAGGCGGTTTCAAGGTTATGAAAAATGAAAATCTATTAGCATCATGCAGCGTCCTTATTGGGTGTTTGGTAGGCGGCTTTGCTAACGCAAATGATCAGTCCTGCCAGCAGCAACAAGAGAGTAATTACAAGCAATGTGACAATCAAATTGGTTGGTATGTTGGTGGTGACCTTGGTTATGCTAAAACCAGCATCAAGCGTAGTGCGTTAGACAATTTTTATCAGCAATCTGGCCTCATTGCACAGAGTGTGGATATCGATGATAGTGATAATTCGTTTAGCGTGTTTGGTGGCTATCAATTTTCGAGCTACCTTGCCTTAGAGGCGGGTTATCTTGATTTGGGCAATCGCGCGGTTTCTTTTACCGGAGAGACTGCAGATCTCGATAGTTTTTATGACAATGCCGAACACATTTATCCGCAAGCCGGCAATGGTTACACGGTGGCTATTGTTGGGTCTTATCCAATCGCACAGTCGTGGAAACTATCGGCTAAAGTAGGCTATTTCGATTGGGAAGCGGACTACCAGACCACAGCGCTGGGGGATAAAGTGGGAGAAGACCACATTTCTGGCGGTGATATTTGGTTTGGCGCCGAAGTTAATTATCGCGTCAGTGATAGCCTGCAAATGTATGTTAGTGCCCAGCGCTATAAATTAGCGCGCGATAAAACCACCAACTTGGCGGTCGGCTTACGTTATTTCTTTGGTGAGAGCAGCGCCAATAAAATTCCACCACCGCCAAAGCGAGTGGCTAAGCCTGCCAAGGTAATTGTGCCGGCAGATGGCGACAGAGATGGCATTATCGATGCTAACGATAAATGTCCAGGCAGTGATGTTAAATATAGAGTCGATACTGTCGGCTGTGTGATGATGCAGGAACAGCCATTTAGTTTTTCGCTAGTTGTTTATTTTGCCAATGATTCATCGACAATACCGAGTCAATATGATGATAAGTTATCGGCGTTGGCGAGTTTTATCGCTAAGCATCAGGTAACCAACCTTAAAGTCTATGGTCATACCTCGGCTTCGGGCACTGCGACGTATAACTTATGGTTATCCCAGCGGCGTGCACAGGCGGTGTCCGATACGCTTGTCGCAAAATTTAATATATCTCAAGGAGTCATTGAACCGATCGGCCGTGGTGAAACTGAGTTAATTGATAGCGACAATTCCAGTGCCGCCGATGACAAAAATCGCCGTATCGAGTTGCATATCCAAGAGCGCTTGATGTTGCCGATAGCCAAGTAGCTACAGACTAAGGTGGGCAAAAAAAACCAGAGCATTAATATGCTCTGGTTTTTTTGTTGCGAAAGACTAGTTTAGTGTGATTGACAATGTCATGACATCCCCAATACCAGCGATATTAATAGCCGCCAGCGATGCTGGCAATTAGGCGGGTTAAAGGCTCGGGATAAATACCTAGCCCGATGATAACCAGCGCGACAAGGCTATTGACGAGCATCATCCCATGCTTCAAGGGTAGCGGCGTGGCCAGTGCATCAGCGTTGCTCTTTTTACTGATAATAATAAGCAGGTTAAAGTAATAAAACATGCTGATGATTGTGCCGCTAATTAACGCGCCAAGCAGTAGCCATAATTGATTCTCCACACCACTTAAAACCAAATAAAACTTAGCCATAAACCCGAGTGTTAGTGGGATGCCCGCCAGCGATAAGATCATTAGCATCATGCTGATGGCAGCTAATGGCTGACGCCATAATAGTCCACGCAGTTGACTTAAATTATGGCAATCGGGCAGTTGGCTTAAGATGGAAAATAACGCGCTTAATGCGATTAAGTAGGCGAACAGGTAGATAAGTAATATCTCATGACTGACTATTGCGCTGTGGTGAGATAACACCGTGATAATTAATAAATATCCAAAGTGCGCAATTGATGAATATGCGAGCAGCCGAAATATATTTTGCTGGCGCAACGCCAATAAGTTGCCCCATAACATCGAAATAACCGCCACTAGGCTAATTATCTGCTCGATAACGATTATTTGCATCCAACCACTGATAATAAATAGCTTAAAGAAGGCGGCAAAGACCGCTAGTTTTGACAGCGTGCTAAGCAATGCGGCGACCGGTGTCGGCGATCCCTGCAACAGATCGGCAAACCATAAATGGCATGGCGCTAACGACAGTTTAAACAACATGCCCGCCGCAATAAAGATGATCGCGCCGGTGACTAACCATGCGGGCAATAGTTGCTCATGGGTGCCAGCCATTAGCTCTCCAAATTGTAGTGTGCCGCCGTTGATATAGATCAGGGCAAACCCTAGCAAAATAACTGCCGAGCCGATGGCAGATAGGATTAGGTATTTTATCGCCGCCTCGATCGCGTGTTCTCGTCCTTGCTGGTCCGGACATTGATAGGCAACTAAGCCGACTAATGACAAGCTTAGCAGTTCTAAGCCAAGGAAGAACATCGCAAAGTGATTGGCAACAATCATCACCAGCGCGCCAATCAGGCTCCATAGCAGCAACAGATAGAAAGGCGCTGGCTTATGGCTGTTTTGCACCAACCATTGCTGCAACGGCCAGTAAATAATAAAGGTGATAACAACACCAAGTTGGCTTAGTAATAACGCCATGGGAGAAAAATCTAATAAGCCAATGGTGTTATTTGGCGCGGTAAAGGCCAATGTTTGCAGGATGAATACGGCCACTAGGCTCAGCCCTGTCAGCCAATGACAATGGGACAACTTGGCGTTAAAGGCTATCATCAGCACCAATATCAGCGACGCGAGGGTTAGGATCAGCAAAGGGGCCAATTGAATGCTCATGGTGATTGCTCCTTGTTGCCGCGCTTATGCTGATTGAGTGTGGTCTTTACTAGCGTCTGCTGCCCATCTTTTAGGGTAATGCGCGTGGCGAGCTTGTCGGTAAGGTTAAGCAGTGGCTGCGGATGTAGTCCCAACCCTAATAGCGCTATTATTAAGCTGATCAGCGAGAGTTTTTCTCGCCAATTGACGTCCTTAACCGGTTGCTTATTACTTGCAGACGCGCTGCCCCAGAAGCAGCGATGAATGATTAACAGGCAATAACAGGCAGAGAAGATTAATCCGGCTGCTGCGATCACACTAAACCATTTAAATTGTTCAAAGCTGCCTAATAACACCAAGAACTCGCCAATAAAATTACCCAATCCTGGCATGCCTAGCGTGGCAATCGCCAATACCGTCGCCAGCCCCGATAGTTGCGGCACCTGTTGGGCTAATCCTCCTAAGCGGCTAATATCGCGGGTGCCATAACGATCATAGATCATGCCAGCGACTGCAAACAAACCGGCAGAGGTAAAGCCGTGGGCAACCATCTGCACAATGGCGCCTTGCAGCGCTAATGCGTTGAGGCTAAAACAGCCCAGCAGCACAAAACCCATGTGACTAATACTGGAATAGGCGACTAAGCGTTTTAAGTCACTCTGGGCAAAGGCAAGGCTGGCGCCATAGATAATGCCAGCCACGGCAATGGTATTGATCACCACCGCAAAATCGATAACAAATTGTGGAAACAGCACCAGCACAAAACGGATGATGCCATAGGCCGAGGTCTTTAATAATACCGCCGCCAAGATGATGCTGGCACCCGTTGGCGCTTGTGTATGGGCATCTGGCAGCCAGCTATGAAATGGCAGCGCCGGCAGTTTGACCAAGAACGCCAGCATAAAACCGAGCGCCAGCCACTGCTGCTCCTTTGCCCCAAGGTTTAGTTGGCTAAGGGCGAGATAATCGAAACTCCATTGCCCTGTTTGCTGTAGGTGAATCACCCCTAAGGCGCAGATGCTAAGCAGCATAAAGAGGCCGCCAAGCTGGGTGAAGATTAAAAACTTGAGCGCGGCATAATGACGCCTCTCATGACCCCAAAGGTTAATTAAGAAAAACATCGGCACCAACATCACTTCCCAGAAAATGAAGAACAGCAATAAATTTAAGCTAATGAACACGCCAATGATGCCGCTGATGGTCAACAATAAATTAAGATAAAACAAGCCGCTCTTTTCGTTGATTTCTTGCCATGAGGCAAACACCGCCAACAAGGATATCAACAAGGTTAATGCCACCAGCAAGAAGCTTAGGCCGTCGACGGCAAAATGGATGTTGAGGTTTAGTCGGGTTATCCATGGCGTGTTGAAGGTGGCAAACCACAGTCCGTCGCTGTCTTGATTAAGCCACAGAGCAACCAATGGAATAAAACACAGCAGCAACGTAGCCACTGCGATTAAGCGGGGATAATCAGAGTTTAAACGGCCGCTAAGCCAAGCTATAATCGCGCCAAGCATCGGTATAAAAAACAGCAGTAATAGATTCATACTACACCTTCGCCATCTTGATTAAGCCACAGACCCGCCAATGGAATAAAACATAGCAGCAGCGTTGCTACTGCTGCGATCAAGCGCGGATAATCAGAGTTTAAACGGCCGCTAAGCCAAGCTATAATCGCGCCAAGCATCGGTATAAAAAACAGCAGTAATAGATTCATACCACACCTCCGCTCAAGATAACCCAGGCCAACGCGCCAAGTACAAATAGCAGGATACTGGCATTATAGAGACGCAATGAGCCATTTTGAGTGAGGCTGGTCAGTCGGTGCAGCGCTAGCATCAGTCGCTCGATGGCGCGATAAAAGCCATCGATGATGTCATGGCGATTGAGCCGGGTGATAAAGAAGTAGGGACGGACAAATATCTGCTGATAGAGCCAATCAAATTGCCAGCCATTGAGTAACCAGCTATGCAAAGTGCGCACCAGCGGTGATTTGAGCGGCGCGCCAAATAACCCGCTACGCCAGCACAAGAAAGCTAACGCCATCGCGATAAAGGGCGAGGCTATCGGCAGGTAATGCTGGAGCGGGGTTAACTCAACGCTTGCTGCAGGAAATTGCGCGTTGATACTGGCGGGCATCATGCCGCCAAAGATACTGAGCATGATTAAGGCGACCAGCACCGCAGACATCATTATCGGTACTTTTTTATTGGGTTGCTGTTGCACCGGACCAAAGAAGACCACTAAGACTAATCGTGCGCTGTAGAATGCCGTGCAGAAACCGCCTAATACGCCGCCGAGCCACAGCCACCAATGATCGCCGCTTATCACCTGACCAAGGATCAGTTCCTTACTGAAAAAGCCCGAGAGCAGCGGTAGGGCAGATAACGCGGCGCAGCCGGTGATAAAGGCGGCGGTGATCACTGGCATTTTTCGGGCTAAACCGCCCATCTTAAAGATGTTATGTTGATGGTGCATGCAATAGATTAATGCGCCCGCGGCTAGAAACAGCAGTGCCTTAAAAAAGGCGTGAGTCATCAAATGAAAGCTTGCTGCGCCGTTGGCTCCAACGCCAAGGGCGAGAAACATATAACCAAGCTGACTGATGGTGGAATAGGCCAAGATGCGCTTTAGATCTGATTGCACCATGGCGGCGCTAGCGCCCAATAGCAGGGTGATGGTGCCGACAACGGCAATCAGTTGCAAGGTATCGTTGGCCGCCGAGAACAGTGATATATTGCGGGCGATAAGATAGATCCCGGCGGTGACCATGGTGGCAGCATGAATTAACGCACTGACCGGCGTCGGGCCAGCCATTGCATCCGGTAGCCAGTTTTGCAGTGGAAATTGCGCGGACTTTCCGGCGGCGCCAATAAACAGTAACAGACAACTTAGATTGATCATCACATCATTAGTGCCCATCTGCAGCGCAGCCTGCTGGTTAATCTCACTAATATTGAGACTGCCGAACTGCCAGAATAGCAACAACAGACCAAGCAGCATCGCGGTATCGCCGATGCGGGTCATGATAAAGGCTTTGTTGGCGGCGATATTATTGCTGCGCTTATCATGCCAAAAGCCAATCAATAAATAGCTGCATAACCCGACGCCTTCCCAGCCGAGATAGAGTAACAATAAGTTATCCGCCAGCACCAAGATTAACATCGCGGCGACAAACAAATTAAGGTAGCAAAAATAGCGCCTGTAATCACAGTCTTGCTGCATAAACGCCGCAGAAAAAACATGAATGAGCCAGCCCACGCCGCAGATGATGCTTATCATCATTAACGATAGCCCATCGAGATAGAAGGCAAAACTTAGCTTAACACCCGCCACGTCAAGCCATTGTCCCAGCACCGCTTGAATGGGCGTAAAATCAGTTGCGCTGGTCAGTTGAATGGCCAGCACGCATAGTGCGGCAACACCAATACTGGACACGGCAAGCGTCGTCACCAGTATTTTTGGCAGGCGCACACTAAATAAGATCAGCGCGCTAAGGAATGGCACAATGGGGATCAGAGTTAGCAACGTCTGGTGCATCAGTTAGCCTCGCATCTTCGATAGTAGGTCGACATCTAAACTTTGCCAACGACGGAACATGGTAATCACCAATGCTAGGCCGATAGCCACTTCTGCCGCCGCCATCGCTAAGATCAGTAAATAGATAATTTGACCATCGCTGCCGGGGTGGAGGGTGGATCCTGCCACAAAGAGCAGAGCCACGGCATTGAGCATGATCTCTATTGAGATCATGATAAAGATCAGGTTGCGCCGCGCGACCACGCCAAAAACGCCAATAGCAAATAAAGCGAGGCTAAAACTCACCAGCCAACCCAGCGGAATTATCATGGCTGCCCCTCCGTTTTGCTGTTGGCAGGTATGGCGATATGAATCGCGCCTATCAACGCCGAGAGCAACATCAGTGCGGCCAGTGCCACCAGTTGGTGATAAGGACCAAACAGCAATAAGCCAATCTCTTTGGTGGTATCGCGATTAGCGAGTGCTACGACCTGATTTAGATTGCTACCATCGCCTGTATTGAGCAGCACCAATACTTCGACAAACAGGGTCAATGCCAGTAATACTGGCAACAACGCACCGCTTAGGGTAAATAATGTTTTTTCGCCCTCGATGCTACGCTCTCCCTGGTGCAGCATCATGGTGACAAAGATAAATAGCACCATGATCGCGCCGGCATACACGATGATCTGTAGCGCCGCAGCAAAAGGCGCGCCGAGCAAGAAGAAGATTAACGCAATCGCTAGCATCATGATCACCATGAATAACAGCGCATGTACCACGTTATGACTCGAAACCGTTATTAACGCGCAAATTAGTGTAATCACGGCGGTGATGGCAAAAATAGTTTCAATCAAGGGGGACTCCCATTCGAGTAGAAGGGATTGAAAAACAAGCGATCGCCCCAACTTTTATGATCACCATGAACAATAAGGCGTGAACGACGTTATGGCTGGTGACGGTTACGATCGCGCAAATCAACGTAATCACGGCGGTGGCGGCAAAGATGACTTCAATCATGGCAGTAGACTCTTAATGTCGATAGGTTTGGCCTCATTTTGTGCCTCGCCTTTGCCCTTGCCGTCGATGGCTTTACCACTGACCCGATAGAAATTGTAATCGTGGTATTTACCCGGACCAGCGATCAGTAAATGCTCTTTCTCATAGACCAGGTTTTGCCGATCGTATTCTGCCATTTCGATATCTGGGGTTAGTTGAATGGCATGTGTCGGGCAGGCTTCTTCACAGAAGCCGCACATGATGCAGCGGGAGAAATTAATCCGAAAAGTCTCTGCCATCCAGCGGCCGTCTTCTGTCTCGGTCTTTTGCAGTGCGATGCAATCGACCGGACAGGCCACGGCACATAAATTACAGGCGACGCAACGCTCTTCGCCATCTGGATCGCGAGTGAGCACAATGCGCCCGCGATAACGCGGCGCTAAATAGGGTTTTACCTCAGGATACTGTCTCGTATCATTCTTGGTAAAGGTGTGTTTTAACACATCAAATAAGGTTCTTAACTGACTTAACATCATTGTTCCTCTTTGACTCTAGGCTCTATCCTGCGCTGGCTAGCACCCAGGCACCGGTTAGTAAAATATTGGCGAGGCTAAGGGGCAATAACACCATCCAACCTAGGCTCATTAATTGATCGTACCTTGGCCGCGGAATGGCGGCGCGTAATAAAATAAAGAAACACACGAAGAAGCCGGTTTTTAGTAAAAACCACAGCAGCGGTGGTAACCATGGCCCCTGCCAGCCGCCGAAATATAGGGTGGTGATCATCGCTGAAATTAAGATAACCCCAAGGTATTCGGCGATAAAGAACATGCCAAACTTCATGCTCGAATATTCGGTATGAAAGCCAGCGACAATTTCGGTTTCCGCTTCGGGTAAATCAAATGGCGCGCGATGGCTCTCGGCAATGCCAGCGATGACAAACAGGATAAAGCCCAATGGCTGGGTCAGAATAAACCAATAGTCGCCTTGGGCTAATACGATTTGTTGCAGGCTAAAGGTGCCGGACAATATCACTACGCCCATCACCGACAGGCCCATGAATACCTCATAGCTGATCATTTGTGCCGCGGCGCGCATCGCGCCCAGCAAGGCATATTTACTGTTGGAGGAAAACCCCGCCAGCATCACGCTATAAACCGCCAGCGAGCTAATGGCAAAGAAGAACAGCAGCGCGTGATCGAAATCGGCAATGATTAAATCGGGAGCAAAGGGGATCACCGCAAAACCTAACAGCATCATGATCATCACAATCATTGGCGCGACAATGAACACCGGCTTATCGACAAACGGCGGATTCCAATCGTCCTTGGTAAATATTTTAATCATGTCGGCTATCACTTGAGCCAGTCCAAAGGGGCCGACCCGGTTTGGGCCGAGTCTGTCTTGCCATATACCTAATAGCCGGCGTTCTAACCAAGTCGACCAAGCTCCGGCGAGTAATAACAACACCAGAATGATTAAGGGCGTTATCCACGAGCTCATGATGAAGTCTCCTTCGCCGCATGCATCGATATTTGAGAGATAGCCAGCGATAGCTGATTGCCTGTTGATGCCAGCGCGCGCAGGCTTTGGCCGTCGACAAGCAGGCTATTATCAGGACAATCGGGATTGATGTGACAAGCCAGTGTGATGGTTTGCTGATCGACACTTAGGCTGCAAACGTGACCAGGTTGCCATTGTAGACGATCGGCGCTGTGTTGATTGAGGCTCAATGAACCCGTGCTCATGAGTTGCTCCAGCGACGGGCAATACTGACTTAGCTCGTTGTTATCATAGAGTCGATATTGTGAGACTAGGGTGAAATCAGCGCTTGGTTGATTCTGAGGTTGGACACTGTGGCTAGGTGGCGTGACCAACACAGGGCCGGGGAAGATGGCGCAGCTTACTTTAGTGCCACATTGCTGGCTTTCACCCTTGTTGATGGCTTGGCCTGAGTTCCATTTTGGTAGCCAAATGTAGGCACCGCTGGCGGTTTTTATATCGGTATTTATTTGTCTAAACGGTGCTACGCCCTCCATCGAAAACTTAAGATGGGATAACTCATCACTCGCTGGTGGATATTCTTTGACATCAAGCTTGGCGTTAATCGCGGTGCGTCCAGAGGCTCTAAAGGATTGACGTGCCAGCTTAAATTCACATTGTTGTTGCGCCTGACACTCGACTATGGGGCTTAGCAACTCAAAGCGCTCGCCACACCATGACAATAAGTCCTGATATTGTTCCTTGGCATGCACTTTGGCTTGCTGCGTGGGCGCGGCGTCTTGGCACCACTGCCATGCGGCTTTACGATCCTCGCTTGGGCTCATATTGGCTTGAGAGAGTTGCAATAATCCCTGCGAGTTTAGCCAACAGCCCTGTTGTTCGACGGCACTGGCGCTGGGTAAGAGCAGATCAGCCATCTTGGCTGTGGCGGTCATTAGGTGATCGATAACCACCACATGCTCTATGGCATCAAAGGTTTGCTGGTGGACTCTGTCTGCGTTGCTTGGTGATAATAGCCAGTCTAAGTCGCTTTCTAAAATAATGAGCAGCGTCGGTGGTTGCTCATTGAGCCGTGTTATTAGCGCGTCGAGACTGTGGTTTGGTGGGCTAATGATGGCGAGAGCTTGTGAGTTAGCATTGGGCAGCACGTAATAGAGTAATCGCTTGCTTGGTGATAACAAGCCATAGATGTCTTGAATCAATGCTTGAATGGTTAGGTCACCACTGCTGTTACCATAGACCAACAATGGCCGCTTGGCTTGGCGTAGCGCGGTGGCAATCTGCTGGGCTAATGCGCTGTCGCTGTTGTCGGCGCCCTTGTTGCTAAGACAATCTTTGATCTGAGTAAGCAATTGTTGCTGCTCGTCTAATAATAGTGGCTGCGCATAGGTCGCCACATCACAAAGTGTCGATGGAGTAGCGCTAACAATAAACAGCGGCGAGGTTAGCTGCTGCGTTAAATTGCGCACCGCCTGATCTTGCCATGGCGCAATGCCGATAGCCAGCGCATCATCTAGCCCTTGATTGCGCACCATCTGGCGTAAGCAGAGCGCAAGCCTAGGCGCGCTATTGACCACATCTTCACCGATGATTAAGGTGCAATCGGCAGTTTCAGTTTCAGTTTCGGCTAAGGTGCAAGGAGCGACACGCTGTTGTTGGTAAAAGGTGATCTGCTGTTGCGCTAGACTTAGTTGATTCTCACTGCAATCGCTATAAAACTGACCGCCATATTGTTCAATCAGCAGGCTTAGCGCAACGTTATTCTCGATACTGCTGCGCGATGAACCGAGCGCCGCGATGCTACCTTTGCTGTTAGTTAACCATTGATGCAACGTTGCTTGCGCGTCGGCTGCCTCAAGCGCCTGCGATTGAATGGTGTTTTTGTTGCGTAGTAAAGGCGTGGCGGTGCGTCGCTCGCTATTGGCATATTGATAGGAATAACGACCCTTGTCACACAGGAAATGACCATTAATCTGCTTGTTATGACGATTGCTGATCTTGCGCACCGTCTTGTTGTAGGAGCCTGTGTAGGTATTGCAGCCCAAACTACAGTGTTGGCAAATGGTTGGGCTCGATTGTAAATCCCATTTGCGGCAGTAATTTTCGCTAAAGGTCTTGTCGGTAAATACCCCCGTGGGGCAGACTTCACATAAGTTGCCGCTAAAGTCACTCTCCAATACGCCGGGCTTGGCGCGGCCAAAATAGACCTGGTTTTTTGAGCCAAAGACATTGAGATCATCGTCATTGCAATAGTCGCGGTAGAAGCGCACGCAGCGATAACAACCGATGCAGCGATTCATCTCATGATTAACCAGTGGCCCAAGATATTGATTGTTGTGGGTGCGTTTATCCCCTTCGAAACGGCGAATGATATGTTCAGACATCAGCGTCATGTCTTGTAGGTGACAATCACCGCCTTCCTCACACACTGGGCAGTCGTGGGGATGATTGGTCATTAGCGCTTCGATGTTGGTGGCGCGAAAATCTTTAGCTTGTTTGGCGCCTAGCGAAAGCAGCATGTTGGGGGAGACAGGCGTCATGCAGGCCATGGTTAAACGGCCGCGTTGATCGTCGCTATCTTGGTAAACCATCACCGCGCATTGACGACAAGAGCCGACGCTACCTAATGAGGGGTGCCAACAAAAATAACTCAAATCGAGACCTAGCTCGAGACAGGTCTCCAGCAAGTTCTTTTTACCACTGACCTGATAGTCTATCCCGTCGACGGTGATGGTAATTAGCTCAGCCATGATCATCCCCCGCTTGCTTAGCTTGCGCTGGAGGCTTAGCACTCGCTTGATGCTGATAAGGACAACACTTACGCTCGATATGCTCGGTAAAATCATGGAGGAAAAACTTTAATGCACTTTGTAAGGGCTCGACCGCCCCGGGCGCGAGGGCGCAAAAGGTATTGCCCGGCGCTGCAAAGCGAGTGATATCGATAAGTTGCTCGATATCCGATTCAGTGCCTTCTCCCCGTTCAATTTTTTCTAACAAGGAGACCGCCCAGGGCAAACCATCGCGACAGGGGGTGCACCAACCGCAAGATTCTTGGGCGAAAAAGGCCACCAGATTAAGCACCATCTTGACCGGACAAAACTTATCATCCAACACGGTAATGGTGCCGGTGCCCATGCGACTGCGTATCTTGCCTATTTCGTCATAATCCATCGGTGTATCGAGGTGTTCTGGCAGCAGAAAATCGGTGGAACCGCCGCCGGGTAAAAAACCTTTCAGCTGATAGCCATCCTGCATACCTTGGGCGTGATCATAAATAATTTCGCCAATGGGGGTGCCCATCGGTAGCTCCCACAAACCGGGGTTGTTGACCCGTCCGCTGACCCCAAATAACTTGGTGCCAACATCTTTGCAGCGTCCCAATGAGCGATACCAATCGACGCCGAACAGCAAGATGTGCGGCAGGTTGCAATAGGTCTCGACATTATTGACGATGGTGGGTTTGCCCCATAAGCCTGATACTTGTGGAAAAGGTGGTTTGGCCCGAGGCGTGGCACGTTTTCCTTCGAGTGAATTAATGAGCGCGGTTTCTTCGCCGCAAATATAACGTCCTGCGCTGGTATGTAAGTGGATCTGGAAATCGAAATTCTGCCCTAAAATATTGGTGCCGACTAAGTTGTTCTCTTGGCACTCTTGCAGCGCCTGATTGAGTCGCTCGATGGCTAGGTAATAGTCGCCGCGAATGAAGATATAACCGATGTCGGCATTGACCGCCTTGGCCGCGATCAATAGACCTTCGATGATTTGGTGCGGCGTTTTCTCCAAGAGGTAGCGATCCTTAAAGGCGCCGGGCTCCATCTCATCGGCATTGACGATTAAGTATTTCGGCGTTGGCGTGTCCTCACCTTGAGGCATGAAGCTCCATTTTAATCCGGTGGGAAAACCTGCGCCGCCGCGCCCGCGCAATCCAGAGTCTTTAACTTGTTGTAATACCTCTTGAGCGCTCAGGGATAACGCGTTTTTTAAACCAAGGTAACCGCCATGGTGTTGATAATTTTTTAGCGAATGGCTATCTTGCTGTTGATCGACAAAACGGGTCATAGGTGTTGTACTTGGCTCAACGTGCGACGGTTTATTCATGGTTGCTTCGTCCTTCACTATCTTTTGCCAAGATCTGCCTTTCACTAAGCGCCGCTAAGATTTGTGGCACCTGTTCGATGTTGATTAATTCAAATAAGGTTTTGTCGGCGATCATCACCGGCGCCTTGTCGCAAGCCCCAAGGCAGGGCAGCGGCACGAGCGTAAAGTTATTATCGCGATCGCTTTGGCCGGGGGAAATGTCTAAGCAATGGGATATTTGGGCTTCGACTTCATCGCTGCCGAGCAATTGACAAGCCATACCATTACACGGGTGCAATACTATCTTGGCGACAGGAAGGCGAAAAATGAGGTTGTAAAAGGTTGCTACGCTATCGAGATCGGCTTCGCTGACGCCAATAAATAGTGCAATGGCCGCAAGTGTTTGATCGCTAATCCAGCCACGCGTCTGTTGCACGGTCATTAGCGCATCGATGCTAATAGCGGCAGGTTGCACACAGTGTTGCAGCAACGCATTAAGACGCTGTTGTTCGAGCGCACTAAGCGCACTGGGTTGATTAACCGCGATGGTTAATGCTGGATCATTATGTTGCTTGTGGTCATTCATTTCTCACCCTTCACCTTTTAATACAGTGATCAAATAAAAAGTGCTAACTAAACTTCTTGCCTAAACAGTTCCTATCTATCTACATCCGCCATCACAAAATCGATGCTGGCGATAATCGCGATTAAATCCGCAATCATTACGCCGCGCGCAAGTGTCGGGATCATCTGCAAGTGAGCAAATGATGGTGTGCGGATACGGGTGCGATAACTGGTGCTAGCGCCATCGCTAATTAAGGTATAACTGTTGATGCCCTTAGTGGCTTCCACCGCAAACGTCGTTTCACCCACAGGCATCACGCCGCCCCAACTGACATTTAAAAAATGCTGAATGAGGGTCTCAATGTCTTGCTTGCTGTTAAGATTGTTGGGGGGCGTGGTTAGTGGGTGTTCACTCTTATAATTCCCTTGGGGCATAAAATCGATGCATTGCTTGATGATTCTTAGGCTTTGGCGCATCTCTTGGACGCGTACCGCGCAGCGATCGTAACAGTCGCCGTTGTTGCTGCTAATAACCTTGAAATCGTAATTCTCGTAACCGCTGTAAGGCTTGCTCTTGCGCAGATCAAAGTCGCTACCAGTGGCGCGCAGTCCCGCGCCGGTGACGCCCCACTCGATGGCCTGCGCCGTATCATAAACGCCGATGCCGACAGAACGCGCCTTGATGATTGAGTTGTCCATCACCATCGATTGGTAATGGTCGAGTCTGGCGGGAAAGTAGTCGACAAATTCCTTCATCATCTTGTCCCAGCCCTTGGGTAAATCTTGAGCTAGGCCGCCGATGCGAAACCAGCTTGGATGCATGCGCGCACCGGTGATAGCTTCGATAATCGCGAACAGTTTCTCGCGATCGACAAACAGGTAAAAGATTGGCGAGAGCTGACCGACATCCTGAGCGAAGGTGCCAAAGAACAGCATATGACTGAGGATGCGAAAACATTCGCTTAACATCACGCGAATGCATTTGACCCGTTCGGATACCTCGATGCCCGCCAATTGTTCTAGCGCCATCACGTAGGGCAGGTTGTTCATCACGCCGCCGAGATAATCGATGCGATCGGTATAGGGAATAAAACCGTGCCACGATTGGCGCTCGGCAATTTTTTCGGCGCCGCGATGATGGTAACCAATGTCTGGCACCGCATCGATAATATGTTCGCCATCGAGTTGCAGCGCGATGCGAAAGACGCCGTGCACACTGGGATGATTGGGTCCTAGGTTTAAGAACATGTAATCATGGTCTTTGCCCTGCTGCTTCATGCCCCAGCTCTGTGGCGTAAATTTGAGATCCTGCTGTAATTTCTGTTGCTGCGCCTCACTGGGATTATAAGGGTCGCGCTCGGTGGCGCGGCACGGAAATTCTTTGCGCAGCGGGTGCCCTTGAAAATCGGGCGGTAATAAGATGCGGGTAAGGTGTGGATGATTATCAAACGTTATACCAAAGAGATCCCACACTTCTCGCTCATACCAATTGGCGTTGGGCCATTGTTTCGTGATGCTAGGCAAGGAAAGCTGGCTGGCACTTAGAGCCACTTTAAACCGAATGTCACGTTTAAGCGCTAACGATGACAGGTGATAAACCACGGTGAAATCAGCCAAGGGCAACGACTCGGTATTGTTACGCAGACGTTCGTCGACGCCGTATAAGTCAAATAATAAGTCAAACGAATTGGCTCTGGCGTGCTCAAGAGCGCGGGCCAGTAATTCCGGTTTAAGCCACAGCGTTAGGATATTATCGCAAGTTGGTTGCTTGGTTAAATGCTCCTGGCCAAACTCGCGCGTAAAGTTAGCGTATAGGGAGTCTGGTTTTAAATTTTCCGTCGACTGATTCATGGCTATACGCTGTCGGGTGGGTCGAGTTTAGTGGTGCTTTGACGCTGTGATTGTTTAATATCACGCATATTAGGAGGGGTGAAATCGGCAATTTCTTGTGCCGACACCACACGGTTTAGGGGTCTCGCTTGTTTGGGGTATCCTTCTTTTATCGCCTGTTGTAATAAGTTAAGTCCGTAGATTAGGGCTTCGGGGCGGGGCGGGCATCCTGGTACATAGACATCGACCGGTAAGAATCGATCAGCCCCCTGTACCACGCTATAAACATCGTACATGCCACCTGAGTTGGCACATGAACCCATGCTAATAATCCACTTAGGTTCGAGCATTTGATCGTAAAGGTGTTGAATCACCGGGGCCATCTTTAGAAATACAGTGCCTGATATCACCATTAGATCCGCTTCGCGCGGCGTTGCCCTAATCACTTCCGAGCCGAAACGTGCGATATCATGCACACTGGTGAAGGAGGTCGCCATCTCGACATAACAGCAAGACAGGCCAAAGTTATAGGGCCATATCGAGTTACTACGACCCCAATTGACCAAGTCACTTAGTTTGGTCATTAGGATGTTGTCGTTAATGTCTTGAGTCGAATCAGGGCTGCCGTCGTCGAAGTCAACGGGGATCTGATCAGGTTTTGTCAATTTCCAACGCATGTTTTTCCCTCAATCCCCAACCAAAGGACTGTTGCTTGACCTCATAAACGAGACCAATTAACAGCGCTAATATGAAAAAAGTAGTACTAAAAAAGCCTAACCAGCCGGCTTCTAGCACCACGATTGACCACAGGTAGATAAATATGGCTTCAACATCAAAAATAACGAATGAAATGGCAATCACGAAATAGTCGATACGCCAACGCAGCTGGGTATCGCCTTGCGGCACAATGCCTGATTCGAAGGGTAGCAAATTCTTGCGCTTGATCCCTTTAGGATTTAGCAGCTTCGATATCAGCAACATGGTAATCGTTAACAAAAAAACTGCGCAAAAATACACTAAAAAATCTGTTGATATCATAAGTTACCTGCTTCATGCGTTAGTCACGGGTATTACTGTACAAAAACAATCAAACTTTACTGAATAGAAAATACGGATTTAGACCAAACGAGCATGACCTTTTTGGTAATTGGCATTGAGATGAATGTCGATGGCATTTAACACGTCATGGCGTGAGATAATACCAAGCAACACATTGTTTTCATCCACCACAGGATAAACCTTAGGTTTGTTGCCAGTCATGGTTTTGGCTACATCGAGAATGGATTCATCGGGGCGCACGGTTAACACTTCGTCACGCATTTTGTCTGCAACAATCGAGTGTGATTCGCCAAGGTAGGTAGATTGCAACATGCTCGATAAACAATCTTGTTCAGATAGGAAGCCTATCACATGTCTATCATCGTCGAGCACCGGGCCGCCAATTTGCGATTTCTTGAGAAATAGCTCGACCGCGACAGAAATCGTCATGTCGGCCTTAAAGGTAGCCGGTTGGTGATTCATATAATCGGAAACTTTAACAGACGTCATAATCTAATTATCCCTTCTCTTATTACACTCATTTTAGCTTAGTCTCTTTTTTACAAAAAAGCTCGAAAAACTTTTAATAGCGCAATTCGTTCAATTGACTAGACATTTAAGGGCGCCATTGAGCAGCAGATTAAATTTTTTATAGCCGCCCAAGGCGGTTACTAGTCTGAGAGGAAAGGTAAAAATACTAAATATAGCCGACACCGCTTTGGCAAAGAAGAGTCTACTGGCCCCTTTTTAGGTGGGCTGCAATAGTTTATTATCGGTAGTAGTGTTTATTTGGCTATTTGCTCAGCAACAGAATTACGCGTCACTAGACTCGGTTTAAAGTGATGTTCGATGATTAATTCATTGTGCTGATAAATATTTTTGAGCACCAACTTCGCCGCCATGCTACCCATCTGATAGACCGGATTTTCTATGGTGGTGAGTTTCGGGTGAATATGGCGGGCAAAAATCACGTTATCGAAGCCGACCACTGATAGGTCTCGTGGCAAAACCAAACCGTATTCGCGGGCGTAGGTCATTGCGCCCGAAGCCATCTCATCATTGGCACAGACCAATGCACTAAACGGCAAGTCATTGTCGAGGAAATGCTTAATACCATCGCGACCACCAGTATCGAGATAGTTACCCGTAAAGAGGTATTGCTCGTTGTCGCTAATGTTGTACTGGGCTAATGCTCGCTGGTGGCCTAATAAGCGTTGTTGCGCATCGGCTTTTCCTACTGGTCCACTGATATAGGCAATGTTTCGGTGGCCCTGTTCTAATACCGCAGTGGCGGCTAAATAACCACCGAGTTCGTTATCCAAGGCAATACAATTTTCTTTAATCTCCTCAATATAGTTACCGATGAGATAGATTGGAATATCACCTTTGCAGATGTCGATCAAATACTCGTCACTCACCGCTTCGACATGAACAATCAACGCATCACAGTTACGGCTCTTTAAAAACTCTATTCCGTCTTTTTCCCTCGTTTCCTCACTATGACCGGTGGTAATAATGACGTGTTTTCCAGCCCGGCGTAAGGTCGATTCAATGCCCGCCATCATCTGACCAAAGAAAGCACCACTGAGACCTGTAACCATCAAACCGACACTATTGGTGCAGTTGGAGGCCAACGACTGCGCAATCGAATTGGGGCGATAGTTAAGCTGTGCCATGGCCTCTTGCACCTTCTTGGTGGTTTTTTCACTGACCTTGGTGCTCTTGTTCATCACCCGAGATACGGTGGCTAGTGAAACTCCTGCCAGTTCTGATACTTGATATATTGTTGCCATGTTGTCCTTAAATTACCGATCAGCTGTGGGGCTAAAAATAAAAAATTTTAGCATGAACTGATGCTGTTAACTAGGCACGACGGGTAGTCAGTGCTTGGTTAATCGTCTGATTGTCACGACTACTCAACGGATACAGCAACATCAGCGCTGCTCCAGCAAAGGCAAAGCATGCTGGAAACCAACTCATCAGCAGCTGCATACCCGGCAGAGCGCTGACTATGGTGCTCTGATCCATGCCGTCGTAACCATAATTGGCCAATACGATTAACACCAACGCACCGGCGAAACCGCCGCCAGTTTTCTGGACAAAGGTGCCGGCAGAATAAATGAGTCCTGTGGCGCGGCGGCCATTTTTCCATTCCGAATAATCAGCTGAGTCACCAAGCATAGTGAAGAACAGGGTTGGCATCATCGCGGCAAAAAATTCCGCGGCGCAGCCCAAGCCAAAGATCGCAGCGATGTTGTCCGGTGACACCCAATAAAATGCGCCAGTCAAAACACCACTGATCAAGAGCGCCAGAATAAATAAATTCTTCTTACCAAATTTTCCAGCGAGGTAGCTGGTGGATAACGCGCCGAGTATAGAGACGATTAACAGGGCAATGAAATATTTCCCTGCCATTAGTTCATCGCCCACCATGTATTTAAAGTAGTAAGCTATGACGCCATATTTGATACCGTTAAACATCATG
>Ga0105355_10000073_pt1 | contig 80638 bp, 57 predicted proteins | sample GOMGulsemesocosm_2_FD_83508 | JGI IMG/M metagenome (GOLD analysis project Ga0105355, IMG submission 83508) | Methane-oxidizing microbial communities from mesocosms in the Gulf of Mexico - GOM9C Gulf of Mexico | ecosystem: Environmental > Aquatic > Marine > Cold seeps | place: Gulf of Mexico...
CAAAGTCCGAATAAGGAAAAGCTTCAGTATAACCAGCCGCAGAGTCTTGAGTAACAAAACTATTAATTTCTGTTTCAGTATAATCAACATTACGATCATTAAAAGCAAAGCCACCTTTTATGGTCATGTTGTCAACGTCGTAGCTAAAATTAACTTTTGCTGTCGTATTTTCACGTAATACATCACTGGCGCGTAGACGACCGCGACTTAAGTTATAATTATTTTCATCATTAACATCATAATTATGGTTAACTGTAGGTATATTGGCATTGTCACCAAAGTCAAACTCTACTGTATGGCTATCATGGCTAGTCATGTTATAACGGTACTGCTCTGAACGAGCGTCAGAATCTGCTTGACCGATCATAGCATCAATACTAAAGTAATCATTCACGTCATAATCAGCAGAAAGTACATACTGGCTAAATTCAGTTTTAGAGTTTTGTTGGCGACTTTCTATACGAGAAAAAACATTTTCAAAAGTCCCTGCAACAATCTGCTTACCATTTTCATGCACTTCGATAGCTGTTGGCGTAATATCTTGATAGTTATTACGGAATTGCTCAAAGAAGTTGTACATAGTACGCTTATTTTCTAAGGTAGAATGCAAGGTATCAAAACTAATTTCTAAACCATCAGTAGGTGCCCACTGTAAAGACCCGGTAATACCTAAACGGTCTTGTTCGTTACCAAAGAAATCAGGACGAGGTAAACGAGGAGTCCATAAGCAATTAGACGCATGAACAGCTTCGCCATCCATATCACAATCACCAACAGGTGTACCACCAGTCATAACTAAATCATCTGTGCCTTGGTATGCACCACGGCCATTTTTTTCTGGCGTTGTCCAACGTACTGTACCGTAACCTTCTTGACGTACAGTTCTTTGAGATGAGGAAATTGAAAATAACGCACCAATGGTATCGTCAGCAAAAGTATTACTGATCATAAATGATGCACGGGGATCTACCTCACCAGTTACATTATTATAGCCTCCTTGCCCTGAAGCCATTAACTGGAAACCATAGTTATCAAAAGGTTTGGCTGTGTATAAATCTACAGAACCAGCGATGCCACCTTCATCCATTGATGCCGTTGATGTCTTTTGGATGTCAATGCGGTTGAATAATTCTGATGCAAAAACATTGTAATCAAACGAACGACCAGAGTTCACACCACCACCAGAGTCAGTTCCATCAGTACTAGAGGGTACTTCCATACCATTTAAAGTAGTACTGGTAAATGCAGGGCCTAAACCACGTAACGTTACCTGACGACCTTCACCACCTTCACGTGAAATAGACACACCAGTAACACGCTGTAAAGACTCAGTAACGTTTAGGTCAGGAAACTTCCCCATATCTTCAGCAATGATTGATTCTTTACCATTTACAGCGACACGCTTATCTAATAACGCCTGATTTAATGAACCACGAAAGCCAGTGACTTGAATGACTTCTACCTCTTTTTCAGTAGATTTTTTATCGCTCTCTTCTGCTGCTTGGACATTTACCATAGATAAGCCACCAGCTACGATCATGGTAGTGAGAATCTTATTGAGTTTAAAGTTATTCTTCTTCATTTGATGTTTCCCTTATAATTATTATATAAAATGATAAGACAAGGCTTTAGGTTTAGACTTAACCATTGATTTAATTTAATTTAACATAAAAAACCACACAGACTTATCATTATTTATTAGCACACTGCAGTACTCTTCACCACAGATGCCAGCGGTAGCATATCTGTCACTGATAATACCTTTGCCACCGGTGGCATATATAATAAAACATTTAATGCTAAGCAATGTCAATAAAAATAAAATGTTTTATTATGCATCGATAAATACATATTTTTTTACTAAACATTTCATTCTATCTATTCAGGGGCTGTTACTCATATACATAAATACTTCACAATATATAGGGTAGATTACAACCTGCGTGTATTTATTAAACACAAAAACTTTAGTAAACAAGGTAAGCGGTTTCTTAACTTTAAAGGTAGAAATTTCCCTCCTCTGTAGCCTCAGACATAACCAAGCAGTACTTAATTGTATACGTGGGAAAATAATTGATAAGTTTAATTAGCGACCAAAAAACTAAATTACATTTGCCACCGGTGGCAAACATTGTTAGAGTTTATTAATTATCGGCATTAAATTTAAGGTGAATTAGGCATTATGGATAAAAATAGAAGATTTATATTAAAAACCTTAGCATCAAGTTCTGCTTTAGTTGGGTTAGCCTCTTGTCAGCAAAACAAAACTGCAAGCGATCTCTTAACCAAACCTTCAAGCATCAATGATGATTGGCAACAAGCTCAAGCTATTCGTGACGCGATTATAGTGCCCACGTTTGCTGACGAAACCTTCAACATTAAAGATTTTGGTGCTGTCAGTGATGGAATTTATAACTGCTCATCCGCGATCAATAACGCAATAAGGGCTTGTAATAAAGCTGGCGGCGGTAAGGTGCTTGTGCCTGCAGGTAAATATAAAACGGGTGCTATCCATCTGTTATCAAACGTTAATCTTCATATGGAAGAAAATTCAATATTAAGCTTCAGTACCAACCCTAAAGACTACTTACCCGAAGTTTTTACCCGCTGGGAAGGTTTAGAGATGATGGGCTACTCACCGTTAATTTACGCTTATCAACAAACTAACATCGCTATTACTGGTAAAGGAGTCTTAGAAGGTAATGGTGATGATCAAACTTGGTGGCCATGGAAAGGACCCAAAAATGATGCTCATTGGGATGTTATTGACGGTATAGATCAAAAACCTGCACGAGACAAATTAATGTCAGATGCCGAGGCTGGGATCCCAGTCAGTGAGCGACATTATAGTGAAGGATCTTTTTTACGGCCGCCTTTCATCCAGCCGTATGCATGCAAGAATGTACTCATCGAAGGTATAACAATCAAAAACTCCCCCTTCTGGTTGTTAAACCCAGTACTCTCCCAACATGTCACGGTGAAAGGCGTGTCTTTTTTAAGCCTTGGACCAAATTCAGATGGTTGTGATCCAGAGTCTTGTGATCATGTATTAATCGAAGGTTGCACTTTTGATACCGGCGATGACTGCATTGCTATTAAGTCTGGACGTAATGCCGATGGCCGCCGTCTAGCAGCCCCTTGTCAAAATATCGTCATTGCTAATTGCAATATGCGTGATGGACATGGTGGTGTCGTTATCGGCAGTGAAATTTCTGGTGGTGTCAACAATGTTTTTGTCGAAAAATGCACTATGAGCAGCCCAGACCTTGATCGTGCTATTCGCATTAAAACCAATTCTGTTCGTGGTGGCATTATTGAACATATTCGCATTAGAGATATAAACGTTGGCATTGTAAAAAATGCCATTGTCATTAATTATTTTTATGACGAAGGCGACACCGGTAACTTCGACCCTATTGTTAGAGACATAAAAATACAAAACATGCATTGTGACAAAGTATTAAGCAAAGCATTTAATTTACAAGGTTTTTCTCGCGATCCTATTCAAGATATACACATTGAAAACAGTCAATTTAATAACGTTGCTAAAACGTCCATTGTCAAACATGTTAACGGCTTTTCATTAAAAAGAGTCAGCATTAATGGCAAAAAGGTCACGGCTGCACAGCTAGTCGATAATAGTTGAATAAATGCTCACTAACTTATCAATGGCTATTGAAATTAATTTCTTTTTTATAGCCGTATATATCTATTTAACCAACAAATAAACAACTTAAACAGAGAGTTTTAAGGAAAAACAATGAACAACCCTATACAACCTTTAGCATTACATCCAGACCGATTATTTTCAAGTGACGCTAGGGTAGTTGAAATTGCTCGTGAATTATATCAAGAAATTAAAGATCTACCCATTGTTAGTCCTCATGGACATACCGATCCTAGTTGGTTTAATGAAAATGAAAATTTTGGTAATGCTACCGATTTACTCTTAAAACCTGATCATTACGTTTTTAGAATGTTATACAGTCAAGGAATTAAGTTAACGGACTTAGGTATTCCCCAGCATGGGGATGAGGGTAATTTAGCAGAATCTGGAAATGCAGACCCAACAGAAGCTTGGCAAATATTTGCAGATAATTACCATTTATTCACCGGTACGCCTTCGGGTTATTGGTTAGATTCTGTTTTTAGTGATGTATTCGGTTTCAAAAATAAGCTGTGTAGTCAAAATGCGCAACAGTACTATCAAATAATTACTGAAAAATTAGCTACACCAGAATACAAACCTCAAGCATTAATGGATCGTTTTAATATTGAATTTATCGCCACGACAGAAGGTGCTTTAGATAATTTAAAACATCATAGAGCGATTAAAGATACTCCCATGGCAAAACGTGTCTCAACAAGTTTCCGTCCAGACGATGTTGTCGATGCTAGCCGTGAAGACTTCATTGGAAATATTGCTAAATTGGCTGAGTTAACCAATGAAGACACTAACACTTGGCAGGGTTATTTAAATGCAATTAGAGCACGACGTTCTTTTTTCAAAAAAGAAGGTCGTGCGACAGCAACAGACCATGGTCACCCAACAGCCTTAACTGCTGATTTGTCTATTGCTGAATGTGAACAATTGTTTTCCAAATGTTTGTCTGGACACTCTACCGAAGCAGAGCAAGAGCTATTTCGTGGCCAAATGCTAACAGAACTAGCTGGCATGAGCATTGAAGATGGTTTAGTGATGCAAATTCACCCAGGTGCACATCGTAACCATAATAAAACTATTTTTGATGTCTATGGTCGTGATAAAGGCTGCGATATTCCAAGTCCCACAGAATATGTAAATGCATTAAAACCATTATTAAGTAAATATGGTAATAATCCTAAGTTGAGCATTATTTTATTTACCTTAGATGAAACAACTTACAGTCGTGAATTAGCGCCATTGGCTGGTCACTACCCTAGCCTAAAACTTGGTCCTGCTTGGTGGTTCCACGATAGTCCTGCAGGCATGTTACGCTTTAGACAACAAGCAACAGAAACCGCTGGTTTTTACAACACCGTAGGTTTTAACGATGATACCCGCGCCTTTTTATCAATTCCTGCTCGTCATGATGTAGCACGTAGAGTTGACTGTCGTTACTTAGCTGAACTCGTGACGAATCATCAGATAACACAAACCGAAGCACATACCTTAGCTTATCAGCTGACTTATGGTTTAGTTAAAAAAGCTTATAAGCTCGATTAAGGAACTTGAACTCGGTTTAATATACACAAGGATAACCTTTAGCGCTTAAAGCAGCTAAAGGTTATCATTAGTCTAAGTAAATGATGGAATAATAAAATGACGTTAAATAAAAATATCACCACATTCACTGCACTCCCCTTATTAATGGCCTTGATTAGTGCTTGTGACGATGAGTCTTCTAAATTTAATACAAATACAGCTACAGATAAAAGCGTACAACAATTATCATCTGTAGCTAATATAGCAGTATCCAACCCATCAAAATTTTTTCGAAACCAACAAGCTATTTACGTAAGTTATTACGATCTTGGTTTATCTTCTACCGATAAACACCTCGATCAACTACAAGTTACACAGCAAAAAAATATTATTGCTAGCCAAGCAATAGATATCGACTATAGCGGTGAAAATGACGGCATTCTATTTCTAAGTGATATGAATGCCGGTCAAACAATTAGTTTTAATGTTAGCAAAACAAGTGAGCTTGTTAAGCACAAAAGCACTAAGTTAACACAAGCCGAAATATCACATAAAACTCAAGGTAAGTGGACTGCGCACACCAAGCCGCCAAAACATAAACCTGCAGATGAATTTCAAGAATATGTTGGTGGTAAATTCACTAATGTAAACGAATTGACACCACCGCCACAATATACCGACCACTCTAATTGGATACGATATGAAGGCCCTGGCATAGAGTCGGATAAAGTAGGCTATAGAGTATATTTAGACTGGCGCAATGGTTTTGATATTTTTGGTAAAAACACAAGTGAACCTGTATTACAGAGAATTGGTCTTGATGGGTATGAGTCTTACCATCATATGCAAGATTGGGGCATGGATATCCTGAAAGTGGGTAGCTCGTTAGGTATGGGCGGCTTTGGTTTATGGTCAAATAACACCCTGTCATTGATCAATAATGTAGATAGTTGGCAAGCAAAAATCACTGCCAATGGTGATTTATATTCTGCTATTCAAATTAACTATAATAACTGGAAAAATAGCCTAAATACGCAAGACTTTAGTGCCAATATATCTATGTTAGGTGGTAGTCGATTAGCTAAAGTGAATTTGGCGTTGACTAAAGACATAGAAAACATGGCTGCCGGTGTAGTAAAACATAAAAACACTGAGTTTATCCAAGGTAACACTGATATAACCAACAAAGCATACAGTTATATTGCTAGTTGGGGCAAACAAAGCCTTGATGGCTCAATGTTAGGTATGGCCGTCTTTTTCAAAAAAGGTGATTTAGCCCAAATTACTCAAGATGATAAAAACTATTTAGCCATACTCAAACCGCAAGGTAGGGAAAATCAGCAACAAGTAGATTATTATTTTGCTGCCGTCTGGCAACCTGAAAGTGGTATAGCAACTAAAGCTGATTTTATTAACTATTTAGAGCAAGAAGCCGAAAAACTTACTATACAACCACGTATAGATATTAACAGTGCTTTGACAACCGAAGAAACCGCTAAACCATTAACCGCCGACAGTGCCTTAAATTGGAGCAAGGCTTTAGCAGACTCTGAACTCTCCAGGAAAACTTTCAGCTATAACTATAATGGCTGGGATATCCATCGCAAGCGTAAGCCAAAATTTGAATACGACATTATTGGTATGGTGCCTATGTCATACGAGAAGTTAGCAGAAATAACTGGGGATAAAAAGTATCAAGGTATCATTAAAAAAAATACCGGCTCATATATTAATAAACAGGGTGAGATAGGTCGTTATAAGTTGAGTAATTATAATATTGATAATATAGCGCCAGGCCGCAATTTATTAACGTTATTTCAACAAACCGGTAAAGAAAAATACCGAATTGCTGCACAAACCTTGCGTAAACAATTAAGCCAGCAACCCAAGACCGAAGAAGGAGCTTTTTGGCATAAGAAAAAATATACAAGTCAACTTTGGTTAGACGGTGTTTATATGGGATTACCTTTCTTGACTGAGTATGCCGTCATGTTTGAAAAAGGCCAACAGCAGCAACACAGTTTTGAAGAAGTAGTTAATGAGTTTATTCTCACCCGAAAATACTTAAGAGATGAAAAAACAGGCTTGTATTATCATGGCTGGGATGAAAGAAAACAACAAGATTGGGCTGATAAAAATACCGGTTTATCAGAGGAATTCTGGGCAAGAGGTATGGGTTGGTTGGCTATGGCGGTTGTTGATGTGCTTGATGCTTTGCCAGCAGAAAATAACGAACAGCGACAAGTATTGATTGATATAGCTCAAGAAATTGCAGCCGATATCATCAAAGTACAAGATAAAAAGACAGGAACATGGTGGCAGATACTCGATAAACCAAACGAGATAGGTAACTATCGTGAGTCTAGTGCTAGTGCTATGTATACCTATTTTTTGGCAAAATCTATCAGCAAAGGTTACATATCAACAAATTACAAAAAGGCAACGTTAAAAGCTTATCAAGGCTTGTTAGATAACTTTACCCTTGTTCACGCCAATGGTGAAGTAAGTATGACTCAACAGTGTTATGTTGCCGGTTTAGGTTTCGGCAGAAATGGCAGTTATCATTATTACATGCAAGAGCCAATATATAATAACGACCCAAAAGGTAACGTACCTTTTATTTTAGCTGGTCTAGAAATTTATAAACTGCTAAATAAATTGTAAGTTTATTTAAGGTAACTCTTAGTTATTGACTAAGTATCCAAATTGACTCTTTGGATACTTAGATTTTAATCAAAGCTGACAGTCCCTAAAGCCACTATACTGGTCATAGATACTAAAAATCAAAGCGACCGCTCATTCGATATACAGGTTAATAACAACAATTGATTATTGTCTACTTATAGCGATAACGGTTTTTCAAAATTTTTCTAAAGACATCTGGAAAACATATCAACACTAGTTTATAAACTATTCAGTTTACGTCTTTATAGTTTACAATTAGATTAACTACTCTCTTTAATACTTAACCATGAACTTATCGCAACTGGACTTAAACTCTTTGCTCATACTGAAACAGTTAATTGTGGAAAAGCATGTATCCAATACTGCTTTGTCTTTAAATATGAGCCAGTCTTCAGTGAGTCGTGCATTGCAAAAAATGCGTGGCTTTTTTAATGATGAATTATTAGTTAGAACAAACTATGGTTACGAACTAACACCAAAGGCAGAAAGCTTAAAACAAGACTTAACCGAGGTTATTTCTAGTCTTGAGCGTTTAGTACACAAACAAAAATTTTCACCCGAAACGGTTACCAGTACAGTGCGTTTTTTTGGCTTACAGCCGCAAATTGACGCATTAATACCTGCTTTTATTGCCAAAGTAAGAATAGAAGCGCCTAACTTAATTGTTAGCATAGATACGACACCAAAGCGTCATTTTGAGGCACTGATCGCTGGCGATGTCCACTTTGTTATGTCCTCTCATGAGCCTCCTACAGGGGAACAAAACATCCACCGTATGACGTTAGCTAAACGTGATTTTAGGCTGCTAATGAGCAAAGCACACCCCCTTGCTGCCAAAGAGCTTACACCAGAAAACTTAATGCAAAGCCAGTTTGGTCAAATATCCTTACAAGGTGAAAAAAACATTTCATTTGAAGAGAAATTTCGTGCGCTTGGTTATTTAAAAAACAAACAAAGTTTACATGTGCCTGTGCAACTCTCTAACTTTAATTCTGCACCAAATATCGCCGCGGGTACTGATCTTATTTTTCATTTACCAACCCCCTTTGCCCTTGCTGCTTGCAAAGATGAACGTTTATGCGTGAAGGGAATACCCAAAGAATTACAGCTTAATTTTCAATACGTCTATTTGTACTGGCATAAACATTTTCATGATGACCCTATGTGTGAATGGGTGAGAAGTTCGTTTAAATCATTATTTGACGAAAAAAATAGCTTGGCATAACAGTACTATGCAGTTCCTGCATAACCATAATCTGCTTGTCGCATGATGAATATATTGCAAAAACCACCTTTTAAGTTTTAAATGCGAATCATTATCACTATATTTTATTTGAAGCTTCTATTTTATGTTTTCTGACAAACCTTTTGCACTTAACAAAGTAGCTAACGCCTTTGTGACACTTAGTCTTTTTTCTGTCTTTTCAATTCACGCTAATACGCAGAGTAAGGAGAATTCAGTTGTTAACGACGATAATATAGAAACCATTGTTGTCACGGCAGCCGGTCGTGAACAGTTATTATCTCAAGCAGCGGCTTCTATAAGTGTGCTTGATCGCACGGACCTAGAAAAAGGATTCTATAAAGACTTAACCGACGCACTAAGCAGTATTCCGGGCGGTACAGTTACTCGTGGTGGCTCACGTCGTGATATTTCTCTGCGTGGTCTGTCTGCTCAGTACACGGCGTTATTAGTTGATGGTAAAAAACAATCAGGCCGAGAAGCCCAACCAAGTAGTAGCGGTGGTTTTGAACAAGACTGGCTACCACCACTTGAAGCCATTGAACGTATTGAAGTCGTTCGTGGCCCAATGGCGACACTTTATGGCTCAGATGCCATTGGCGGTGTTATCAACATCATTACCCGAAAAGATTATCAACAGTGGCAAGGTAATATTCGTGTAGAAACTACCGAGCAAGAAAATAGTGATTCCGGTAGCCATAATCAAGGACAAGTTTACTTAGCTGGCCCAATAATTGAAAACTTATTATCAATGTCGCTGTCTGGCTTATATCAAGATCGCGAAGAAGATATAGTTGAACGTGGCTATGGCAGTAAAGAATTAGAAAACTACCGAGCAGAATTACACTTAACGCCAACTGAAAATGACCGTTTTTCGTTAGAGTTCAACAAGCAAGATCAAAAGCGTATTGCGACTCCGGGTAAATCATTACCCGAGGGTAGTCAGATAAGTGAAACCAATAATAATCGCGAGTCAATTGCCATTACTCACTCAGGTGATTATCAATGGGGCACTGGCACAAGCTACCTGCAACAAGAAATCGTTGAAAATGAAGGTCGTGAAATTACTGTTGAAAATACAAGTTTCAATACGCAATGGGCAGTATCTTTTGAACAAAACCATTTAGTCATTGGTGCGGCCTATATTAAAGAAGACTTGGAAGATTTTTCAAACGCTGCCGATGCCAGCACAATTCACAATGACCAATGGTCACTATTTGCTGATAACGAATGGCAAGCAACTGACGAGTTAGCCATTACCTATGGCGCACGTATTGATGAGAACGAAGTATTTGATACACGCATTAGTCCAAGAATTTATGCAGTATATAACGTAGATGAAAGCTGGATAATTAAATCTGGCGTTTCGACCGGTTATCGTGCCCCTGACTTACGTGACATGTCGTCAAATTGGGTGCAGGAAAGTCGCGGCGGTGATATTTATGGCAACCCTGACTTAGCGCCAGAAACATCGGTTAACACCGAACTTGGCCTTTACTTTAATGGCGCTAATGCGCTTACTTCAAGCGCAACTGTTTTCTATCATGATTTTGAAGACAAAATTAATCTCGTTAACTGTCCAGAAACAACCTGTGGCGTTGATGATGGACGCTACAACATTAACGTAGATAAAGCAGTAACGTACGGAGCAGAATTACAAGCATCTATGGATTTTTCCAGCGCTGTGTCTGTTAATGGCTCATACACTTATAGCAAATCTGAGCAAAAATCAGGAGACAATGAAGGGTTACCGTTAACTCAAGTACCAAAACATTTAGCTACAATTAATGCCAATTGGGCGATGACAGAATCGCTAAATTCATGGCTTAGAGGGACTTACCGTGGTGAAGACAGCCAAGCAATAGCTCAAGATTCACGCTCCGTTATAGCGCCTGCAATTAGTTTTGTTGACTTAGGTGCTAATTGGAAAATCAATAACAATATTACCTTATCGTTAGCTGTCTATAACCTGTTAGATGAAGAGACAACGTATGAAGAGTATGGTTATGTTGAAGATGGTCGTCGTTATTGGTTGGCTTTAAGCACTAAGTTTTAGGTCGCTACACAATTAATCCTCTAGAAATCCTCCTTTATTAAGAGATAAAAATGAAGAAAACGTTAATTTCGTTTTTCTGTTTAGCTAGCGCATCAGCGCTAGCTTTTGACGTTAAAACAGAAACAAATGCACAATATTTTGCTGATAAAGGTATGCAGCATGCTGAACTTTTTCCCGGCTTAGTCAATATTTGTGATATTGACTCGCCAATACGTGATTTGTCAAAACGAAAACGTAGTAGCACATCATCAAATAAGAAAAAAAATAAAACAAGGCGCTCTGCAGGTATTTCTGCGACTAAAGTATTTGATAATTTATATTTTGTTGGTACCGGTGGCGTATCTAGTTGGGTGATTAAAACCTCAGACGGTTTAATCCTGATAGACGCACTTAATACCAACAATCAAGCCGAACAATATATTGAAAAAGGCATGATTGCCTTGGGGCTTAACCCTGCCGATATCAAGTATCTAATTATTGGTCATGAACATGGCGATCACTACGGTGGCCAAGAGTATTTTGTTAGTAAATATCAAACCAAGGTGGTAATGGGTGATGTCGCTTGGTCTCGATTAGAAAACAATGAACTAACCGTTTTCAGTCCTCGTTGGGGCGCTAAACCTAAACGAAATATAACTGCCAAGGATGGTGACAAAATATCACTGGGTGATACCGATGTAGAAATTTATGAAACACCGGGTCATACGCCAGGCACTATCTCGTTAATTTTCCCAGTTTATGATAATGGCAAAAAGCACATGGTAAGTTTATGGGGTGGCACAGGACTAAATTACGGCCCTGATAAAGCACGTATTCAAGCCTACAGTGATGCTGCAACACGATTTGGTGATATTGCACAACAAAAAGATGTCGATATTTTTATGTCGAATCACCCAAGAAGAGATGGCTCCGCAGAAAAGTTGAAGATGATGCCTGAACGTCAAACAGATCAAGCTCATCCATTTGTTCAAGGAAAAAAAGTGGTCGCTAAAGCATATGATATGTTAGCAAGCTGCACTAAAGCCCAAGTATTAAGAATTGAACAGCAAAAAAATAAGCAATTAAAGGTTACTTTGTGAAACGTATTATTCAATTAAGCCAGTTTTGTATGACTCTATTGGCGCTCTTGGCCGTTATATTGCCGGCACAAGCCATTTCGATTAAACACCTTAAAGGTAGTGCAAACTTTAACGAAGTGCCGAAGCGTGTTGTGGTATTAGGTAATGCCAGTTTAGACGTGCTCGACCGATTAGGTATTCATGTCATCGGTGCGCCGCATTCGTTATTGCCTAACTATTTAGCCGATTATCAGCACAGTACTCAAAATACCGGTACAACGGCTGAACCCGATTTTGAAGCAATTTTCACCTTAAAACCTGATGTCATTATTGCTGAAAACAGAATGCTTAAAATCTACGATGATATTACGCAAATTGCACCAACAATCATGTTTTACATCGACAGTGGTAATTACTGGCAAGATGCACAAAAAAACTGGCGCATGCTTGGTAAGCTTTTTAATAAAGAAATAGAAGTTGAGGCATTAATCAGCGAAATTCAGCTAAAAATAACTAACATTGGCCAACAAGTTACTGAACAGCAATTAACAGCGCTAATGATCATGAACAACGGTAATAACCTCGCCATGTTCAATAAAGGCAGTCGATTTTCATTGATTTTTGACAAATTTAGCTTTGCTCAGTCATCAAGCATAAACATTGCGCCAATTAAAGGAAATCACGGTAGTTTAATTTCGTTTGAATATATTGCTGATGCCAAACCAGATGTTATGTTTGTAATGGATAGAGAGCAAGCTATTGGTAGAAGCTCAGGTAAAGCGCAAGCATTATTTAATAATCCTTTGGTAAATGCTACTCCTGCCGCTATCAACAATCGCTTAATATTCATAAACTCAAACGCTTGGTATATTTCAACGGGTGGCATAACGGCAACTGAGCTAATGATTGCGGATGCCCAAAAAGCACTACCATAATTAGTTGTCCGGAGTATAAATAACTCACCTTACTCAGGGGAGTTTCGCATTTTTAAAGAGCCGTGTTTTATGTTTTCCAAACAGCTGTATTCTAAACAGCATATTTTAGCTGCAAGTATATTTATTGTCTTAGCGCTAAGCTCGCTACTGCTTGGTGCAGCCAATGTAACACTTGCTGGCTTATTTTCTGGCGATGAACACGCTTATGATATTTATCTTATTTCGCGCATTCCAAGGTTGCTTGCCATTGTATTGGCTGGTGCAGGATTAAGCATTGCTGGTCTTGTTTTGCAGCAAATTATGCAAAATCGATTTGCCTCACCTTCGACTACAGGCACTATAGACTGTGCTTTGTTAGGTTATGTGGTTAGTTTAATTGTCTTACAGCAAGCATCGCAGTGGTCGTACTTAGCTGTCATTTTTACCTTTGCCGTTTTTGGTACTTTGTTATTTGTTCGCATATTACAGCAAATTCAATTTAAAAGTGTCGTGATGGTACCGTTAATTGGCATTATGTATGGCAACGTTGTTTCTGCGCTTACCACGTTTTTAGCGTATAAAAATGACCTAGTGCAAACTATGTCATCTTGGAGCATTGCTAACTTTGCCAGTGTTCTACAAGGCAACTACGAAATTCTATATTTGGCGATACCGGCATGCCTACTAGCGTATTACTATGCTAGCCAATTTAGTGCCGCCAGCATAGGTCAAAGCTTTGCCAAAAATATCGGGCTAGATTATCAAAAAATCGTTTTTATTGGTGTTGTGCTTATTGCGATCAGTACCGCCAGTGTGGTGATGATTGTTGGTGTCATCCCCTTCTTAGGGTTAATCGTGCCTAATATAGTTTCATTATTTATGGGCGACAACATGAAAAGAATACTACCATGGACCGCTTATTGGGGAGTGATCCTTGTATTAGCGTGTGACATTCTTGGTCGCTTAATTATTTTCCCCTATGAAATGCCAATCTCAATGATCATTAGTATTTTTGGCGGTATTGTCTTTATTTATTTGGTATTAAAGGATAAAGCCAATGCGTGATAGGATAAAAATATCCGTCTTGGTATTTGCTTGTCTTGGCATCATTAGTTGGTTTATCGGCCAAGGTTTAACCGTTGATAATTATCAGTTTTTCTTAAAGCTGCGTTTTCCTAAGGTGCTGGCAATTGTCTTAGCAGCCATTGCGATTTCCGCTTCGTCATTAGTTTTTCAAACCATTACCAATAACAGAATTTTAACGCCATCCATTTTAGGATTTGATAGCTTATATTTATTAATACAAGTATTAATCGTTGTGGGTTTTGGTACGACTAGCGTGTTGGTGATTGACGCCATACCTAACTTTTTACTGTCAACCACTGTAATGATTGGCTTTTCATTACTACTGTTCCATTTTTACTTTAAACGTGGCAGTAGCAATATTTTTACCTTGTTATTAATTGGCGTTGTCTGTGGTAGTTTATTTACTAGCATGGCAGGATTTTTAACCATGTTGGTTGACCCTAATGAGTTTGCGGTAATCGAACGTGCTATGTTTGCTAGTTTTAATAATATTAATGCCGCTTTAGTGTATTGGTGCACCATTCCACTTGTGCTTTGCTTTGCCTATCTATTTTTATCGTCTAGAAAACTCGATGTACTCTGGTTAGGGCAAGATAATGCTACTAGCCTAGGCATAAACACAAAACGTTTAACAAAGCAGATGATGGTGGTGATCACCATTATGGTAGCCATAGCGACTGCGCTTGTTGGTCCCGTGTTATTCTTTGGCTTAATTACGGTAAGTTTAACGCGAGAAATATTTGATCGCTTTCAGCATAACTTTTTGATTATTGCTAGCAGCTTGCTTGCAGTATTTTTCCTCGTATCGGGCCAGTGGTTTGTAGAAAAAGTGCTGACATTCCAAACCACGATTAGCGTTATTATCAATTTAGTCGGTGGTAGCTACTTTTTGCTGTTGCTACTTAGAAACAAAATTAATTAACTTTACCAAGGTGTTGTTGTGATTAAGTTATCAGGTTTATCAAAAAAGTATGGCGAAACCTTTGTGGTAAAAAATGCCGATGCTATATTTCCTAAAGGTGAAGTAACCGCCATTATTGGTCCTAATGGCGCAGGAAAAAGCACCTTACTGTCAATGGCCAGTCGTTTAACCGAAAGTGACGCCGGACAAGTACTGATTGGCGATAAGCTGCTGGCAGAGTGGAATAGTAAGGAACTCGCTAAGCACTTAGCTGTACTTAGGCAATCAAATAATATCAATATGCGCTTTACGGTTAGAGAACTGGTGTCCTTTGGTCGTTTTCCGCACTCGCAAGGACGTTTAACTAAAGCTGACTATACAATAATTGATAATGCCTTAAGCGAACTGGGTATCACTTACATCAAGGATAAATATCTTGAACAATTAAGTGGTGGCCAACGTCAAATGGCCTTTATTGCCATGGTAGTTGCACAAGATACTGATTATATTTTTTTAGACGAGCCACTAAATAACCTTGATATAAAGCACTCAGTAGAAATTATGCAAACCTTGCATCGCCTTGCCGCAGAGCTAAATAAAGCGGTGGTCATTGTTATCCATGACATAAATTTTGCTGCCAGTTATTCAGACAATATAGTCGCGATGAAAAATGGCGAGGTTGTTTGTGCAGGTAAAGTCGATGGAGTTATTAAAGAAGAAGTGATGGAATTAATTTACGAAATACCATTTGCCATTCATGTCATCAATGGTAAAAAAGTTTGTTTGTATTTTAACAGCTAATAAATTTAATAAAGCAACATCACATTAATTTTTAATGTCTGCTTATTGCTGCCTGTCTAGTTTAGTTAAGTTCTTATATTTAGAGTGTCAGCTAAAAATTGAGCACAACAAATAAATCTTAAAATTTTTAGGAGTCTATAAAGCTATGAGAAACAAAATTGATAGGCGTTATAATGTGAACTATACTTTTGTCATATTAATATGATTTCAACCTACAACAATTGTCTGAAATCTCAAGAACTTTTCAACTAAAAGCAATTATTTTTTATATACAAGCTCAATATTTATCAGTAATTAATACCTGTGCAGCGGCCATATTATAGGATTGCTTTTGATTTTTTTTAATAAATTACAGACTAAGTTAACTCCCCTTAAATTGATATTTTTACTAATGACCTCAATTGCTTCACAAGGTTATGCTTGTGAATCATTTAATGGCAAAGATATCCCCATACTATTTTTTCCACCTAAATTTGACTCAATAAATCCCGACAAAGATTATGTTTATCAATTAATTCAACTCATTTTAAAAAAATCAAATGACAAATTTGGTCCATGCGAAGTTACATTATTAGACCATAGACTCCCATTAAAACGCATAGAATTATACATACAAAAAAATCGCTTAATTGATATTGCAGCTTTCACTGTTACCAATGAAAGAAGTAGTAAAATGTTACCGATTGAAATCCCAATATCAAAAGGGTTAATGGGGTATCGCTTATTAATGATACACAAAAATGACGTCAACAAGTTTTCAAGCATAAAAAGGGTCTCTGACCTTAGAAAATTTATGGCAGGCCAAGGGACCGGCTGGGCTGATGTGAAAATACTAGAAACTAATAATTTGCCGGTATTAACAACGGGCAGCATAAAAACATTAATTGATATGTTAGCTCATAATCGTTTTGATTATTTTCCACGAGGCGCCTTGCAAATATCAACTGAAATAAAGACTTACCAAGATAAGCCCGTTATTATAGAACCAAGTATTGTATTACGTTACCCAAGTATGACCGCACTATACGTTAATTCCGATAACATAAAACTCGCAAAAAGATTAGAATATGGGCTAAAAAAATCCTACGACGATGGTAGCTTTGATCAGTTTTTTAATTCACATCCATCATCGATAACAGCACTTGCAAACCTTGATCTTGATAAACGTAAAGTATTAGATTTATGTAATCCTATTTTACCTACCTGGGTTCCCGTAAAGCAAAGTAAATACTGGTTAGAACCTTGGTCAGATAAAATAATAAACAATGACTGTGTTAATAACAAATAATTATTCTTTAAAAGTGAATGCTATTTTTATGAACAATATAACTCATCTGTAAATCACCTCCTTTTCACATAAAAACAACACTTGAACCATAACCGCAACCAATTGAATTACACGGCATTAAACGCACACTTCCTTTACTGTAACTATTAAATAGAGTGTTTTATGTACAAAACACTTGCTATTATTTGATTAAAGAATAAACTGAATTCCGATATTTATTCAAAATATCTAGTTAAGTATAAAATATTGGGTTTACTGTTTTCCGCCGGAAACATTTTTTTTACTTCAGAATGCCACCGGTGGCATAACTTCTTATTAACATACGACTCTATGAATAGAATGCGAAATCATAGCCATTTAAAGAACACTTAATATGGAAGTGAAGCGTTTATGAATACAGAGAGTTAGTGTTAAAGATTAAGCTTTATTAGCCCTTACCGCTATCGAAGTAAGTAAACCTTTAACTATAAAAAAATTATAAAAATTCAAGGTATATTTTATGAAAGTTAGAAACGTATTGTTAAATTCGTTAAAGCTCTCCTTACTTGCTTCGGCAATGAGCTCTGGTTCAGCATTAGCTTTACAAGCGACAGGCTTTGCAAATCAAAATGGTGGTACAACAGGTGGTGCCGGTGGCTCTGTTGTTTATGCCAGTACAGGAACAGAGATACACCAAGCATTATGTAGTAGAGCTGCTGATGACACACCAATTATTATCTACGTAGAAGGCACAATAAATCACGGTAATACCAATAAAGTATCAGGTGACAGTTGTAATACTGCCGATGGTGTTATTGAAATAAAGGAAGTCAGCAATGTATCAATCATTGGTACTGGAAATGGTGCACTCTTTGATGAGTTAGGCATTCATATTCGTAAATCATCAAATATTATTTTACAAAATTTACATGTTCGCAATGTAAAAAAATCAGGTTCACCGACCTCTAATGGTGGTGATGCTATTGGCATGGAAAGTAACGTATCGAATGTCTGGGTTGATCACGTAACATTAGAAGCCCAAGGCGGTGAATCTGATGGTTATGACGCATTGTTTGATATGAAAGCAGATACCACATATGTCACCCTTTCTTATAGTATTTTACGTAATTCAGGCCGTGGTGGTTTAGTTGGCTCTAGCTCAAGTGATAATTCGAATGGTCCGGTAACTTTTCATCACAACATCTATGAAAACATTGACTCTCGAGTACCGTTATTTCGCGGGCGTATAGGCCATACTTATAACAACCATTTTAATGGCATCAACAAATCAGGCATTAACTCTCGTGTTGGCGGTAAAGTGATGGTTGAGCGTAATTACTTTGAAAATGCTAAAGATCCATTAGGTACTTTCTACACCAATGACATAGGCTACTGGGAAGTACACGATAATATTTTCACTAGCTCAGTTGTTTGGACGGCTGACGATGATAAAAACCACCCCGCAGGCCCTAACGTAGAGTCAACAACCTCTGTGAGTATTCCTTATAGCTACAGCATGGATGATGCCAGCTGTATTCCTGAAATTCTTGCTGCGACTTCTGGCGCAAATACTGGTTTAGCTGTTTCTTCTGGCACACAAGATTGTGCAGTAACTGATGGTGGTGGCGATACTGGCGGTGGTGATACTGGCGGTGGTGATACTGACGGTGGTGATACTGGCGGCGGCGATACTGGCGGCGAAGTTGATTCAAGCGGTGAAAACTATTCTCTTACCGCTGGTTCTGATGGTAGCTCAAAAGGTGCAGGTAGCTATGGTAGTGTGCGTGATGGCGATGTAACTAGTTATTGGTCACCAAGTGGCTCTACTGGACGAATTTCTATTAAAGGTTTAACCCAGCCAATTAATGCCGTACGTATTATCGAAGCTTCTGGCTCTGAAGGTACTATCGGTGCATGGCGTTTAGTTGATAACGACAGTGGTGAAGTTTTGTCTTCAGGCAATGGTATTGATGGTGGGTACATCACCTTTACTGACACTTCAGTAGCGAAAATTAATTTTGTTATTGAGTCTGCTTCTGGCACACCAAAAGTAGCCGAGTTTGAAACATACTCTGCAGTACTTGGTGACACTGGTGGCGGTGAAACAGATAACGGTAGTGTCAGTGCAACAACTAGTGTTTCAGGCAGTGATGTGACAATTAGCTGGAGTAATGACAATATTACGGTAACAGGTCAAGAAATTTACCGTGATACTGATGCGGATTTAAATGGTCGTGTTCGTATCGTTGCTGGTGTCATTGGTAATAGCTTTACTGATAGCGATGTAGCTGATGGTAATTATTTCTACTCAGTTAAAATAACAGGCGATAATGGCACACATTATAATTCAGCAGCCATTGCTGCCAACGTAACAACGTCAACACCGGTAAGTGAAGTATTTGAAGAAAATGCTAACGGATTTTGTCTTGTTGACGGCGCAGTTGAAAGTGATCATAGCGGTTATACAGCAACAGGTTATGCTAATACTGATAATGAATTAGGTAAAGGCGTAACTTACGCCATTTCTGTTACTAACTCCGGTACTTATAGCTTATCTTCTCGTTATGCAAATGGTTCAACAGACCGCCCTGCTGCGATAATTGTTAATGATACTTTATCAGGTAACTTATCATTTACAGGCACTGGTGCATGGGGAGCTTATACTTCAACAGGTGAAATTACGGTCACTTTGTCTGCCGGACTAAACTTTATCCGTTTACAAGCAACAGGCGACTCTGGTTTAGCCAATATAGATAACTTAACCGTTACCGGTATTGACCCTGAAGCTGGAAATTGTAATGGTCAAGTAGGTGATGGTGACACCAGCGGTGGTGATACTGGTGGTGGCGATACTGGCGGTGGGGGTAGTGAAATTGTTTACCCAAATGCCGATTGTGCTGAATTAATCAATAATGATTCAATTAACTGGCGTGAATCTTCATTACAAACCGATCAAGAAATTGTGCAATGTTTGTCTGAATCATTAGGTAGTGCGGTTGGTTATGGTGAAAATGCTACGGGTGGTTATAACCCTAATGGTGGCAGTAACTTAGTTATTATTACCAATAACCAAGCTGAAGATCAGATCCTGACTGCAATTTCTTCATCAGATCATAACTGGATTGTTTTTGACAAAAACGACTTTGCTAACGAAACACCCTTAATGATGTATCGTCCGTATTGTGCAGACACGTCTTTACAATCAGCTTTAGGTGTAAACGAAGCCACTTGTCGTGACCCTTATGCTTGGTGTTCAGCAAATGGTGTCTCTAGTTCAGATTGTTTATTAACGTTTTTCAATGAAGAACTTAACGATAAAAGTTTACCGATTCGTAACTATCTAGTTGATAGTAATACCACCATTGATGGTCGTGGCGCTAAAGCAACGTTTACCTTTAATGGTTTTAAAATAGGTGCTGATAGCAGCGGTCAATCGACTCATCAATCAGACAACGTAATTATTACTAATAATAAATTTGTTGGTGTTGGACATACCGAAGATCATAACCTTGACCCTGATATGATCCGCTCTACAGGTGAGTCTTATGATATTTGGATTCATCAAAATACCTTTGATACTACCGGTGATTCAGCCTTCGATGTTAAAGTCGGTGCTCATGACATTACCGTATCATTTAACAAGTTAGTTAACGTTAAACGTGCAGCTTTGCACGGCTCAAGTGATAGTCGTGAAATCAATTCGCAAATCACCACGACTATTCATAACAACTTATTTGTGACAACTGATGATAACTTTGGTGCCAGTTCGTACAATACTATGCGTCGTGTGCCGTTATTGCGCCGTGGTCAAACACATATGTTTAACAATGTATTTTATGGCTATCGTAAAGATGTAATGAGTTTACGTAAGGGTGCGCGTGCTTTACTTGAAGATAACTTATTTATGAATCCTGTTGATAACTCAAAAGGGGATGATTTAAGTGATTGGGCTGAAGTATTATTTGATGACGCCGTAACTGAAGGCTCATTAGAGATAACCGGTAGTTATGTTTATGAGTCAGGTTCAAACTGTACTCCATCAGGCGCATCAGCGTCATTAGATGTTATTGAAGGTAGCGTACCTAACATGCATAACGATTATAATTCAGCTTCACAAAGTACCATTAATAATAATCAATTAAGTGTGGGTGATGACTTACGTAATTACGTGATGGCATCTGCTGGTAAAGCAGCTAAAACACCCTATGTTTCTAGTTACTCTGCTGGTGAAAGTTCAGTGATCTCTGCTGCTCCATCAAGCTGTCAGTAACACTGATTCACAGCATGCATCAGGCGACTATTTCTTAATTTAAGACAAAGGGAAATAGTTGCTTATAAGGCATAAAAAAGCACTGATTACGAAAGTAGTCAGTGCTTTTTATTTACAAGGTTTAATTATTAAGAATTTACAACTAAGATATTTAATGACAACGATTTACTCACAACGATTAATACAGTTAAGATCAGAGAAACATTGCTGCAGTCGTTGCTGCATACTCTCCTCTGCTTTACGTAACCACACTCTCGGATCATAATATTTTTTATTAGGTTTATCAGCTCCTTCAGGGTTACCTATTTGCTGCTGTAAATAGGCTTGATTTTCATGATAATGGTCTAATATTCCTTGCCAACTGGCCCATTGCGTATCAGTATCAATGTTCATTTTAATCACACCGTAACTAATAGCTTGGCTAATTTCTTCTTGTTTTGAACCTGAACCGCCATGAAAAACAAAATGTAAACTGTTCGAGGGTAAGTTGAATTTTTCAGAAACATATTGTTGAGAGTTTAAGAGTATTTCTGGTTTTAATTTTACATTTCCAGGTTGGTAAACCCCATGAACATTACCAAATGAAGCGGCTATTATAAATCTATCACTGATTTGGCTTAATTTTTCATAGGCGTAAGCTACATCTTCTGATCGAGTGTACAACAGCTGAGTATCAAGATCAGAATTATCGACACCGTCCTCCTCACCACCTGTACAGCCTAGCTCAATTTCAAGGGTCATATCAATTCTAGCCATACGCTCAAGATATTGACAACATATTTCAATATTATCGACTAACGACTCTTCTGATAAATCAATCATATGAGAGCTAAATAAGGGTTTACCAGTACGAATAAAGTGTCTTTCGCCCTCATCTAATAACCCATCAATCCAAGGTAACAGTTTTTTTGATGCATGGTCAGTGTGCAGAATAACCGGAATGCTATAGGCCGAGGATACTGTATGAACATATTGAGCAGCCGCTATACTGCCAAGAATTGCCGCTTGGTTGCCGTAAAACTTAGCCCCTTTCCCTAAAAAGAAAGAAGAACCACCATGTGAAAGCTGAATAATTACTGGCGAATTAACTGATTTTGCTGCCGATAAGGTAGCATTAATAGAGCTAGTACCTACAACGTTAACCGCAGGATATGCAAAGCGGCCTTTTTTTGCAATTTCAAATAAGCACTGCACAGAACCACCACTGACCACACCTGCAAAAGCAGAACATTTTTTTATCACACTAAGTTTCCTTAAATTTATTTACCCGTAAACCAGTAACATAAAATATCATAACAATATGTATTCCAGGTTTTTAAACTCCATTATTAACACCATCAAACTCACTATAAAAAACAATAAGATAGCAGCATGCCTTGTATAGGGCTGATCTCATTTTTTAAAGCGAAAGGCTTTAGCAATAACCTATCCGTAAACCAAAGAACACATTATGCCACCGGTGGCATCAAAATAAAACAATAATAAAAATAAGTTTATGAACTCTAATAAAGCAACATAAAATCAATAGAAAATAAACTTAAAACAGAATCTTAGTAGCTTGACAGGTTTTCTTTAGAAGGAATGGATAACAGGGAATAGTTTTTGCTAACAAGAATGAAACGTCTAAACATACATGGATTTGATTAATACCTTGTAACCTAAGGCATTAGGGAGGCTACACCTTATGTTCTATTACATTATCTATGTTTCATTATCGTTGTATATGCTCAATTTTTCTTTTTGTACAGCGATCGACAATTTCTTTTTTTACACTTTCTGGTTTATTTAGCCAACCAGAAATCTCTGAGATTAATCTATAGCAGCCCATACAAATATCACTTTCAACTAATTGGCACTTACCGACACAAGGGCTAATCACTTTTGTTCGACTTTTAAAGGAAATATCACTCATACCTTACTCTTATTTAAATCACATGACGTTTATTATGACGGTCTTTTAATAAGATGACGAATACTAAACGTTTGATAAATTAAATATCATCATGTAGCTACTACAAATTTACAAAATATATGTTTTTAGATAAGCACTAGTAGCCATGCTTTTTCATGAAACTATTTGACTGTTCTAGTGAAACGTCAAATTTCTTTTCTGCTATCATTTTACCATTAAGTTCAATGACCATACGCCAAGTACCTAGTTTGTTGTGTAAAGGTAACCAAATACTGTCTCCTAAATAAAAATCCCAATTATTATTATCAACATAGACATTACCAATAAATGGCGCCATCACCTGCCCTTGCTCATCAGGAATATCTGGATGAAATATTGTGTAAGTAAGTTTTTGCCCTTTTGCTTTTTTAGCATTTAAGGTAAAACCAAATTCAAGGTTTTCTTTGGCGGTTATTTTCGAAGTAAACTCAAGTATTTCAGGGAGTAGTTTGGAGCGCTCATCCCAATTTTTGTATACTCCATAGGTGGTTATAACATAAGTAGGTTTTTGTTTTGCCATAATAATTAATCACTACATTCTCTAATCATTACCGTTATAAAACTTAAGTGCTTTAAGGCTGATTAGAATTAACTCTGTCAGAAAGTTGATAGGGAATAATAAGTCATTAATCTTGTTAAGCTCAATGACTTATTTATAACTATTTTAAAGTTATTGTGAAAAGACCTCTAACGTCATATATAAGCCATAATGATGTATATCAATGCCTGAATCAGGTAAGCCGTTAATATCGATATTTGCAGAAAGAAGGTAAAAGCCTGATTTATTGAACTGAAAATTAAATTTTCCCTCGTTATCAGTAGTTACTAAAATTTCATCACGTTGATCGCGATGACGTGTTCCCGCTTGGACTAATTTCACCTGCACCGACTCTTTAAGAGCGACACCTTCATAGAACAATTGAAATTCGATATTTTCATCCACAAAAAGATCATTCGGATGTGTAGGTCCACCAAGCTCTAAACCATGTCCCGTTGCAGTAATTGCTTTTTTATTAGGTTGATTATAACTAACGAATGTTTCCACTCTAGACGCTGTTGTTCTGCGGACTATATTCGTCGCACCTTCAGGTATTGAAGCGTGTTCACCAAACACGCGCCAAGGGTTTCCATCGAGTTTGGTGTATGTGGTCATTCGAACCTTAGGTTGTATCAATCCGATTCGGTAAGTTCCCTTTTTATCAATATTCACATCAGCAACTGAAAATCTAGAAAAAGCCTGCCAACTTACATTCGTTGATAAAATGCCATCAGGAGTAATAACTATAGGTTGCAGTGCCTTAAATAATGCTTGTAATTCGTTAGGTACTACACCCTTACCATTATCACCTAAGGGTTTATCAGGATGAAAAATATCGTTTGAGATACTTGAAATTAAACTAATTGATTGGGCTTTATCACCTGATAATACAGTATGGCTAGGCATTATAAAGCGTTCATGGCTGAAAGCTGCATCGATGAACATTAACTGGCTTAATAATATGCTCATGATGATAACGGAAAATTTAAGAGTCTTAATACTGACTTTTTGTTCGGTAAACATATATCATATTCCTAATAAAATTAATTTTAATAAACAGAAGTCGTGTTATGGCGTAACTTCAATAACAACAGTAGCCAATTCATGTTTTCCTGATTTTTGATACCGCTGGATATCCTTTTCTCCCAAGAAAATTTTTTGACGAATAAACTCTCTTCCACCGTCCTCACGTACAGCCTCAACATTTAAATAATACTCCCCAGCAGGTAATTGCTGACCTTGTATATTTTTACCATCGTATCTCACTGTATATGTGCCAGGTTTCTTAGTTGCTCCTGTGACTTGATCATAATTTGGTTGACCTTGCCGGCCAATCTTTCGCCACCACTGCCTTAAATCTTTAAACCAATCCTTTTGTTCATGCCAAAAGGCCAAAGTGTAAATACCTCGTCGATTCTTCGTCTCTAACCAAATAGCCACATAAGGCTTATGGTAGGGTTGCGTTGATATTTTAGGAATAGTGACCTCAACTGAGATCTCTAATGCTTTGGAAACAGGTATTGCAAATAGTGGTGGTGCTAAAAACAAAAAAATTGTTTTTAATAAGAGCTTTTTCATCTTTGTTCCTTTAAAGAGATGCGTCAAAAGATATTGAATTAACGGTTTAACCAAACCTAGGTACCCAAAGTAAATAGATAAACCATGGAGCCAAACTTCCCAAGAAAACGAAAGCAATGGCCCATTTTCTGTGTTTAGCATTTTGTAATAAAATAATCAGTCCGGTAATTGAAAATAACAACATAATGAATGCGCTAATATCAATGACCCATGACCAGTATTTTCCACTGTATCGACCCTTATGCAGATCATTCATCAGTGTGAAAATGCCAGCGCTTTTATGCTCGACTTCAATAATGCCCGAATCAACAAATACCGTGACAAAAACGTAACCCGCAGGTATTGGGTAGTCCAAAGTTATTTCACCAACGTCTATATCTACATCTATACTACGAGGTTTATCTAAACTTGTAATGATATCAATATGTTGCTTTAAACGATTTAAAGGTAATTCATTTTCAGTCAAAAACTGTGCTTGTAGAGAGCTAGGCAATTTAAAATTGATTTTCTGCGGGTTACCTTGCTCACTAAACCAAGCAGAGTGGTTCAAGGTAATGCCTGTAAAACAGAAAAAAATTAATAGACTAAACAATGCTGTAGATAAATATATATGTAACCACCGAGTGATTAAGAATATATGCTTAGCGCTTTTTGTTTGGGTCCAAAGCCAACGATTTTTACGGTTTCTTTGTTTTGATTTCATAATGAATTTAGCGCAATAACAAAATTGATATCGCGCTTTAGCAATGATTAAAATTGATAGGCAATTGTTGCTTTGATATTGCGACCAGGCTCATAATCAACTAAGTAGAGTTCACCAAATACTGGATGAAATGAACTACCGGTTCGTGATGATTGGTTAGTATAAAATTCATCAAAAATATTATCGATACCAAAAATAATGCTTAAACCATTCATTTGATGTGGTTGCCAACTCAAAGAGAGATTGTGGACATTGTAACCATCTTTAGACGTGACTACTGATGAAGAATCAAGCGCTAGGGCATCTTCTACATCATCGACTAACAACATGTCCCAGTGCAAAGCTAAATCTATCGAAGTAAAATCGTAGTCGGCTGAAAGTCCAAGGGTATTACCTTGTTGACGATCTAATCTGGCGCCATTAAATTCTTTATAATCTTCAAAAGCCGATAGCTTGCTATCAGCAACAGAGTACGTTATTTGTAAAGCTAACTGCGCTATAGCATAACCAGTATAAAATTCAAACCCATCAATATCCATATCGCCGACATTGTCCTTCCAAGTATCCCTTGGGCCACCTCCAGGTAAGGCTGCATTATCGTAGATATAATCATCAATTTGAGTTTTAAATAAAGTGAGACCTGCGCTAAAAGTATCTGCCCCTAAAACGTCATCTTCATAAGCAAAAGCCAGCTCATGGTTATAGCCTGTCTCTGCATCAATGTTAGGATTTGCAATGTCGCGCAAGCCTGCACCAGTAAAAACCTCACCAATTTCAGGTCCTTTGAATAATTGTGTGCTGCTTGCCTTAACAGTGAAGTGCTCATTAAAAGCATATTCAGCAGCCAAAGCTGCTGAAAAATCAGTAAAAGTATCATCAACAACAGTAGATTCAATATCATAACTATCGTAACGTATACCTGGAATTATGAAAAATCCATTGCCAAAGTCAATGCGATCCTCAATAAATACAGCGGAGTTAATCGCTTCCTCGCTTGAATTATCAATACCTCCACTTACATATTCAGCGAAGTAGTTAGTTTGATACTTTACGATATCTAAACCGTAAGTTAACTCATGCTCAATACCCGTTCCAAAGACAGAATTCGCCAATATATTAACGCCTGTATTTTCAGCAGTTCCGGTAATGTTACCCGCTAAAAAAGCGAACCTAGGACTTGAAACCCAACCACTTTCATCACGTTTCAACTCACTTTCATTATTAAAAACTGCTACTTTTATCGTAGAATTGTCGCCAAAACTTGCGTCATAATTAAGTGTTATAGTTTCTCGACCGAACTCAGTTGGCCATAACAACGGCGTGCTTATGCCATTACTAATAGCTAAATCCGTTGCTAAGCCCATATCTGGTCTATAGCTATAGTCCCCTTCATCGTTATAACTTTCATAACCAAATTCTAATCGTTGGTCATTATTAATATCCCAACCAAACTTGATTAAGGCATCATTTACCTCACCAGCAAGCCCGACAACATCACCATCGGTTCCATCAATTTCTAAACCAGCAGAGTCCATGATTGTTCCACCTCCTACGGTATAATTATCTCGATCGACATAATTATAATAGGCTAAAAAGTCAATTTCATCGGTCAACAAACCGTAACCCGTTAACGAATAGCCCTTAGCAGCATTATCCGCATAATTCACTTGTGATCTTGCACCAAAGCGTTGTTCTTCTTGGAGTAATTCTTTCGCTTCTTTGGTTTCAAAGCGCACCGAACCGCCCAAACCACCATTAATAACGGAATTACTGCCTACTTCAATATCCACAGACTTTAAAATATCAGCGTGAATTTGTAAGTTGCCCATATGGTGGTACATATAGGTATTTTGATTAGCACCATCAATGGTAATTTTTAGATCTTTATCATCCATGCTACGGATAGTTATACGTTGGTTAAGTGAATGAGCACCACCAACATCTACTCCAGGAATAGTACGCAACAAATCACTTATATGGTCGGCCTGCTTAGTTGCTATAGCAGCCCCTCCCATATAGACTGACGAAGATTTTATTTGAGTTCCCCAGATCTGGACACGCTCCACACTGTCCTCTGAGGCAGTATCAGTTTCGGTCGCATAGGCTATTTGATTAGCTAAGACACTTGCTACTGCTAATGCAATAGTCCTTTGAGTAAATTGTTTGGTATACATATTTTTCCTTGAAAAGAATTACGAACGGTTAATAGGAATGATTGTTATTATTATAATGATTAATGCTAAACTTATTCGCAGTTAAAGCAGTGTTAAATCGTCAATATGTAGTGCGAAAACACCAAAAGAGAGGTTAAATTGTTATGAATACAAAAAATCAAGCAACGGTTAAAACTGGTCACTTGATCACGATGGCTAGTAAGCAAGGATTTCATCACCGTTTATCTTGCAACAACACTGATGAAAAGGTTATGCAAGGGCATTTTTTTTATGACAATTTGTCATCAGGAATTTCATTACACGGCTCAGATGTTATCGAGGAAAAAAATTTATTGAGCTCGAGTGAATTACCTGCGAGTTTAAGTTTTAATATTTTACTTAAGGGTGAAATTACTTTTTTCATGGAAAATACTGAGTATAAAATATCGAGTCAAGAAAATAGTCAGGCAACTTGTGTCGTAGGTATCTTGGCAAGAAGAGATTTGTTGACACGAAAAATAACACATGGACAAACGGTGAAAAAAGTAAATGTTTTTGTAGAGCGTACGTGGTTAGAGTCACGTTGCCATGATGAAAAAAGTAAAGCCCTTCTCGCTAACATCTTTAGCCATCATGCCCGCCTGTATCAATGGTTAGATCATGATTTTTTTTCAAAAATTGCACTACAACTGTTAGGATTAGACAAGCAAAAAAGTTTACAAAACGAACTTATTAAAGAGCAACTAGCCTACGCACTACTTAGTAAAGTTTTGCAGTTATTACCAAGTAAATTACCCCACCCCTATCTTGGTCGAACAATAAGAAACAAAACACAAAAAAAATTAGATAAAACTAGAAATATTGCAAATCATCTTGCTAATGAATTGCTCAATAATGACTATACTTTAGTAGAAATAGCGAGCCATTTTGGCGTTAGTATTTCAACACTTCAGCGTAATTTTAAACAGTCATTCAATATGACGGTTACAGAATATATTCGTGTTAAACGATTAGAAAGAGCAAAAACTGAAATTACCTTGAATAAACTCAGTATTGGTGAAGCTGCTTATCAAGCAAAATATAATCATGTTTCAAATTTTATCGCTGCTTTTAAGAAACAATTCAATATCACTCCCGCTCATATTTTTAAAGTTCATCATTTGCAATAAAAGATATTGAATCAAGACGAACAACCTACGCACTGGTTCAACTCTATTATTCTAAAACTCTATTACTCTGACTTTACTTTGTGACACTATTAGTTTTGGCTAAGGTAAATATTTAAAGAACAACATAATTTGATAAACAGCAAAACAACTATTGTAATTGCTATAATACGACCATAAAATGCCACCGGTGGCAAATATAGTTATAACCTACAACCTGTCGCATAGGGAGAATAAAATGGATAACCCAAAAAAATATCAACGGTATCTCAGCTTATCAAGATTAGCTTTTTACTTGTATATTTTCTTAACTTCAACTTTAGCTGCACAAAATCACCAAACTATGACTGTCATTCCAAACAGTGGCCTATGGTCAGAACGTATGGCATTGTCAGATATCAAACGTAATCCACAAGCCTGGAAAATTGATTTTAGGAAAACACCTAAATGGGGTTATACCCATGGTTTAATGCTATCCGCATTAGAGCGTTTATATTTATCAACTAACAAGCCTATTTATTTAAACTACAGTAAAGCATTTGGCAATAAGATGGTTAATGAGCAAGGAAAAATGCTCACTTATGAGTTAGATAAATTTAATATTGATAAAGTTAACCTCGGTAATGTCATGTTTTTCTTACTTGAAAAAACGGGAGATAATAAATACCGACAAGTAATAGAAACTTTATATCAACAACTGAGCCTTCAACCTCGAACCAAAAGCGGCGGATTTTGGCATAAAAAGCGTTACCCAAATCAAATGTGGTTAGATGGTTTATACATGGGAGCTCCCTTCTACGCACAATATTTACAGCGATACAATAGACAAAATAGTGACTTCGATGATGTTCAGCATCAATTTGATTTGGTCATGCAGCATCATCGAGATAATAAAACTGGTCTGCTCTACCACGGATGGGATGAATCTAAACAACAAAAGTGGGCTGATCCAAAGACGGGTTTATCTCCACATTTTTGGTCTCGCGCTATGGGGTGGTTTGTTATGGCATTGGTAGACTCTATTGAGTACTTTCCCAAAGATCATCCAGGAAAGATACAATTACAACACCACTTAAAATCGGTCATCGACGCCTTAGTACAAGTGCAAGATGAAAAAACAGGTTTATGGTATCAAGTTTTAGATAAAAAAGGTCACCGCGGAAATTATCTTGAAGCCACTGGCTCTGCGATGTTTGTTTACACCATAGCGAAAGCGGTGAATCGACATTACTTACCTAAAAGCTATTTACGCTACGCAAACAAAGGGTATAACGGCATTATTAAACACTTAATTATTGTTGACACTGACGATAACGAAGTGCATTTAACGCGCAATTGCGCTGTTGCTGGTTTAGGTGGCAAGCCGTATAGAGATGGTTCATATCAATATTATATAAATGAACCCATCAGAGATAACGATCCAAAAGGCATTGCGCCTTTTATTATGGCGAGTTTAGAGTTAAATCGTTAGTCATACGATTAACTAGCAGAAATAACTAAAATAGAGAAAATAATGAAATATCTAAAACAGTTAATCTATGCGTTGATATTACTCACAATAGCAGCGTGTAATGATGAAACCTCCGTACCTATTGCCAATGATGCGCCCAAAGAAGGCACTGAAATTGACATAGTAAAAAGTAAACCTGCATTATGGCAAGCTGATTTAGGTAATGGTTATTATCAAAACCCTATTTTATACGCTGATTATTCTGATCCTGATGTGGTTGCCGTCGGTGATGATTTCTACATGACAGCTTCAAGCTTTAACAGTGCTCCCGGCCTGCCTATTTTACATTCTACTGATCTTGTTAATTGGAACTTGCTAGGCTACGCCGTTGATAAGTTAATTCCTGAGGATAATTTTAACACCCCTCAGCATGGTAATGGCATTTGGGCGCCTAATATTCGCTACCACGCGGGAAAAGTCTGGATTTTCTATCCCGATCCGGATTTTGGCATTTATATGATCCAATCTGACGATCCCAAAAGTGGTAAGTGGACACAACCACGTTTAGTGCTTGCTGGTAAAGGCATAATTGATCCAACCCCATTATGGGATGACGATGGGAAAAGTTATTTATTACATGGCTGGGCGAAAAGTCGCTCAGGTAAAAATAACATTTTAACACTAAGAGCCATGTCTACAGACGGTACAAAGGTATCAAGTGAAGGCACTGTTATCATTGACGGTCATAAGATCCCTGGTTATCGTACTCTCGAAGGACCAAAATTTTATAAACGTAACGGCTATTATTATGTGTTCGCTCCTGCTGGTGGCGTTCCTGTTGGCTGGCAGGCCGTGTTTAGAGCAAAAAACATTTTAGGGCCTTATGAACATTACACAGCCATGGAACAAGGTAATACTTTGATCAACGGACCCCATCAAGGCGCTTGGGTTCATACAAAATATAATGAAGACTGGTTCTTCCATTTTCAATCGAAACTATCTTATGGTCGCATTGTGCACCTACAACCAATGAAATGGGTCAATGACTGGCCAATTATTGGCAGTGATAATAACGGTGACGGTATTGGTAATCCGGTAGCAATGTATAAAAAACCTAAATTAACTAAAACATCACCAATATTATCTCTACCTACTTCTGATGAATTTGACCAAGATACGCTAGGCGTGCAATGGCAGTGGAATGCTAATTATCATCAAAACTGGTACTCACTATCTGCTCGTCAAGGTTACTTACGTTTATTTTCTCAACAAAGTACTGAATTAATTAGTCGTAATTTGTGGTTACAACCCGCAATTCTATTTCAAAAGATCCCCTCAGCTAACTTTATTGTTGAAGTAACACTGGAAATTCCAAAAAGCACAGAAAGTATTTCGGCTGGCTTAACCATGTTTGGTGAAAATTATGCTTGGATTGGGGTACAACATAATGAAGATGGTCAGTTAATGTTAGGTCAAGCAACTTGTCATAATGCCCGTAAAGGCTGTAATGAGGTTTTCAAACCCGAAGTTGCCGTAGTAACGCCATCAGTAACAATACGTTTAACCATGATGGATGGTGGTGGCACTGTTTTTAGTTACTTAGCCGATAATAACCGTTTTAGAGTTATTGGTGAAATATTTCAAGCTAAACGAGGTCGCTGGGTTGGCGCTAAAATTGGCTTGTTTTCGAGATTAAATACCGCAAACGAACTTAAATCGAACACAAATAATTATGTCGATATCGATGCTATTAAGTTCTATTCTCCTGAATAGGCTTTAGCCGCTGGCACCTGAGTTTGTAATTTTAATGTATCACCTAAGAGAAGGCAATACGAACGGATAGTTGCCGCTAGCCATGGGGTTAATAACCAAAAAGAAAGAACCTAATCAAGTTTAATCACTCTAGTGTTGCTACTTAGTTGCGTTAAACGAAAAATATCAACATCTCTCTCCGTGTGAAACCTTGCCCTTTCACCCTTTATAAATAAGCTCGGCGGCGAGCTGTTATTAATATATTAAAGCGGTGAATCTTGTTGCCAAAATGACCGGATTTCTTGTTTTCGTTCACCTAACCAAGATCCAGCAACACTTAAAATTTTTTTGGGTAATGAGGGTAACGATTCTAGTGAATTAAAAGCACTAAACCCGTCAGGATTCAACAAGGGGTGTAAAACCAAGAGGTCATTGATTTTCTGTTAGCCTAGAAATCGACCGCCACTATACGCTAACAGCGCTGATCACTGCTCGCCCTTGGAAGTGCCGGACAAAGCTATTTTATTAATATCAGTAATATGCTGATATTGGGATATGTAATAAAGAATTATTGATAAGACGATGTAATACTGTAGTTATTTTTCTAATCGTGGAAAGGCTAGCATAAAGCGTAGCCGTATAAGCAGAGAATAACATTAATCCTAAAATAATCGCATCATAAGTCAATCTATCTCTGTTATTTTGCTTATACCTTTAATAATTTTATAAAAAAAGTTAATTTTTATATATAGATTAAAACTAAACCAGTGAACGAACAAAATCAGCAAGCTCTTCATCTTGACAATGTTCAAAGAAGCACGCTTGAAAACGCTCACCGCCAACAGCCGTTTTAAGCAACTCAACATCAATAGCCTTTAAGCCAGTTAAGTAATCTTTTGCCATAGCTGTTTTAATATCACTTAAAATACCGGCATTAGCCACTTGCGAGTCTTTACGCTCTGGTGGATAACCTTGACCTTTAACACCAGTAAATGCTTTTTCAAAAATATAGCGTATATTAAGCTCTGCCCCCCAACCAAAACCTTTAGCAAAAGGTAATGCTAAGGCATTGCCGTTATTGATTTGAGCAAATAAAAAGGCATCGGCGGGATCAATGCAATAACCACAAGTTACACCAGGGTAGGCATTAAGCGACATCAATGCGCCCTGTCCTGTGCCACAGCCACTAACCACAAAATCAACTGCTCTAGCATTTAATAACAAGCTGGCGATAATACCTAAGTGTATATAGGTTAGACGATGATCATTATCGTCACTCATACCAACATTAAACACAGAATGACTCTGTTCGTCAGCCACCGCTTGTAGCTCAGTTAATACCGCTAAGTTTTTACCTGCTTGACTAAATTCATTCATTAATGCAATTTTCATGGGAAATTCTCCTTAAATATTTAAAGGTTAAAAATAATATATAATCAAAGCACTAAAAACGAATCCTGCGATTTGATTATCGGGTAATTTTATCTGTTGATTCTCTGATAATAAGATGAGGTTTCACTTCAACGTCTAACTTCAATGGTTTGCTATGCACACTTTGTACTCTGTTAATAAGCTTTTGAGTTGCTAAAGCTGCCATATTATTAATAGGTCTTTTAATCGTCGTTAGTGAGGGAATAATTCTTGAGGCGTAAAGGTTATCATCAAAGCCTGCAACCGATAACTCATGCGGAATAGTTATCCCTAAATCACTCGCCACTCGAATAACACCAGCGGCCATTTCATCATTATTTGCTAGAATAGCCGTAGGACGATTACTGCCTGCTAATAATTCCATCGCACATGACATACCCGTTTCGTAGGTGTTATTACCTTCACGAATATTTGCAGCAGGGATGTTAATCTCAAAAGCTTTCAACTCAGATATAAAACCTTCCATACGCTCTTTAGAAGAGCGGTAACTCATTGGCCCAGAGATATAGGCAATATCTTTATGGCCTAGCTCAACAAAGTGATTCGCCATTTCTTTCATCGCACTACGTTCATCGGAGATGACAATGTTCTCTGTGTCATCAATATCAACAGAAGCAATACGCACGTAAGGGCAATTGGCCGCACGTAGTGCTGCTGCTAATTTTTTATTTTCAGATACTGGCGGTAAAATAATTACACCATCAAGTTTAGATCGTTTGATGGCGTTAAGGCATTCATCAATAAAGTCATTTTCGCTTGATCGACAAGGATGAACAACTAGTTCATAGCCTAAGTCTGCACAAACACCTAATGCACCTTGTTGTACTTGAACGATAGATAAAGAATCAAAGTTATCATATATTAAACCAAGTAAATAAGAGCGACTCGATGCTAAGCCCTGGGCTTGTTTATCTGGGTAAAACTTAACGTCTTTAATAATTTTTTCAACATGAATACGAGTATTTGCTCCGACTAAAGGTGAACGATTTATCACACGAGAAACTGTACGTTTAGAGACATCAGCTAACCTAGCTACGTCATTGATTGTTATTTTTTTATCTTGCATGTAAATCATCTTATTTTATTAAATTAAGTAATTAGAATTAATAGCTAATCCAAGTAAAATGTTTCATATCAAAAAATAAAACTTTACTTGAATCAGGCTATTGTACTCCGTCATTCAATAAAACCAAAGAGCCTTGGTAATGCTTCGCTGATAGCAGGTACATACGTCACCAACATCAGTACAATAAACATTACGATATATAACGGGATCATAGGTTTGATAATTTTATGGATGGAGGTTTTAGCAACGGCACAGCTAACAAAGAGTACACTGCCCACTGGTGGAGAAACTAAACCTATAGATAAGTTTAATACGATCATAATGCCAAATTGAATAGGCGACATGCCAAATTGTTCAGCTACCGGTAAAAATATCGGCGTAAAAATTAATACTGCTGGTGTCATATCAATAAACGCACCAACCACAATTAAAATTAAGTTAATCAATAACAGTACTACTAGCGGGTTATCACTTAATGTTAAGAAAAACTCGCTGATTATTTGTGGTATATGGGTATATGATAATAACCAAGACATTGCTGATGAAGCGCCAATAATTAACATGACAATAGCCGTAGTTTCACAAGCTTTTAAAAATAAAGTGGGTAATTCTTTTACTGATATCTCTTTATAAATACCCACAGAAAGTGCAAGCGCATACAATACTGCTACTGCACCAGCTTCTGTCGCGGTAAAAATACCGCCAATGATACCGCCAATGACAATAAAAACTAACAATAAACTTGGAAATGCCGCCAATACTTTTTCTAACGCTACTTTAATTGGTAAACGGGCAGTTACTGGATATTTATGATGAATGGCATAAAGTGAACACACCATCATTAAAGCTAAACCAACAAGAATTCCTGGCACATAACCAGCAATAAATAACGCAGCAATAGAAACACCGCCACTAGCAATAGCATAAATAATTAAAATATTACTTGGCGGAATCAACATACCGGTTGTTGCTGCTGCTGCAGTAACTGCCGCACCAAATTCAGCACTGTAACCATGTTTTTTCATTTCCGGCACCATAAAACTACCGATTGCCGAAGTTGCTGCTACAGCAGAGCCAGAGATTGCGCCAAACAACATACAAGACATAACGTTAACTAACGCCAAACCGCCTGGCAAAGAGCCAATTAACGCCATTGCACATTCAATTAAACGTTTAGCAATACCGCCTTGCCCCATAATTAAACCAGAGAGAATAAAGAAAGGAATCGCTAATAAAGCAAAACTATCAATACCACCGGCCATTTGTTGCGCTATGGTCATTGATGCTGGGGTAAAATCCATATGCATAACAAGCGATAACAAAGTTGCCAAACCAATACAAATTGAAATGGGTACATTTAAAAATAATAAAACAAAAAAACTAACCAATAATATAATTGCAGTAAAATCCATTACGACTCCCCTTCTACTGTATTTTCTAGTTCAGTAGTTGATTTAAGTAACTGAGTAATATTGTCAAGACAAAACAACACAATTAAGGTACCGGATAGTGGGATAGCCGAGTAGATAAGTCCCATATTTAACCCTAACGCTGCTGAAGTTTGTTTTAGCTCTACATTCATTGCTACTAATAAAGTTCCACCATAAACCATTACACCACCGGCAAAAATCATCACTAAAAACTCAATTAATATCAGAGCCTTTTTTTTCCTAACGGGTGCCAAACTACTAACAAATAAATCTAAACCTAAATGGGCTTTAGTTTTATATGCGTATGCGGCACCTAAAATACCGATCCAAATAAGTAAAAAACGGGCTAACTCTTCAGTGAAAGAGCTAGGTGACTGAATGATGAAACGTGAAAATACTTGCCAGGTTACGGTTATAACAATAGCGGCCATAGTAAGCATCAATATTTTTTCGAGTACTGTAGTTATTAACAACATAAATTTATGCATAATTCAGCCCTTACATTTTTTTAATTTTTATTATTTGCTCAGCAACAGGGCTATTAGCAAAAGATGCATGAAAATCAACCATTTTAACTTGAAAGGCTTTTTTATCAGGATAGATAACCGTGGTTCCGGCTTTTTTAACGGCAGCTAACGCTTCATCTGAGGCGGTTTTCCATAATAGCTTCTGATGTACTATAGAATCAGCCATTGCCGCGCTTAACCAGCCTTGTTGTTTCGGCGTTAACGCATTCCATACCGGTAGGCTTGCTAAAATTACATCAGGTACAAAGGTATGCTCATCTAAGCTGTAATATTTAGCTATTTCATAATGACGAGAAATATAATAACTCGGTGGATTGTTTTCTGCGCCATCAACAACACCTTGTTGCAAGGCTGCATATAATTCCCCCCAAGCAATAGGCGTAGCTGCCGCCCCTAATGCTTTCATCGCAGCAACTGCTGTAGGGCTATTAAGCACACGTATTTTTTTTCCTGTTAAATCATCAGGAGTATTCACAGGGCCAAAAGAGGTATAGAAACTACGACTACCAGCATCAAAATACCCCATACCTTTAAGCCTGACTTTTTCCGTTTTTTTCAACAAGTCTTGGCCAACATCACTTTCGAGTACTTTCCAAAAATGCTCATGACTTCTCATTAAATAGGGAATACTGAAAACCTGCATTTCAGGAACAAATCCCTCAAGCGGGCTTGCCGAAACTTTAGTCATTGACAAACTACCAATTTGCAATAACTCAATCATTTCACGTTCAGAGCCTAATTGTGCACCCGGATAGATCACCATCTCCATTTTACCAGCAGAGTAATGCTCGATTCTTTTAGCCATGTATTCCAGAGCTACATGAACGACATGTCGAGTATCATGGGTATGACCTAAGGTAAGCTTTATTTTTTTATCTTCACTGCCACAACCGAGCAAATACATAGTTGCTATAACCAAAAACGATTTATTTAAGAAATGCTTTTTCATGTTGCTTACTTCTTTATTGTTGTTGATATTGATAATTATTATTAATTTTATCGAAACCATGAACAAAATTTTTATTCATGGTTTTAACAACCTACACTTTTAACTTTACCTCAACTCATTCGGTTGATATTTATCCATATCATCATAGTCAAGGTTCTCTCCCGCCATCCCCCAAATAAAACTATAATTTTGAGTACCTGCACCGGAATGAATAGACCAAGGTGGTGAAATAACCGCCTGTTCATTGTGCACCCAAATATGGCGTGTTTCTTGTGGTTCGCCCATGAAATGACAAATAGCCTGCCCTTCTGGTACTTCAAAATAAAAATACACTTCATTACGTCTATCATGTTGATGCGCTGGCATGGTGTTCCATACACTGCCAGGCTTTAACGACGTTAAACCCATTTGTAATTGACACGTATCAACCACGGTATTAATTAACATTTGATTGATATCGCGTTTATTACAGGTTTCTAAATCACCTAAGTGTAAAACGTTAGCATCGTTAGTTGTCACCAATTTATTAGGGTGTCTTTTATGCGCAGGCGCAGAATTTAAATAAAATTTGGCCGGTTTACTCGCATCATCACTAGTAAACACCACATTTTTACCACCACAACCTAAATAAAGCGCGTCTTTATAACCTAAATTGAACATTTCACCGTCAACCGTTACTGTGCCTGAATGACCAACATTAATAATGCCTAATTCTCGGCCATGTAAAAAAGTCTCTGCCTTAAGTGCATCTAGGGTTTCTAACGTTAATGGTGCAGAAGTAGGGACAGCTCCGCCCACCATAAAACGCTCATAATGGGTGTATAGCCAATAAACTTTATCGTCTTGCATTAATTTATCAGCAAGAAATTCATTTCTTAATTGCGTGGTATCAAAACCTTTCACTTCGTTAGGACCAACGGCGTATCGGTTTTCCATTTCAGTAGACATATTGCTCTCTATCTTTATTAATTGGGTAAAACTTTACTTATCTATCTGGTTAAGTAAATAGTTATCTGAGCAGTTATCTGGCTAACCAGCCGCCATCAACAGCCAAAATATGACCGTTAACATAATCACTAGCGCTTGATGCTAAAAATACTGCCGCACCCTGTAGTTGCTCAGGCTCACCCCATTGACCAGCAGGAATACGCTTTTGTATTTCAGCATTACGTGTTTTATCGTCTTGCAACGCTTGGGTATTATCAGTACGGAAATAACCCGGTGCGATAGCATTGACTTGAATATTGTTGATTGCCCATTCGTTAGCTAACGCTTTGGTTAAACCGGCAATAGCATGTTTACTTGCCGTATAAGAAGGTACGGTCATACCGCCACTGTAAGATAACATTGAAGCAATATTAATGATTTTACCTTGGCCTTTTTCCATCATGCTTGGTGCAAACGCTTGTGCTAACAAAAAGCTGGCATCAAGATTAACTCTGATCACTTTTTGCCATTCAACATACGAGTGTTCCACTGCAGGTTCACGATAAATAGTACCGCCAACATTTACGAGAATATCAATGCAATCATGTTCAGTTAACACCTTTTCAGCAAAACTTGTTACGGCTTTATCATCACTTAAATCAACACTTGCCTGATAGGCTGAGCCTCCTTGTTTTTTAATATTATCAACGGCTTGCTGACACCCCCTATCACTGCTACTACTACAAATAACTGTCGCCCCTGCTAAAGCTAGTCCTTCAGCAATTTTTTGTCCTAAACCTCTACTTGCACCTGTTACTAATGCTTTCTTCCCACTCAGATCAAATAAATCCATAATTTTTTATCCTTTTCCTAAAGTTATGATTGCCATTCTTTGCTACCGCTAGCATTTTGTCAAATAAAATTTGCCACCGGTGGCAAAATAACATAACATTTGTCTATTCGAGAGCACAAAGGAAATTAATCATGCAATTATTAAACAGAACAAACTTCAACAAAAATAGTTATCCCACTAAAATAATGCAATTTGGCGAAGGTAACTTCCTCCGTGCTTTTGTTGATTGGCAAATTGATATATTAAATGAAACCACTGGACTTAATGCCGGCATTGCTATTATTAGACCGATTGATTATGACGCATTACCCTTACTAAATGTTCAAGATGGTTTATATACCAGTATTATTCGTGGTCTAAATGAACAAGGTGAAGCAGTTGCTGAACATAGAGTTATTTCATCTGTTAATGAAGAGATAGCTATTTATAAAGACTTTTCAAAATACATGGCCTTAGCGGAAAACCCTGAACTAAAAATAATATTTTCTAATACAACAGAAGCCGGCATTGAGTATATTGCTAGTGACAAAATTACCGATGCGCCAGCTAAAGCGTTTCCGGCAAAATTGACCCAGTGGTTACACCACCGTTTTGAATTTTTCAATGGTTCAAAAGAAAGCGGTCTTGTGATTATTCCTTGTGAATTAATAGATTACAATGGCGAAAAGCTAAAAGAAATTGTTTTACAGTATTGCCAATTATGGCAACTGTCTGATGAATTTATTAGTTGGTTAGAAAGTGCTAATGATTTTTGCTCAACGTTAGTTGACCGTATTGTTACGGGTTTTCCTCGTGACGAGCACCAAGAGCTACAGGAAAAACTAGGCTACCTTGATAATTTCATGGTGACTTCAGAGTACTTTCACCTGTTTGTTATCCAAGGACCTGCACATCTAGCTGAGTTATTATGCTTAGAAGGTAGTGACTTAAACATTAAGGTTGTTGATGATATTTCTCCTTATAAAGAACGTAAGGTCGCTATTTTAAACGGTGCCCATACGGCTATGGTTCCACTTGCCTATATGGCTAATATTGATTCAGTAGGTGAAGCATTATCAGAGCCTCTTTTTGAAAGTTATTTAACCGCTTTAATCTTTAATGAAATTATTCCAACGTTGAATTTACCCGAAGATGAATTACAAGCTTTTGCTAATGACGTATTAAATCGTTTTAGAAACCCTTATATACATCACCTATTAATGGCCATTTCTTTAAACAGTATGACCAAGTTCAAGACACGTTTATTACCTCAGTTATTGACATTTGTTGACAGCCAAAAAGCTATTCCTTCTATGATGGCCATGGCAATGGCTGGACAAATATTATTTTTTAAAGGTGACCGTAACGGTGAAAAAATTGCCTTATCAGATAGCGAACAATGGCTAACACTCTTTAGTGAGCTTTGGACAAGTTATGCGAATAATGACATTGATGTAACTGAACTAGTAAGCAAGGTGCTATCTGCTGAGTGGCATTGGGAGCAAGATCTAAATCAGGTAACGGGTTTAACAGGACAAGTGAGTGGTTATCTACAAGGCATGTTGACTCTCGGCGTTAATCAAGTAGTAAGTCATGCGTTAAAAGGCAAGTAATATGAAGGCTATCATTAAATTACACGCGACAGATAACGTTGCCATTGCCATGAGAAACTTATCTGCTGGTGAAATAATCACCTTAGATAACCTTGACTTACACATCAACGAAGCAATTGTTAAAGGCCATAAAATAGCCTTAATCGATCTGGCTAAAGAACAGCACGTTATTAAATACGGCGCACCTATTGGTTTTGCTTTACATGATATTAAGCAAGGAGATTGGATTCATACCCACAGCATAAAAACTAATCTTCATAGTGAATTGCAATATAAGTATCAACCTGAGTTCATTGAACAACAATCAGCTCTAAAATCACCAGAAGTAAATATTTACCGTCGTAAAAATGGTGATGTCGCTATTCGTAATGAAATTTGGCTAATACCTACCGTTGGCTGTGTCAACGGCATGATAACGCAAATGAAAAAAGAGTTTTTAGCACTACATCCTGAACTAAAGATTGATGGTGTACATGTTTTTCCTCATCAATTTGGTTGTTCACAACTTGGTGACGACTTAGAAACAACTCGAATACTTTTACAAAACATGGTGTTACACCCTAACGCCGGTGGTGCTTTAATTGTTGGATTGGGTTGTGAAAACAATCAATTATCTGTATTTAAAGAAGGTTTGGGGGATTTTGATAGTAATCGAGTAAAATTCCTTATTACTCAACAAGCCGATGACGAAATAGAAGAAGGCGCACAACTGCTGGAAGAAATTTATAGCGAAATTAAACAAGATAAACGTGAGCTAGGCTTGTTGAGCGAGGTTAAATTTGGCCTAGAATGTGGGGGTAGTGATGGGCTATCAGGTATAACAGCCAACCCACTTCTAGGACATTTTTCTGATTTTTTAATTGCTCAAGGCGGCACGACAGTATTAACTGAAGTGCCGGAAATGTTTGGCGCTGAAACGATTTTGATGTCGCGCTGTAAAGACAAAGAAACCTTTTACGACTTGGTAGACATGGTTAATGATTTTAAACGTTATTATAGTGACCATAATCAGCCGATTTACGAAAACCCTTCACCGGGTAATAAAGATGGCGGTATAACTACACTTGAAGATAAGTCGCTGGGTTGCACACAAAAAGCGGGCAGTAGCCAAGTTCAAGCGGTACTAAAGTATGGCCAACGCTTAAAAACGCCGGGGTTGAATTTACTTGATGCACCGGGTAACGATCCAATAGCAACCAGTGCTCTAGCCTCTGCTGGTTGTCATATGGTGTTATTTACTACAGGCCGAGGTACTCCTTACGGTGGTTTTGTTCCGACATTAAAAATTTCTACCAATTCCGAACTTGCTAATAAGAAAAAACGTTGGATAGATTTTGATGCCGGTATACTTGTTGGCGATGCAAGTATGGCTGAAACGCATGAACAGTTTGTACAATTATTGGTAAATATTGTTAATGGCCAACAAACCTGTAATGAAAAAAATGATATCCGTGAAGTGGCCATTTGGAAAAAAGGGGTTACCTTATAATGTCTGAAATAAAAATAGCCGTTGTAGGCGAATGCATGATCGAAATATCTGGCGAGCCATTTAGCCAATTAAATCAAAGTTTTGGCGGTGACAGCATGAATACCGCTATCTATCTAAAAACTTTAGCGCAAGACGATGTTGATGTTCATTTTGTTTCTAGTATGGGCCGAGGTAAACTCAATAAAGCACTTATTAACAAATGGAAAGAATACGGAATTGATACCAGTTCAGTGTTGATTAACGCAGAAAAAAATGCCGGTTTATATATGATCGAAAACGATGCTCATGGAGAGAGAACATTCCAATATTGGCGCAATGATTCTGCAGCAAAATATATGGTGCAACACCCTGGCTTTGATGACGTGATTAATAAACTCTTCAGATTTGATGCTATTTATTTATCAGGGATATCCTTGGCAATTCTGCCAGCAAAAGATTGTAAGGCATTATTATTTAGCCTTAAAACATTATCTAAAGCCGGGGTTAAAATAATATTTGATAGCAACTATCGCCCCTCTTTATGGTCTAGCATCGGTTACTGTAAAAGAATGTTCAAAGAGATATATCAACTTGCCGATCTCGCCTTAGTGACTTTTGATGATGAAGAAATGTTATGGAATGACTCCTCTATAAAGAGTTGCCGAAAAAGATTACATAAATTAGGTATAAAGGAATTAGTGATTAAAGATGGAGCCAATGGTTGCCAATATAGTCAGTTAGATAATAACTCTACATATGAAGCGCAAACGTACCCCACATCGCCGGTAAATAAAGTTATTGATACTACCGCAGCAGGAGACTCATTTAACGCCGGCTTCTTATTTGGCTGGTTGCAAGATAAAGCGATAGTTGAATGTGCACAAATAGGTAATGCGTTAGCAGGACAAGTTATTCAGTCTAAGGGCGCTATTGTGTCTATTGATATTACTGAATTGCCTATAGAGCCGTCCCTATAAGACATTGTCCGGTATAACAATACAAATCATCACCTAGTAGAGAACAAGCTCATGTTTACTCATATTTTTCGATGTTTATTTATAAGCTTGTTAGCTTTCCTATCTACCCCATCGATTGCGACTCCTACGCAAAATGGTGATACGGAGGTTGCCACCTTACTGGTAGATCAACATGATAAGAGTGGCTTCATTACCATTCAAGCAGCTATCGACGCCAGTAGTAAATTAAAAGAAGTCATTATTTTAATTAAGCCTGGTCACTACAAAGAAAAACTTTTTATTACCCGCAATAATTTAAGTTTAGTTGGTAGCTCTAAAGGTAATACCGTTATTGAATACCCAGAATTGCGTAATAATTGGAGAGAAAAACATCCTAACGATTGGGGCGCTGCAGTAATAAATATTTCGGCTAGCGATATAAATATCGTTAACCTGAGCGTATTAAATAGCTATGGCCGCCGCCACAATACTGATGAACATCAATTTGCTATTCGCAGTTTTGAAAATGCTAGCCGCATTATTTTACATCAATGTAATGTCGTCGCAGACGGCTCAGATACCATAAGCCTTTGGAATAAAAAAGATGGTATGTATTACCATTCTTATTGTAATTTTGAAGGTCATACCGATATGGTATGCCCTAGAGGTTGGGCACTTATTGAAAACTCTACATTTTTTAATCACAAAAAATCGGCAACTTTGTGGCATGATGGTGAGTTAAACCAAGAGCAAAAGCTGGTGGTCAATAATAGTCACTTCGATGGCATAGAAGGATTTTGGTTAGGCAGACATCATTACGATGCCCAGTTTTACCTGCTTAACTCTACCTTCTCTAAAAATATGGAAAATAAGGCTCTTTTTAAAAAAACGTATGAGAATATTGATCGGATCAGAGCTAACCTATATGGTGACCGTTACTTTTTCTATAATAATAGCCCAATCGAAGCTTATCCTTGGGCATCTAATAACTTTTACCCCAAGAAAAAGCATCTAAAAAACCAAACCTTAGAGCAATGGGTATTTAACGGAAAGTGGCAGCCAAACTTAGTTCTTATGAAGCTGAGTCAAGTTATAGAAAAAACAAATTTTCAAGCTGATAAATTTCAGATTAACGATAAGAGTAAAATAGTAAAGTAACTTTACTACTACCCAGGGTATGTTGATCTTTCGTTATTAGTTTTTGGCCGTATGGTAAAATGGCAAAATTATCTTCGTTAAAGAAGACCACGCTAAGTGTAGGCATACACAGTTATTATTTAACTGTTTACAAATCATATAGTAGAGTTAAATTTAAAGGTATACTTACTTATTATACTCTTGGCTGCATAAATGAATTAAAGTAAATAAATTGCCGTTCATTTTTTAGTGAATTAGGTCTAACATTTTGCACCTTTAACATCGCCTGCTCCGCTGTCATGCCATAACAGAGTAGAATTAGGCCGGCAACTAAACCTGTTCTGCCATAGCCGCCTTTGCAATGGATAGTAATAGTGCCTTGCTTCGCAATAACAGCCAATATAGCATTAAGATGTTTTTTCCACAGACATTCAAAAATATCACATGGCACACCATCATCAATAATGGGGAGCTGAAGCCATGCAATGTTATTTTCTTCACACAATTGAGGTAAAGAAGTTATGTCATTATTTGCCATATCCTTATCAAACATTAGCGTAAGTAACATAGCTGAACCAACTTCTTTAAACATTGCTAAAGACGATGCTAAGCTGGTCCCTTTTGAGCCAGGACAGGGTGTTAAAATGAGTTTCGCACCATTGTCTAACATTATGGTGTCAAAGGGATGTGTCTGCATATTATTCTCTTTTTCATGGGTAAGTTATTGTATTTATTTTTAGTATTCAACCTGAACTAATGAGAATTAACCTTAACTCATAGGTATTTAATAACTCAAGCTTCCGCTTTTTTCATCCTTTGGTAATAACTAATCAATTCAGCGGTCGAACTATCGTGGTTGAGGTTAGTTGACTGCTGATGTAATTCTTTTTCAATGTCATTCGCTAAACCTTTGCCAAGCTCTACACCCCATTGATCAAACGAACAAACTTGTAAAATAATACCTTGCACAAAAATCTTATGTTCATATAAAGCAATTAAACTGCCAATAGTACGTGGGGAGATGCGTTTCATTAATAGTGTATTGGTTGGGCGATTGCCTTTATGCACCTTATGAGGGGCAACTTTATCGATATAACCGGCAGTACGCCCCTTAACCTTTAGGTCTGCTCGCACTTGTTCCTCATCTACCCCCTGCATTAAGGCTTGAGTTTGGGCGAAAAAATTCGCCATCAATGTTTCGTGATGGCCCTGAACTGGCGTAACACTTTCCACTGAGCCAATAAAATCGGCAGGCACTACATTATTACTTTGATGTAGGTACTGATAGAAAGCATGTTGGCCATTAATGCCGACTTCGCCCCAAATGGTAGGTACGGTAGCATATTCAATCTCTTTGCCATGCCAAGTGACCGACTTGCCATTGCTTTCCATTTCAGCTTGTTGCATGTAAGCAGAAAACATATGCAATGATTGATCATAAGGTAAAATTGCCTGTGATTGTGCCCCTAAAAAGGTGCAATTCCATACACTGAGTAAAGCTAATATCACTGGTGCATTTTGCTCTAGTGGAGCATCACAAAAGTGCTCATCAATTTCATGGGCGCCTTCAAGCAACTCAACAAATTTTTCAAACCCTAAATCTAAAGCTATAGGCAAACCAATGGCCGACCACAAAGAAAAGCGTCCACCAACCCAATCCCACATATCAAAAATATTTTCGTGAGATATGCCAAAAGCCATGGCATTTTCTTTATTAGCACTCACGGCAACAAAGTGTTTAGCTACCGCCTTTTCGTCAAAAGATGAAGCCGTTAACCATTTAACCGCTGTACGTGCATTAGTCATGGTCTCAGTGGTGGTAAACGTTTTACTTGAGACAATAAACAGCACATTTTCAGGGGTTAATGGTCGCAGCACTTCTGCAATCTGGGTACCATCAACATTCGAAACATAATGCACCCTCAAACTATTATCACTGTATTGTTTTAGTGCTTCTGTCACCATTTGTGGTCCTAGGTTAGAACCACCAACACCAATGCTAACAATATCAGTAATACGTTTCCCAGAGTAGCCAAGCCATTTTCCTTGACGAACTTGTTCACTGAATGATTTCATTTTAGCTAATGCTTGTTCAACTTGTTCGCTAATGTTATCTCCATCAAGTATTAATGGTTGTAAGCTACGATCCCTTAAAGCTGTGTGTAATACCGCGCGGTCTTCAGTAAAGTTAATACGTTCGCCTTGAAACATTTTTTGCCGCCAAGATTCAATATCACAGGCTTGTGCCAGTTCAATTAATAGAGAAATAGTTTCTTCAGTCAGTAAATTTTTAGAATAATCTAAAAGCATTGACGGTAATTGAATAGAGAACCTACTAAAGCGTTGGTCATCCTCTGCAAATAATTGCTTCATATGCTGTTTTTTCATGAATTCGGCATGATGCGTTAACTCCTGCCAACTTGGCAGAGACTCTCTAGATTGCATTATAAAATCCTGTAAAAAGTAATGCTATTGAAAAATGAAATATTGAGCGAGTGTAAATAGACTTAAATATTGTCAATTGTAGGTAAAGCGGCAAAAGCGCCTTTTTGCTGACAAGTATATGCGCCACACTTTGCTGCAAATAATACTGCCTCAGAAACATTGTCTAAGTTTGTTAATGTAATGGCTAATGAATTATCGCTAGTTTGTTGTGTTAAAGAGAAAATAAAGCTAGCGATGAAACTGTCTCCTGCTGCAGTGGTATCAACGGCTTTGATCGTAGGGACAGGGATATAGTTTGAAAATGATGAAGACACAATATGAACAGGGTTTGGTCCATCAGTTATCACGATGAGTTTTATGCCCAAGGTAATTAAACTGTCAATATAGTTTTGATAATCCATATTAGCTTGCTGAGCTAAATACTCAGCTTCGTCTTTACTTAATTTGACTAAGTCACTTAACTTAAGACAAGCATTCACCCGTTCTGGTAACAAGTTGACGTCACTCCATAATTGTTGACGTAAGTTGACATCAAAGCTAATTAAATTGTTATTAAGTTTCGCTTTTTTTATCGCATATAAGCTTTTGCTGTTTAAGCTGGTATCGGTCAGAGTATTTGAACAAAAATGGAATATGCTCACCTCTTGCCAATTAATAACATCAATGTGCGGTTTGGCGTAACAAGTATCAGCGGTATTATGCCGATAAAAGTTAAAAGACCTTTCGCCGTCAGCATCTAAACTCACCAGTACAACGGCAGTATTTGCTTGTTCAACTCGATAGATATACTGACTATTGACGTTGTTTTTTTCTAACGCTTCAAAGAGCATAGCGCCAAAATTATCACAACTGATTCCACCAGCAAAATAACTTTTGCCCCCTAGTTTAGCAAAAGCAACGGCAACATTTGCCGGTGCCCCGCCCGCCATAGGATAATAATGTTCGCCATTATTATCCGGTAGAAAATCAACTAATACTTCGCCATAACTAAGTAAAGAAAACATAAATACACCTTATACACGCTATTTCATATCCCTATGATCGCGACATACCGTTCATCCAGAACATAAAAAAAGCCCACGGAGATGGGCTTCACTATACGTAGACATTAATAAAATTAATGAGTCTTTTTAATAGGCTGTTAAACTAGCAGTCCAACCACCAGCAGGGGCTAATTTTATGATTATTTTATCCTTACTCTGCACATCTCTAGTTGTATGTTTATAATCACTAGCCCACTTGTCAGCATTGATTCCATCAGCAAATGAATCAAGTTTATATTTTCCGTGCTTTAAAAAAGATAAATCTAATGAAAACTCTCTACTGTGTTCATCTGTCATAGCACCAATAAACCATTTGTTAGCTTTTCTTCTCGCTAAAACTATAAAATCACCAACGCTCGCTTTCAATACAACAGTTTCATCCCAAACAGAAGGTACACGTGCTATGAATGTTGTACATTCTTGCTCTTTCATATAGTTAGACGGAGTATCAGCTAACATTTGTAATGGACTTTCAAACACAGTAAACATTGCCATTTGATGAACGCGTGTTGTCATACTCATTGGTCGATCAAAACTTACATGGAAGTTCTTTTTCTGAGCATTCATCATAGCGCCTGGAGTATAATCCATAGGCCCTGCAACCATACGAATGAATGGTAAGGTTACATTATGCTCTGGTGTACTTTCTTTGCTCCATTTATTCCACTCTAAACCTTTTACTCCTTCTCGAGATATTACGTTAGGATATGTACGACGAAGCCCCGATGGCTTATAAGAGCCATGAAAATTTACCAGTAATTTACGTTTTGCGGCTTCTTTTGCAACTTTCCAATAATAGTTAACCATCCCTTGATCATCGCGCTGCATAAAGTCAACTTTTATTCCTGCAACACCTAGTTTTTCAAATCTGTTCATCGCTTGTTCTAATTGTAAATCTAGCGTTTTCCATACCACCCATAAAATGAGTTCAACATCTTTCTTCTTTCCATATGCAACAAGCTCTTCAATATCCATGTTTTCTGCAGTTGCAAGAAGATCTCCAAGAGGGTACCAACCTTCATCTAAAATGACATATTCAATACCATTTTCAGCCGCAAAATCAATATAATATTTATACGTTTCTGTATTTATTCCAGATTTAAAATCAACACCATAGATATTGTTTGCATTGTACCAATCCCATGCGACTTTTCCTGTTTTTACCCAAGAGGTATCCTCAATTCTTTTAGGAGCGGCAAGTAAATAACTCAACTGATTGGTAATAAGATCACCATCATTTTTTGCAATACCTAATATTCTCCATGGAAAACTTCTTGTTCCTTGAGTCTTAGCAATATAATTAGCACGTTTGGTTATTGGTTCGTTACGATCTGAATTAGTCTCCATCTCCGTGTCAAGAGGAAATTTGGCAAATGCACCTTTAAAACTACTTTCTTCATCACCCGTTAACCATAACCCAGGATAATCTTCGAGTGAGCTCTCTGTAATCAATACTTTTACTGAAGAAGTTGTAACTAATGCTGGTAGACTAGCAAGGTCTTTAGGCATTACCTTATCTAAATTCTTATAGATATATGTTCGTTCATTATGAGAATAAAATCCTTCTTCTATAGGTAAATAAGCACTACCACTTTCATTAAATTGATACTCTACCAACTCAGAATTGACTGTTATTTCATTTGCAAATGAAGTTATATAACGATAAGCAACACCATTATTATAAGCTCTAAAAGCGACGCTAAAATCATTATCGAAATCAATGATAATTTCATTAAATTTTTCTTCGATAATTGATGATTTAACGGCAATAACGGGTTTAAGAGTATTATTCACAGATTTATAATGAACATCTAAAACCTTTGGTGAATGTAATAAGTCTTTATTGTTATTTATTTGTAAGGATAAGCGAGAAGGCTCTAAAAGTATTTGATCATCAAGAGTTACTTTATAGGTGACATTTTTTCCTACAACAACATCAACTTTGATAGCACCATCAGGAGAAATTACCGCTATATTATTATATTCATTTGCTGAGGCTGTATTGCTTGTCAACATACAAATAAATAAAAACGTAGCACGATTTAAAAAAAAATTATTGATATTCATTTTACACCTTTGTGAGAAATATTTAAAAAGGTAACTTTATTCTAGTTATTAGCTAAAAGTTACCTTAATAGTTTTGTGAAATTTAATTGTATTTTAAAATAGATATTTAATAGTAGCTGACACTGTACGTCCTAATTCTGGACGATTAGTTACAATACCTTGCGCACCAACTAAAGCTGCATTTGAAGTAATACTGTCTATACTTGATTGGTCAAGGCGACCAGACTGCCCCCATGCATCAAATAAGTTATTTGCATTTAAACTAATTGATAGTTCATCTGTTAATTCATAACGTACAAAGGCATTAACAAAATTTTGTCCTTCAACCACAACATTATTATTATCATTACTATAAGTTTCTGTTTGACCTCTAAGAATTAAGCCAACCGTTGCTTGGTCAAAGTAATATGTTGGGGCAACTAAATATGCCCATTTAGGTGTTGCTAGGGGAATATTGCCTACGTTACCGTTCACAGGATCTTCAACAATTTCAGAATCCGTATAAACAGTATTGAATCGGATAGAAAAATCACCAAAATTTACCACTGACTCAAACTCGATCCCTTGGGTTTCATATGACTGATTTTTTATTGCTCCACCATCTACAGTGAGGTCGGTATTGTACTCTGCAGCCTCAGAGTGAAATAGTGTTGCGAACAAGGCATAATCACCCCAATCTTGGTCATTATCACGATATTTAACCCCAAACTCTTGTTGCTCTACTTTATTTACCGCAGCTTGTTTGCCAAGCTCACTTAAACTTCCATCACTATTCCATAAAGCACGGTTATCAACCAGTCGATCAGCATTAGAACGATGACCTTCACTTAAACGACCAAAAACACTTAAATCACTGCTTATCATGTAGTTAGCTCCAAAAGAATATGAAGTGTAATCTACCTCGTAATTTACAGGTACAGCATTTATAGTGTCAGCAACATAAACATTTTGCTCAGCAATACTGAGTTCACCATCGTTGTTTACATCAATTTCAGACTGTGGCCCTGTAGAAGCAAAGGTGCCATCACCATTTACTGTTTCGTGACGAACAGAGCCTTCTATATCTAAATCCCCAATATTATAATTAAGCGATAAATATAGAGCATCTGCGGTATATTGTAGATCGTAATTACGCGCACAACAGGCACCCCATTGGTCGTTATAACCCGTTTGTCCATTATCGGTAAGGCGATTTCCATCGGCATCATAAAGGTCTATCATGGCAGGGTCGTCACCATTAGCTTCAGAAACACTACCATTCCAGTGCCAATCCATAACAATATTTTGCCCGGAACGATAATAACCCGTTTTCATTGTTAATAGGCCTTCACCCAGATCGAAATCTCCCGTTAAACTAAAGTCGTTGGTATAATTACCCATGTCATGCATTTCAGTAAATAAAACAGGATTGGTATTTAGGAAGGGATTAGCTAAATTATCAACAGTAACCACTTGTCCTGCTAATGGGCCATTGGCGTATCGTGCCTCAGCAGCTTCATATGTAGTGCCATCTGCAGTGGTAACTGAATAATTTAATACATCGTCTAATGGGGTGATATTCATAAAAGGAGAGGCAAAAGTCCCCTTAGTACTTGCATTTCTAAATTTATTCTCTAATACCCAGTTATCATTTAAATGTTTTACAAATTCAAAGCCGATTGAACTCGTTTGTGGATGAATACCTTCAACTTTACCTTCAATCGTTTCCCCCTGACCATTCACCGTTAAAAAATTGCGATTATAGATTGATAAGTTAGTATCAGTTCTAGCGTCAAAGCCAGGAAAAGTACCAAAACTAGACACTTTATTCCCACTTACGCTTGCTGTTTGAGGGTAACTTGTATATGTAGGTGCGCGTTCATCAAGGGTTTTAAAGTAAAAACGGATATAGCCAGAGTCATCATCAAAGTCTTTGGTGATATTCGCTTTAATTTGGTAGCCTTTTAATGCATTCCAGCTCACATCCCTAGTTCCTTCACCTTCTCGGTAATAACCACCAATGTGGAAACGTAAGGTATCTGTGATTGGTGAGCCATAAGAAAAATCTAAGCGAGTTTCACCGTAGTTCAAGCCCTTGGTTAAACCAAACGATCCTCCTTCCTCCTCACCAGTTTTACTGACATAGTTTATAACTGCGCCTGGTGCTTGTGATGCTAATGTTGACGAAGATCCACCTCTAATTGCTTGCACAAATTCTACTGTGTGATCATAACGTAGCCAAAAATCATTATTACCAAAGGCAATATCACCGTATTCAACTACGGGCAATCCATCTTCTTGAAGCTGAATGTACTTTGCACCACCTGAAGCAAGTGGCAAACCACGTACTGTGATATTTGAATTACCACCAGCACCCCCGGTAGATTCGGCTCGAATACCAGGAATAAGTAATAATACTTCAGCTTCTGAGCGTGGTGTAAAATTTTCTATATCCTTAGCGTTAATATCTGATACAGATACCGAGCTCTCCATCTTGGTTGTTGGAGCACCTGTTGCAGTAACCACAATACGCTCAAGATCTAAGCCCTTCCTTTCTATTTCACTGTTTTTATCTGACTCTATTTCTGCTGCACTTAAACTTGTACAAATGGCCATGGCTAATGTACTAAGGATGAATATTTTGCTTGCACCGTGTTTCATACGATCACCTAATGTTTCTTTATAGTTATAGTATATTTATCGTTTCTAATTATGTTTTCGAACTAATCGATTAACTTGAAGTTAAATGAATCCTTAAGTACAACTTAATCGATTAAGTAGATGTTCGCTAATAATGAATGATATTGCAAGTGTTTATTTTAACTGCAATGGAAATTTAAATTAATATTGGCTCAATCTATTGAAAAGATGTTTTTTTTATCTAGTTAATTTTATCTTTAGTGGGGTTTTTAATTAGATTGTAACTAGCCAGTAAGACCAGTACTGCGGCAAATAATGTCGCCAAATAGAAACCGTAAGTTACGTGACCGAAGATATCACTGACCACGCCCATTAACAAAGGCGTAATAGCAGCAGATACAGCGGTAAAAAATAATATCACCCCAGCAATTGCACCATGCTTAGCTTGGGGGAAACAACTAATACCTTTAGAGTTTAGTGTAGGATAAATCATTGACATAAATAAGCCAGACAATGGCAAGAGCACTACCGCAGCATCGATTCCAATTAGCACAGTACCTAGATAACAAAGGAATACCGCCAAAGAAAACCAGAACATTACTTGCTGCCATTTAAAGTGCTTTAACATCCATACCCCGAGAAATCTTCCACCCGCACGCAAAGCAAAAAAGACGGTAAGCGCGTAAGTGGCTAACCAAACTAATGAGCCATTGTAATCAACCAACAAGGTTGGCATCCAGACATAAATGGCAACCTCAGTAGCAACGTATAGGGCAATGGCCAGTGAAAATCCGATAGCATAGGGGTCTTTAATTATTTTAAGTGAGTTTTTTAAGCTGATTTTTTCTTCGCTATGGGCTTTTGTTTTCGGGTAATTAGTCTTAAATGCAGCTAAACATAATAAGGCGCACAGCACTCCTGCGCAGATATATAAGTATTTCCATGAGATACCTGAAATAAGCAGATAACTGACAATCGCAGGACCTACCATGGCACCTATGCCAAAAAAGCCTTCAACGGTATTCATGGTGGTGGTGTGTTCTTTGCTTGTTGGTGAAATATCACCAATAAGTGCTAAAGCACCGGTTTTAAAAAGGCCGACCGCTATACCTACCAAGGCCAGCAAGGCGAGAAAATATAAAAAGGAGCTGCCTACGGAAAATAAAAAACAGGCAACTGCGAAGATCAATAAACCAATAATAATGGTACTTTTTCGACCCCATTTATCGGCAAGATAGCCTAAAAACAAGGCACTCAAGGCAATAAATATCATTGGCACATAATGAAAGGCGCTTGCTTGTGTAAGATTTAAGCCATAGGTTTCAATTAGCTCTGGAATAATGACACCAACGGCATCTGATGTCATCGCAAAAACAAAAAACATCATATATGTTAATAACTTAATACGATGTATTGATGCATCCTTTGATGCAGATTCACTTACTGTTGGCATACTAGTGTGACTCATAACCTTCTCCTGATAACTATATTATAGAGTTAACTCTATAAATTTATTAACTATTTAAATTTTAATCTACGGTAATTACTTGCCAAGATAATAAATAAATCAAATTATTCTTGATAATAATTACAGAGTAGCTGAATATATAACTTAATCGATTAAGATTCAACTTAAATACTAATGGCTAAAATATGAAAAACAATGTGCAGTTGATAACCTATGTTGATAGGTTGACGGGTTCAACAATTAAAGAACTAAACAATATCCTTAATGACCAATTGTCTGATTTATTCTCTGGCATTCATTTATTACCCTTTTATTATCCTATCGATGGTAGTGATGCAGGATTCGATCCCATAGACCATACAAAAGTTGATAGCCGATTAGGCACTTGGCAAGATGTTAAAGTGTTGGGAGAAGAATATGACATTATGGCTGATCTTATTGTTAATCACATGTCAGCCCAATCACCAGAATTCCAAGATGTATTAAGACTTGGTAAAGCTTCGGCTTACTGGGATTTATTCTTAACTAAAGAGAGCGTTTTCCCTGATGGGCTAAGTAAAACAGACCAAGAAAATATTTATCGTCCTCGCCCTGGTAGTTGTTTTACTGAATTTGCTTTACCTAATGGTGAGTCTGCTGATTTTTGGACAACGTTTACTGATACTCAAATTGATATTGACGTGACCTCAGCAGGTGGGCAAGAGTATTTAGATCGCATTTTGGCGAAATTTTCTCAAAGTAATGTAAAAATTATTCGTTTAGATGCCGCAGGCTATGCGATTAAAAAAGCTGGCACTAGTTGTTTTATGTTGGAAGAAACCTTTGAATTTATTGATGAACTGACCCATAAAGCCAATAAGCTTGGTATTGAAACTTTGGTCGAAATTCACTCTTATTATCAAACACAAATTGAAATAGCAAAACGTGTTGATCAAGTTTATGACTTTGCTTTACCGCCACTAATTTTGCACAGCTTGTTTAATAAAAACTTTACCGCCTTAGTTAGCTGGTTAAAAATTTCACCACGAAACTGTATTACGGTATTAGATACCCACGATGGTATCGGTATCATCGATGTTGGGCCAATGGATGGCAAAGCAGGGTTATTAACCAATGAAGAGATTGATGACTTAGTTGAAAATATACATCTTAAAAGTGATGGGCAAAGTAAGTTAGCGACGGGCGCTGCTGCGAGCAATGTCGATTTATACCAAGTTAATTGCACTTATTATGATGCCCTTGGCCAAAATGACTTTGATTATTTAGTGGCTAGAGCCATTCAATTTTTTGCGCCAGGTACACCGCAAGTCTATTACGCAGGTTTGTTAACACAAACCAATGATATGGAGTTACTTGAAAAAAGTCAGGTTGGTAGAGATATTAACCGCCCATACTTAGATAGTGACTCTATAATAGAATCACTAACAAAATCTGTGACTAAGGCATTATTGACCTTAATAGGTATTCGCAATAACTCTACTGCTTTTAATGGATATTTTTCAGTGTCTTATCAAAAAGATGTTTTAGCTATGTCTTGGGTAAAAGGAGATACTAGCGCTAACCTTTCAATAAATTCAGTAACAAATCAAGCGAGTATTAACATAAAAGAAGCGGGTTTAAAACGTTCAATTGATCTGCAGGGCCTATTAAAAAAGTAGCGCGTTATAACTATTTATCTATTTAGTGCACAATAATACCTAATTGTGCACTCTCCCCCTATACTGATGTTAACTACTTTTTCGTTAATGTAATTAACTCGGTATTTTGTGAAGCCTTTCATTTATCTTCTTTTACTTATCATTATTATCAATGACTGTTGCCTAGCAAATGACAAAGTCATTACATACGCTAAGCCTGAAAGTATAAAGGATCAACGCCATAAGTACTTTGTAAAACTATTAAACCTTGCCTTAAGTAAAACCAATGACCAATTCATACTTAAAGCTACTATAGCGCCAATGCAACAAGGAAGAGCTATCCGAGAGTTAACACTAAACAGACACGTTGATGTGGTATGGACTGTCACATCCCAGGCGCGAGAGCAGCAATTATTACCTATTAGGATCCCACTACTTAAAGGCTTATTAGGCTATCGAGTTGCGATTATAAGAGTAGCAGATCAAGAAAAATTTTCTAAGGTGACTTCTCTTAAAGCATTAAGGAAATTTACTGCCGGACAAGGTCACGATTGGCCAGATACTAAGATATTAATCGCTAATAACATCAAAGTAGTGACCAGTTCTAGCTATGATGGGCTATTTGCTATGCTGAAAATAAAACGGTTTGATTTTTTTCCTAGAGGTATAACTGAAGCTTGGCAAGAAATTGCTATGCAAAGCAACTCCGAGCTAATAATTGATGAGAGTATTTTACTTTATTATCCATCTCCCATTTATTTCTTCGTTAATAAAGCAAATAACATCCTAGCAGAGCGCATAACAAGAGGTTTACAACTCTCTATCGATGATGGCTCCTTTGAGCAATTGTTTTACGCTTACCCTGAGCATAAAAAAGTGTTTGCCTCAGTCAACATAAAACAAAGAATAATTATAACATTACATAACCCTTTATTATCCCCGCTAACGCCACTGGACAATAAGAGATTATGGTATCAATTTAAATAGTCTAGCTTAACAACTTTTTCCACGCTCAATCTTATAAGGTATTTGCTCTGCATGTGTAGCTTGCTTGATAAAAAGTTGCGCGGCGGTACTGCCTTTTTCTTCGCTATTTTGATGAACGGTCGTTAAAGGAGGGGTAGATCGTGATGCCTCATCAATACCATCAAAACCCACTACCCTAATATCTTCAGGTATTGAAAGCCCCATTGAGTTTATTTCCTGCAACGCAGTTAAGGCAATTAAGTCGCTCATACAAAGTAATACGTTCGGACGAGGGGTTGAACTTAACGCTTCTTTAACCGCGATTAAAGCAAAGTGATGACTACTTTCAGGAATATTCCAAATACGATCAGTTAATAATTGTGCTCCGGCTTCGTTAATCGCTCTTTTATAACCAATCAAACGTTGATGAGCAATCGAGCAATGTATATCTAAATTAGGGGTATCGTAAACTCGACATGTTAAGTCGGTATTGAGTAAACGCAAGCCAAGCACAGCAATATGATCATCTTTAGTATGCAGTGCAAGTTTAGCAATATCAAACGCAGCACTTTCATTATCGATACCAACAGAGGCTTTACGGTCAATATCAAAATCTGCAGTCACCACCTTTTTCCGGGTCAGTCGTAATTGCTCGATTAACTCAGTATTCCGTGGGCTGCCATAACAGATAAAACCATCGACAAAATCTGACACTGCATTTATATTTTCAGAAGCGCCAGAAAATAATAATAAGTTAACATGATTTTTTTCTAAAATAGAAGAGACTCCTTTAACAAACTTACTGGCTACGGGATCGGTAACCATATAAGCTACGCTATCAGGTAATACCAAAGCGACAATGTTAAACTTTCCTTTTCGCAATGATTGTGCAGCTTTATTAGGCCCTGAATAACCTAATTTTTGACAAGATGCTAAAATATCATTTCGGCGTTTTTCTGATAATTGATCTGGTCGGTTAAATGCATTAGAGACAGTCGCGTTAGATACGCCCAGCTCTTTGGCAATCGATTTAAGTGTCCATGTTTTTTCTTCTGACATAATTAGCCCTATAAGACTTTAACCATTAAAGAGTAGTTTAACAGCTATGACGTAATGATTTTACTATACTTTTATGTAATTAAAAATTTAATGTCACTTTGAATTCTACTTATACTTTTCTCATTTCAGTAATCATTACGATCTGATTTAGTTGGGAATATTAATAAATACTGTAATCTTTTCCAAGTAAACTAGATCTTACTTATAGTTCGACCAAGCCACTTAATTTAATAAAGTAACTTACTATTAGATTAAGTGGAACATGCCTCTGTTGGTTAGCAAGAAAGTGTCAAGAGTTTGGACATAAAGCACTACTGATCCCACCACAATATGTTAAACCTTACGTCAAAACAAACAAAAATGATTTCATTGACGCTGATGCCATAGCTGAAGCATCTATGCGCTTAGTAAGTATTAAAAATGAATCATCTCAAGTGATATCAGTCATTCAACGAATACGCTCTAGTTATCTAAAAGACAGAACTGCCTGCATGTCGCGTATAGGATCAATTCTATTAGAGTTTGGCATGAGCTTTCCAAAGTCTCACGCCAAGATGAAAGCATTATTCCAATGGATAGCTGATAATGGTGAGCCAATACCACCGATGTTGCTTTTAGAATTAAGAGACCACCATGATTATTACTTGAAGCTTAATCAACATATTTTGACTCAAGATACAAAACTCAAAGAAATCGTCGACCATGACGAACGAGCTCAATTACTCATGACCATTCCTGGAGTAGGAAATCTAACCGCTAGTCGTTGCTTATCAGATATAAGTAACGCCGCTGACTTCAAAAATGGAAGGCAGCTAACAGCTTGGATTGGCTTGGTTCCTCGTCAGTTTTCAACAGGAGGAAAGCCGAGATTATTTGGTATTATCAAACGAGGGAATAAGGGCTTACGAGAATTACTCATTCACCGTGCAAGAGCGGTTCTTGTAAGACCAGAAAAAGCTGTCGCTATTTTCGGCAACTGGATATTAGAGCTACTCTCACGAAAACCATTTAACGTCGTAGTAGTCGCATTAGCGAACAAACTAGCACGTATCGCATGGTCGGTACTGTCAACCAAACAAGCATTCGAAGTACGAGTGCAAACCTGATTTGCAAATGATGATAAAGATGACACAAAGGTTAAACCACTAGGTTGAAGACCTGTCGGTCACTACAGCAACTTTTTAAGTATGCTTTGCCGCTTTTGAGGACAATCTAGCGCGGATCTCATCGTGGAGCTGGGCCTAATGTATTGGGTAACCAACAAAGACTCCGAATACATTAGCGCAAACCAACTAAGTTATCGATATTATTACTTGCAATATCGAGGCGGACCATACATTAGTGTCCCTTTCCGATGTATGGACTCTACTCCCTTAAGCTATAGTTTCAAGAGAGCATATAATGTTATCGGTGTTGATTTAGCAAAAAACGTACTTCAAATCTATGTTATCAGCAAACATGGTGAACTAGTCAGTAATAAAATAGCCGGTCGTCAGAAGTTAAAGGAAATATTAGCTAAGTCATCACCTTCAATTGTTGGGACTGAAGGTGTAGTAGTAGTAGTCACTATTGGGGACGGATAGCGGATTCATTTGGTCATGATGTTCGTATTATCAGCCCTAAGAAAGTAAAAGCATTTCTTACTGGTCACAAAACAGATGCAAATGATGCGCTTGCCATTGCCAACGCTGCCATGCAAATAGGTTTTAAATACAGTAAACCTAAAAAAACACTTCAATCTCTTGAAGCCAACCGAGTTTTTCTTTAAAGAAATATAACCTCGTTGGGTAATCATATTCGCGCCATGATATATGAATATGACATTGTTGTGCCTTAGTTACCTTAGCCAATACATTAGCGCAGTTCAAATTGATGTAACGGATTTAACTCTTTAAAGGACTTGAAATTACTTGCTGATATACGTTGGCCAATGAGAGATTATTATTCCTCATCTCTGACATGAAACCCATGAATAGATGTGAGTTCACATCATCAACCAGTAACGCCCTTCTAAACGAGTTCAGTAGCAGGTACACGACTGAAAATGACTACCTTCAATTTGTTTAGCGCACGGCTTAATGGCAAGCGAAGCTGCAATGAGGAAATTGACAGACGTGAAGTGAGAATTTGGAAAGATATGTTAGCTTGTAATGGTCTGCAAACGTTATTTCCATTATCGGTAAATGTATGATTTAATTATCCGCATTTAACAAGATAAAAATCATATTGAGCAAGACTGCATAAAAGTTACTTGCACTTAGCTATAAGCTAAGGCGGCAAAATATACGTTATTCAATGACGTTAACATTGTTTTTATTACAAATAAATAGTCGGTAATTAACCGACCACCTTTATTCTACCTTCTGAACGAACAGCATTCCCCCATGATGATAGTTCATGCTAATTAACCTTAAAAATCAATGAGAAAATATTTGAGCTGACACGGCCAAAACCATTTTAACGACCAGTAGCAATCTCTAAAACAGAATCTCGTTCAACGATGTCAGCAATAAACAAATGCGTTTGACTGTTAGGTTGATGGTTAGGATCACTTAATTGAATAGCTAAGTTAGCCGCATAATTTGCCATTTCTTCTACCGGATAATGCATTGTAGTTAACCTTGGACGACAGGCCCTACCAACAATAAGATCATCAAAGCCAATTACAGAAACATCTTCAGGCACCCGTAAACCCGCAGAAAATAACGCATGAATTGCACCAATTGCCATTAAGTCGTTATAAGCAAGAATGGCGGTAAATTTACAGCCTCTAGCGAGCAACGCGATTACCGCTTGTTCGCCACCTTCGATATTGGCCGTGGCTTCTTCGATGTTTTCAGGTAATAAAGAAAGACTATGGCTGTTCAATGATTTTTTGATACCTTCTAAGCGAGAGCCCGGATCTCTATTTTGATAAATACTGGTAACAACAGCAAAATCTTGATGGCCCTTATCAAGCAGGTATTGGCTAGCGTCTTTCGCCCCTGACACGTTATCTAACCACACACATCTATTTGCTAACTGTGGAATATAACGATTTATTAGTACTAAACCGGGTATTTGCTTGGCAAGTTTTATTAGTGTTTTTTCATCTGAATACTCACTGTGTAAGATAATCGCTTTACAATCATGTTCACGTAATGACTCTATGGCATCAAGCTCTGATTTTGTTTCATAAAGTGAATTACTCATCAAAAGTTTATAATTATTATCTCGCGCAGCTTTTTCTACTCCGCTTGCTAAAGAGCCAAAAAATGACATGGAAAGTTTAGGGGTAACCACGCCAATGGTATTGGTTGTTTTTCCTGCTAAAGCACTTGCATTACTATTCGGTCGGTAATTCAATTCTTTAATCACTTTTTTTACTCTGGCCCGGCAAGCATCTCCAACTTTACCACCGTTATTTATGACTCTAGAGACCGTTGCAATTGAGACTCCTGCAACTTTTGCGACATCATGTATTGTAGCCATAGTTTTACTCTTTTTATTCTTAGTTAAATTATAGTTAAGTTATTGTTAGCTTGTATTTAAGTTGTAATTACCCAGCCTGATTTTGGACCCATTATCTTATGTCTAACTCTCTTTTATCTAATTGTTTTCTGGTGTTCAAACTGTGCTTTTCATCTATATTATAAAAACGGATGAACCAAAGAGGAATCAAACTAAAAATAATAGTGCCCAATGATAAAATAAACCGCATGGCATTAATACTCTCCTCGCTTTGAGAATCTTGGTTATTAGCATCAAAGCCGATTAAATTTAAGATAATACCTGAAATTAGAAATGCAGCAGCCATACTAAAGTTAACAACCCAAGTATGTACAGAGACAAACAAACCTTCTCTCCTTTGATAATGAACTAACTCATCTTCATCACATAGATCAGCCAACATGGAAGGAATAAGCATGGTCATAGCGGTCCAAATAGCCGTGCAAAATACCGCATCAAATATTAATAACCAGCGAGTATCCGGGGTAAAAATAAACCACTTCAAAGCACCACCAATAGCAGTTAAACAGTAAATAATAATTAAGGTATTTTTCTTACCAAAATTTTGCGACAGCTTTTTAATCAGAGGAATAGAGAGTAAACCAATTGCGGCATAAGACGTTGAAAGTACACCTTTCCAAATTGAGCCTTCAGCCACATCGCCATTATGTTGATAATAAACAATCAAATAATAATCCATGCTCGCGGTAAAAGCTCCACCACAAAATTGTAGTGCCGTTAAAATCAATAAAATAAATAATAACTTGTTATCTTTTAACGAGTGTAAACTTCCAACTAAACCTAATGTTCGTTTTTTACTTGTCTTATTTGAACTATTTGAACTATTTAAAGCACTTAAGCGAGGTTTTTCATGGCAAAACAAACTAGGAATAGAACCTAAAATACCTATAATGAATAAAGCGACTCCCCAACCCACATACTTTATACCAACAAAAATACTGCCAAATAAAGCTAACTGTGCGATGGGAAATAACCATTGATATAGCAAGGAACCCATTTTAATAAAAAAACTGGTAACGCCCATAATTTCAGTGCGTTCATGGTGATCATTGGTCATTTCATAAGAAAGACACGTTAACGGCACAGAAAGAAAAATAACGGCGATATAAAAGATGACTGAACAAAAGATAAAATAGGATAACTGAATGGTTTCGGACCACTGGGGAGATACCATCCAAATACAACCGAAAGTAAAACAACTAACCCATGAAGCAATAAATATAAATGGACGTCGACGACCATATTTACTACTAAAGTTATCTGATAAATGTCCCACCCAAGGAGTCAGCATTGTACTAACAATAATGGGAATCGTTAGTGCAAGGCCAAGTAAAAATGGGTCAACCCCTAAGATCATTTGATAAAAAGGAATAGCTACAATAGGCACACTTTGGTTAGCAAAAAACATCGCAAAAAAGCCAATACCTAGCGCTAGTTTTGGCTTTAAATAGACTTGTTTAACTTTATTACTATTTTCCAAATATATCGCTCAAATAATAACCCTTTTAGTAAGGGCTTAGTTTAAAACTAAATTGATAATTATCCGCGGGGATCAAAAATTCATGATGAGGCATAGCCCCCCAACTATCATCACCGCCAACACCCATTTGTAACATATCAAGCCTTAACGTTGTCACATCAGCGCTAATAACGTCTGCACTATGCCGTGGTATATCATCAAATACATATAAATCATGCTTTTGAAGTGGTAAAGCGGTAAAGTTAAAATGGCGATTAGATTTAATTGTTATGCCTCTGTTTTTAGTATTACTTATCTTTAACCATCTAACATCACTTTTATTTCCCGTTTCTTGAGGTCGAGAATAATCATGCATCTGTGTGGCAACTGCATCAGTATAACGCCCAATTTCAGCGCTTTTATTCCTATCGCTATAATTTTCATGTGGCCCTCTGCCATACCACTCAAGTTGATTAAAATCTCCTTTTAACTGCATATGTATACCAACACGAGGCATGATAGGAAGTTCCTGTTTAAGTAAATGCAACTTTGCCGTTACGTTTACTTCTCCTGTTGAGGTTATTAGATAGCTCAAAGTTAACTCTGCAATATTATTCGCTAATCGAGTAACCGTTATAACTTCCACTTGATGCTGATTTAATTTATTGGCCTGAATTGATATTATTTTTTGCTGGCTTGAAGCTTCATTCCATACTTTTAATTTATTTTGCATGTCCCAACCACGATCATTATCAGTGGGTACTCTCCAAAAATTGCCGGTCAAACCGTCGGTAATATACTCCAAACCATTAAAATACAGAGAAACTAATTTTCCATTAAGTTTGTCAAATTTATAGTTAAATGTATTGCTTTTATCAGAAATAACAATTTCGTTGGCAATAGTTTGCTCTACATTAATGGTATTGTCATGACTAAACATGTCCGGATTTTCGTTAGTGGACAGTACTGAAAATTCATTAGTAAACTCAAATTGAGTCCAAGCAACTTTTTGGTCTGCTTTAAAATAAGGGTTAGCCTTATCTTTCATGTAAGCACTAAAGGTAATGATAATGTCTTTATCTTCAGTTGATGTAAGTTTCTCTAGTACCGATTTAAGAAAAGATAATTGAATAATGGCATTTTTTCCGGCCTTAACCTTCTCAACATCATCAACAACAAAGTTTCCACCGGCAAACTTAACTCCTTCAACATTAAGCTGCCATTGAAAATTTAAATGGCATAAGTCTCTAAAATTATAATAATTAGATAACTTTACTTGTAAGTTATTTTTATCGAAATCACTAAAATTAACTGGTTGATATATTTTTTTAACTTCATGGGCATGGGGATTCAAGGTTCTGTCTGCTTGCAATAAACCATTTGCTAAAAAGTTTTTATCATTTGGTCCTTCATTGAAGTCACCACCGTATGCCCAAAAGCGTTTACCTTGCTCATTCGTTTTTACCAATGTTTGATCAACCCAATCCCAAATAAAGCCACCTTGAAGCTGAGGTTCTTTATTGATTAACTGCCAATACTTATATAAATTTCCAACACTATTACCCATAGCATGCGCGTATTCAGCTAGGATCAGAGGTTTGCTCGATTTTGTTGCGACATAATCAGTGAGCTCTTCAATAAAGTCATACATAGGGGTATAGATATCAACATAATCAATAACACTGTGTCCATTCACCGTGCCCCAGCCACCATAAGTTACCGGTCGAGTTGCATCATTTTCATGTATCCATTTAGCTGCATCTTCAAACGCAGTGCCTAAACCCGCTTCATTACCTAAGGACCAAAGAATGACTGAGGGGTGATTTTTATCTCGCTCAACCATTCTGGATACTCTTGCTAAATGCGCGGCGAACCATGATTTGTTATAACCTAAATGGTACTTTCTTTGCTCATTGTTTGCATTGCCCATTTGCATATATTGATGTGATTCAATATTCGCTTCTCCTAATACGTATAAACCATGTTTATCCGCAAGTTCATACCAATAGGGGTCATTAGGAAAATGCGAGGTTCTTACCGCATTAATATTCAATTGTTTCATCAAGACTATATCTTGCTCCATGAGCTCTTTAGTCAGTGTTCTTCCTTGTGTTGGATGATGCTCTACTCTATTCACGCCCCTAATTGTCACCGGCACGCCATTGATCAAAAACAAACCATCCTTAACAATTAAGTTTCTAAAACCAATCGCGGTGCTAATAACTTGTTTTACCTTGTTATTTTTATTTGATAATACCAATGTTAACTCATACAGGTTTGGGGTCTCTGCGGTCCATGGTTTAATATGACTAATAGCCGTTTGAAAGTTTATCGACGTTTCTTTAAATTGCTTCTCAATGATTTTATTACTTGAGAATAATTCTTTGCCCTTCTCAGACAATGTTGCAGAAAGACTCCACGCATCACCTGAGCTATCAAGGTATTTTTGCAAATCAATAGCTAAACTCAATTGCCCATCTTTATAATCATTTATTAAATCACCAACGACTTTAAAATCTTTTATTCGTGTTTGCGGGGTTGCATATAAATAAACATCTCGCTCAATACCACTTAAACTCCAGCCATCTTGATCTTCTAAATAACTACCATCAGACCAACGATAAACTTCAATGGCTATTTTATTATTACCCGCTTTAACATAATCAGTAATATCAAATTCAGCCGGTAATTTAGAGCCTTGGCTGTAACCTACTTTTTTCCCATTTACCCAGATGAACATGGCAGAATTTACCGCTCCTAAATGTATATAGGTACGTTTGTCATGCCAACTTTCAGGTAGTTCAATATATTTAACATAAGATCCAACCGGGTTATATTCATGTGGGATGAATGGCTGGTTTGCAGGAAACACATAACCAATATTGACATAATGTGGTTTGCCATATCCTTGAAACTCCCAATTACCCGGAACTTTTATGGTCTTCCAGTCACGGTTATCAACATCAAGTTTCCAGAAGTTTACCGGACGTTCGTCAGGTCTTTCAACCCAGTTAAAGTACCAATCTCCATTTAAATCAATAAAATTTTCAGAATTATGCTTGCTATTTTCTTTGGCAAGACTTTCAGATTCAAAGGCAAAAAAGCTCGCATGGGCAGGCAGTTTATTAATTTCAAATATTTCTGGTTGCTCCCAGATAACTTCTTTCACTTCACTTAAGCCTTCGGTCTTAGTCTTTGCCAAGGCATTGCCGATATTAAGTATTAATAACAAGCTCAATAAACAGCTTAAATTCCGCAGTTTTATTAAATTCAAAATTTTATTCCTAAAGTGTTATATTTTATTTATTTCTTAATTGTTTTTTAATTAGGGCTTCTTAGAGCTAACTGAAGTAGTAGCTTGTTTAAGCCCAGCAGCTGATGCTGTAATAGTAATTTCACCACTTTCATTATGGCGAGACTGGATCACAGCAACGACCCGGCCACGAAAAGTCGTTCTGCTCATACCGGTAAAACTTTCAACAGATCTTGGATTAGCATTGCCCAATGCCAATAGCTCACCAGGGCCTGAAACATTAAAATTAACGACTAAGTCATCATGCCAATAATAAACTCGCAGGCCATTTTTATCGAACAGCTCGGCGGTAATATAAACAAGATCGGCGCCGTCAGATAACATGGTTTTTCGCTGCTGTGTTAGGCGAATTTGGCTTGGTTTACTTGCGGTATTTAATATCCATTCACCCATTATTTTATCTGTTAAATGGCCATCTGAGCGACCATTTAAGTAACCAACCGCTTTTAACTGCCCTTCTTCATAAGGAACTAAATATTGTGTTTTAAATTCTGTCGCTGCTGATGTGGCTTTTCTGCCTAAGCTTTTACCATTAATGAATAACTCAACTTCATCAAAAACTGAATAAACAACGACTTCAAGGCTTTTCCCTTTAGCTTGTGGCCAAGTCCAGCTGGGGTGTAAATCTGGTTGAACCCAATCAAGGAAGCCATCATGATTTTTTTCACCCTGCAATGACGGAACGGAACTTTTAACAAAAACGGATATTTTATTCTGGCCGGTTTTCCATAAAACATCGCGATAATAGGCTGATGGACGCTTGTAACCAAGGGCATCCATTTCGCCGCAATAGGCCAGTGTCCAAGGAAAAGGGGCCAAACCTTTCCATTCGGGCGCATAACCTGTCCAACCAATAGACGCTTCACCCAAATAATCCCAGCCAGTCCAAACAAAATCGCCAATAATATAGGGATGATTTTCAACGTATTGCCAATAATCAAAGGCTTTATCTGAATAGGTTTCAGAGCCGTACATTATCCGTTGTTGGAATCGTTGATGATCACTCTGGTAATTCATTTCTTGATAGTTATAACCAACCACATTAAAATTTTTCAAAAAGGGATCTGATTTTTCTCCAGAGGTATTAGCACCTATGGTTATTTCACGGCTATCATCAATAGATAAAACAAAAGCTTTTAACATTGCCGCGGTATCAGCACCTTGCTGATCATTTTGTTCAGGAATTTCATTACCTACACTCCACATAATAATACTTGCATGATTTTTATCACGGTTAATAAAGTTGCTTAAATCTGTTTGCCAGTCTTGCTTAAATCGTGATGCATAATCATTTTTATGATCCCACTTTTGCTTATTCCACGCGTCAAAAGCTTCATTGATAACCAGTAAACCGAGACGGTCAGCGGCATTTAAAAAATAAGTTGAGGGCGGGTTATGCGCAGTGCGAACAGCGTTGTAACCTGCGGATAAAATCTTCTCTACGTTTCGCTCTTCAGCTCTTTTATGGGCGGCCGAGCCTAAGAGGTAATTGTCATGATGTATATTTAAACCCTGTAGCAACATGGATTGGCCATTAATAAGAAATCCTTTTTTTGCATCAAAGGTTAACTGCCTAATACCAAATACAGTTTCATTGATATCTTGGTTTTTTCCTTCAACAACTAATGTTTGTCGTAATGTATAGAGCTGTGGCGTTTTCGGCGACCATAACCTAGGGTTTGCAACTATTAATTGCGTATTGATAACAGTTTTTACTTGCGCAAATTCAACAGGTGATTTCACTTCAGTAATAACGTCATTTTTATTGTTTAAAATTTGTGATAATAAAAATACCTTTGCTTTGCTTATCTGCCTAACATCATTAGAGCCTGCAGACGAGTCAGCGCTGCTATTAGCACTTAAGCGGTTAACAACGACAGTAGCAACTTTCACTGTGGCCGTATGTTTGGTAATGCTAGGCGTTGAAATTGAAGTGCCCCACCGTTCAATATGAACAGCAGCTTTAAAACGTAATGATACCGGACGATAGATACCTGAACCTGAATACCAGCGGCTATTGAGATGGTTATTATTCACTTTGACAACAATGGTATTATCTTCACCAAAATTAAGTTGTTGAGTAATATCAAGCCAAAAAGAAGTATAACCATAATGCTGACCACCAACATAATGGCCATTGATATACACCTCTGAATTCATGTAAATGCCGCCAAACTCAAGTATGGCAATTTTATCTTTTAAGCTTTTAGACAGCTTGATGGTTTTTCTATACCAACCTATGCCACCTTGGCTATAACCAGTATCGTATTGATCAACTGAATTTTTATCAAATGGACTGTTGCTGCTGCCAATATTTTCAATCGACCAGTCATGGGGTAAGTTAACAAGCTGCCATGCTGAGTCATCAAAAAGTTGAGAGTAAACGGTATCTTTAGCCGTTATATCTTCATTTTTGCTAAATCGCCAAGCAAAATTTATATCTGCGAAGGCATTGATATCCCTGCCCTTGTTTGCTGTGTTCACTGTATTGGCAAGCACAGCAAAAGTATTAAACATTGAACTTACAATTAAAAGCACAATGAGCAACACTTTTTTAGGCTGTTTCAAGGAAACAAAGTCAATCAAATGACTCAAGCTAATAATCTTTAATTCAAAGTTACTACTAGCCTTAGTTTGTTTCAAAGTAGTCCTCAACAATTTTATCGTATATCAAAAAATCATCGGGTTTAGCGGTATAAACATTACCCTGTTGAATAAACATTGACTCACCCCACTCGCCACTTAAAACTGGCTCCCAGAAGAATGTGCCTAAACCCCGTTCATCCGGTAAATTAAGCATAATATCGTTCAATAAACGACGCTGAGGGTTATACTCAACAAAACTAAAATTTAGCTTTTGATACTTTTTTGCAAGTAAATCTAAAGTGCCTTGCCACTGATTTGATGGACCTTGCCACTTTTCATAAGCAGATAAACCTAAGATATCAAAGTCAACCTTGTGTACATGGGCTTGATCAAGCCAGTGCATCAAGCCTTCTCTATCGCCAGTATTTTCAATATGCAACATAATAGGGGTATTTTCATTCACCTGCTTCACACCTGCTATTCCCGCTTTAAGCAATGTTGCAAGGTTATGCCAGTTAGCGGTACTACCATTCACGACTTTGTTGATAATAGAGTTATTACCGAAACAATCAGTTTCTTGGCTTGGTAAATGAATTAACATGCCAGGGGTAATTTCATTACCCACTTGCACCATATCCGGTATGACACCAGCAGCTTTCATCTCGGTTAATACCTCGATAGTATAATTTTTCACCGTAGCGGCTAAATCGTCAATGGTATTTATATTTCGCCATGCATGAGGAATAACTTGTTTATGGGGATCAGCCCAAGTATCACTATAATGAAAATCAAGTAATAATTTCATGCCTGCAGCTTTAACTTGTTTAGCCATTGCAATGATGTGTGCTTTATCATTGTACGCTTCACTTTTAGCATTACACCACTCGCCAGCACCCGATGCATAACCATAATCGTGACTCGGATCAACAAAAGTACGTAAGCGAATATAATTAAAACCATGATTTTTTAATAACGCTAATAAGGGTTTTTCATTACCATCCGTATCGATAAAAATAGCACCGTTATCAGTAAATTCTTTTAAACTTGATACATCAGCGCCTAATATATAATTGTCACTATTGCGGGTATGACTTTCAACAGCCTCAGTCGGGTTATCCTCTATCCGTTCATTAGTGCTGGGGTCACTACCACATGCACTTAACAAAGTGACTGCAGCTAATATTAACGCCAATGTGTTTTGTTGATTAAAGAACATTTAACTCCCTTATTTTTTAATTCGTTTATTAAAACTAACTTCACTAAATTATTGCCCACTTGAGCTGGTTAAAATACTTCAAGGCGGCTTTGCTCTCAATCTCAATAGCAAGCTATTGGTCAATCAAGCGCCTCCCCTGAAATATTTTTCCTGCGCACAACAAGATCACAAACTTAATGGAATGGGTGTGAAAATAGACTAACCAGCACCACCAGTAACGAGGCTTTTATTGGTTAGTCCATTATTATCACTGCTTTATTGTAAATATAGTGTTTTGCTTGTTAGCTTATTACTTGAATATGCTTGAATACTTGCATCTTTTAAGGTGCTGCCAATACGAATAAGTACCGCGGCTTTACCTTGAGACGTTTTTGGCATAACAATATTTAGAACCTCTATTTCACCACTTGTTTCAAAGTGAATTTCTTCACCATTAACCGGTACTAAATTGCCATCGCTATCAAGTATTGATGCATAAACAAAAGCTACATCGTTAACTCCTGCCATCAGTGCAACACCACTGGTATCAAGGCTAAGTTGAATTGACGAGGCTTGCTTAGGTGTAACCACTTGATGAGTGGCGACTAATTTTCCTTGGATAAAAGCTTTAGCGACTAACTTTCCAGTAACAAATTTAGCAAGGTTAAATTCAAAAGGCGGATGGGGAATATGGCTTGAAAACTTATCTTGGCTTGGTTTGTTTCTCGACACAAGTTTATCATTGAGCCATAGCTCCACTTCATCGGCGTTACTAAAAACACGCACATTAGTATTAGAAGCTGCTGTCCACTCACTGCCAATATGTACCATAGCGCCGGAATCAACTTTTTGACTCAACTTTTGTCTAAGTAGGGGTGATAACGCTTGAGCATCTCGTTGACTTTGATAGAAGTAATAACTGTATTTTGGTAAACGATATAAACTCATAATACCCGATGATTCAAGATCATCAGTATAACCACGGTTATAGTCAAACATTACCCAGTAACCATCAGCAAATGCGGGTACGGTTAGGTTATCATTGTGTGCTTCTTGTAAGTTACGGGTTTGCTGTAATAAACGCGCTTCGCCTGCATTTAATAACTGGCGAGAAGTACGTTCTTCTTCTTTTAAATTTCCCCATGAATCTTGATTCAAACCCGCATTTTGTGCGTAATATTCCCAGTCACCATATTCAGAAACATTGTAAGGTTGGCTAGGCACGTCATAATGCTGTTGACGATGTTGGCGTGCTTGTAAATACAAGTCATAACCTAGTTGCCAGCCTGCTGAATAACCCTTTGGATCTTCTTGCTTAACGGCTTGGTGTAAGTCGCTAATAAATTCTTCTGGCATCCATGATTCATTTAATGAGCATTCCCACGCTAAAACACTCGCATGGTTTCGGTCACGGCGAATTAAGTCATGACAAGTATTAATAACTTGCTTTTTAAAGTCAGCATCTTCCAAATAATACTGCCAGCCTAAAATAGCATCAATAAGCACTAAACCTAGTTCATCTGCTGCATCCATAAAGGCTTTAGAATGTGGGTAGTGAGATAAACGCACATAATCAAAACCTGCAGATTTAATTTTTACCGCATCACGGTAATCTGCTTGGGCTGAGGTTGCATAACCAACATGCGGGTATTCTTGATGGCGATTAACACCGCGTAGAAAGGTTTTTTCGCCATTAATCAATAATTCATGCTTAGCATTAAATTCAAACTTTCTGATGCCAATACGTGTTGTTTTTTGCTCAATTAAATTATTACCTAAGTATATTTCAGTCACCAACTGATACAGGTTAGGCTGCGCTGGACTCCACAACTTTGCTTGTTTAACCTTAAGTTGTTGGCTAAATTGTTTATCACTGTCCCCAGCTAAACTCGCCTTGTCATAGGTGGTTTTCGTAACCAAGGTATCATTAAAATACAATGCTTGTTTTATCGAGAAAGTTTTATTGTCTAAGTCAGCATTGGCAATATGGCTCTTAACTTCAATCGTTGATGATGCTTGACTTACCTCTGGGTAAGTTACAAATATCCCGCCACTAGCAACTTTATTCGCCTGCATTTCATCGGTGATGTATAACGAATTTTTTACGAATAAATTTACCCCACGATACAAACCGCCATACGTATTAAAATCTAGTTTATTTAACGGCTTAGGGCCAATAATGGGATTGTCTTGGTTATTTAATTTAACTTTAAGGGTATTGGTGCCACCAATAACTATAGTGTCGGTAATATCAAGCGTAAAAGGTAAATACCCCCCTAAATGCTCACCTATTTTAACATCGTTTAGCCAGACTTCAGCGTGACTCATCGCCGCTTCAAAACGAATAAATAATTTTTTATTCTGCCACGTTTTCGGCGCATCAATTGATTTTTGGTACCAAGCAATACCTTGCCATTGATCATTAACAACCCTAGGTTCAATCTTCGGAGTATGGGGTAAACTCACTGATTGCCATTGCACCTTACTTGGCTCAATATTTTTTTCTTTACTAAACTGCCAGTCTTTATTTAAGTTAACCACTAAAGATGGATTTATTAGCTCTGCAGCCTCACTCCCTGACGGTGTCGTTTGATTACAGCTAAGTAATGTACCTAAAAGCACAAGACAAATTATTTTTGAAAATGGTTTTAACACCACAGACCCCTTAAATATTTCTATTGGTTATTTTTCAATAAATTGGTAAACAGCTTTTTCGATTAATCTCGTAAGCTATTAGCTAAAGTTGTTTTCTATTTCTGGTCGTATGACCAATTCATGTATATGTGTATTATGCTGACTAGATAACATGGCTAAAATGGCATCAGCAACCTCACTAGCTGTTAAATACTGGTGATTTTCATTTGCTCTAAAATCACTATTAATACCTCCAGGGTATAAAGAAAGTACCTTTATCCCGGTATTATGTAATTCTTTTCTCAATACCTTGGTATAACTATCAAAGGCTGATTTACTGGCACTGTATGCCGCAATATTTTTATTTGCATACAAACAGGTTGTTGAAAGTACATTTAAAATAGTGCCTTTTTTCGCTTGCAACATTGATGGCATAAGCACTTCAATAAAACGCAGTGGTGCAAAAAAATTAATTGTCAGCATCCAATTTAATGCTTGCCAATCAGGTGTAGCCGCTGATGCTCGAGACGAATTTAACCCCGCACAATTAACAAGCACATCAACATCACCAAACTTATCAGTAGCATTGGCGATAAAATTTGCGATGGCTCCTTGATCTGATAAACAAAAACTCTGTGCATAAAAAGCACTATCGACAGCTAATTCAGCCAGCGTTTGTGCTAATTTATCTTTCTTTAAACCACATAAACTTAACTGATAACCTAGTGTTGAAAGCTTAATGGCTAAGGCACGACCGACTCCAGAAGAAGCACCGGTAATAACAATGTGTTTATGCATAATTAGACCTTGGCAGTTCAGCGTAACTAAACAACCTCTAAAATTAGGTAAGTGAATGAAATAAAAGGGCTTAATTCATCATAAACACACGATAAATTAAGCCCTGAGTCGAAATTACATGGTGAACTGGAAACCCACTAAGATACGACTTCCCCACTCAACATTGGTTGCTGGTTTGCTGTAATCATTATCCCAGTAACTTTCCGATGCTTCATTGGTTAAGTTTTGACCTTGTAAAGTTAATTTAAGACTATCAGTGACTTGATAACCAATGCTAGCATCAAGTGTGGTCTCTGCTGCATTTAAGTTAACTTGCGAAGGAGTCCAGCTATTTATGCCAGTAAATTCACTTCGATAGTTATATGAAACTCGAGCGTCAAAGCCATTTTTTTCGTACCATAAGGTTAAGCTAGCAACATCTTCCGACAAACCACCTAAAACATAAGGATTGTTTTCTGGTTTGAATTCCATCACATCACTGTCTGTATAAGAGTAATTGGCGTACACCCCTAAACCATCAAACGGTGCAGGTAACATATCAAAGGCTTGTTGGTATAATACTTCAAAACCTTGAATTGTGCCGCCATCACCATTAATAGGGCCAGTAAAGTCGTATTCATCGCCATCAAAAACTACCTTGCCACTATCAAGACCAATATGAGATTCAAGGTCTTTATAGAAGAAATTAATGGTAGCCGCTGAGTTATCACCCCAGTAATATTCGTAACCTAAATCAACTTGATTGGCTACATAGGGGTCTAAGGTTGGATTACCACCTTCAGCTGTCCATTGAGTGGTCGATTTATTAAAGGAGAAACCGGTACGCATTTCAAGTAATGGTGGGCGTGCCATGGTTCTAGCTAAACCAAGACGAATTTGCGAATCATCAGTAATATTAAAAATCATATTCAGTGACGGTAACCATTCATCATAATCATGCTGAACAGTGACAGGCATTGGCCCAGGTTGATACCAATTACCATCATCATCTTCAACCCAAACTTCACTTTGTTCGTGACCTATCGATTCAACTTCTGTTTTTGCATAACGTAAACCGATATTACCGGTAAAAGGAATATCGCCAATTTCACCGACCATATTCAGCATCACATATGCCGCAGTATTTGCTTCTTTTAATGTCCATGAGGCCAACTGGTCTTTATTGCTTCTGTCGCCGGGGTTAGTAGAGCCGCCAAAAGCAACGTTAGCCACTTGATCCCAATCTTTAAAAGTATATATCTCAGGAACGTTGTAATCGCCTCCAATATCGTAACTCATACCGTAATCGGTTAAGCCATGATCTTGTTTTGCCGAACGGCTCCAATCAACAATTTGATCATTTTCTTTGGTTCTATCGGTATATCGGCCACCAAAGCTAACGGTTTCAAAAATACCCCAGTCAACATCACGTTCAAAATCGAGGTTTATATTGTACATTTCATCTGTTAATATTTTATCGCCAACACCGTTCATCATTGCAGGAGTAAATTCATTAACCGAATACCAAGAGCCATCATCCGCTTGATACCAAACTTCTGAAACAGCGCCTAATGAATAGTTTTCAGCGCTACTAATATCACCGTTGTGTACTATAACTTCTGCCACATCTAAACCTTCAACGTTAAAACCTAGTTCATATTCATCACCAACATAAAGTGGATCAACATCCACCCATACCGATTCAATGCTCGCTTTAGAGTAACCAACATCTGCGGTAACTTTCCACTCATCACCAACATAAATAGTGTTTAAACCAGTGCTTAACATTTCATTGGTTTGAAACCAAGTAGGGGTAGACACAGATAACGTATCTGGGTTATACCTTGAATCGGTAACAGGGTATCCCCAATGACTGCCGGCAACTAATTGCTCAGAACCATCAGCATGGGGAATGATATTATAAGAGCCATTGCGGTAATCTTCAGCTGCCCAACCACCTTCAGGCGCATCATCAGCCCACCAGTTACCTAAGTTGCCTGGCCCCATTTGATCATCTCGCTCTTCAATATCAAACTGAGAATAAAATAAATCACCCTTTATCGATAAACTATCTGTAGGTTTCCATTCAGCTATGGCTAAACCGCCCAAACGTTCATTATTACCACGCTTGCTTTTAGCCATCACCCCCCAAGGTGCATGCTCAGCAACACCGTTGCCATTTACATCACCTCTATTCTCACCATTGTTATAATCCCACGATTGCACACCGCGCTCTAACGACGGCTGGTCTTGATAAGTTAATCCTAAAGCAACACCAAAAGTATCTGAAATTGGGTCAACATAACCAAAACTAAGCTTATGGCCCATGCCATCTGTATCAGGCAAATCACTGCCTAATTCGTTATACATTAAATTACCGCTTAGTGAAATTGAACGTTCATCTTTTGATAATGGGCTAACAAAATTCATGTTAACTAAACCAGAAATACCGCCTTCAGCTTTATTCGCCATTGGGCTTTTATATACTTCTACCGAGTCAATTAATTCTGCGGGGAATTGCTCAAAACGTACATCACGACTTGGCTCTGCAGAAACAATTTCTCTGTTATTCATGGTGGCAATGCTCAAACGAGGTCCCATACCACGAATAGAAATTCGGCTAGCATTGCCGCGATCACGAGAGGCTGCTACACCAGGTAATCTTACTAATGAGTCGGTGATACTTACATCAGGTAATACACCTAAATCATCCGATGAAACAATCTCAACAACTGAGTCAGAAAAACGTTTTTGTCTTAATGCTTTACCTAAAGAAGCACCAAAACCTTTAACTTCAATAACTTCAACTTGTTCGTCTTTTTTAGTTTCTGTTGACGTTTCTGCTGCGTTTACTGCTTGAACCTGTATACATTGCGCTACCGCTAATGCAACCAGTGTCGTTTTGAACAAACCTTTCATGTTATTCCCCTAACTATATTTATAATTTTATTTTATTTAGTCTTTTTCATGTGTACTCGAATAAAGCTCAGTTTTCATTGTTAGAAAATTAACGGGCAGTAAATAAGCTATCCCTTCATTTCAGTATATATTTATACCATACAGGGTAACCGTTTACCACACAAAAACACACACAACAACAAATAAAACCATAAATTACTGTTATAAAAGGGATTTTATAGGGAAAGCGCTTTCCCTTTAATGTAAGGTGAATATCAATAACGTAATAAAGACATAAAATATTGGCTTTGGAATTGCGCTATCAGATAAGTTGACTTGATACTTTATCTTGTCAAAATCGGTAATATTTCACTGTCAAAGAATTTTTCAGTTGCTATAACATCAGTACACTTATCATCGAAAATCCCTAAATGAAAAACTAAATAAATATTATTCATTTGTCTAAACAATCGAATAAATTGAAACATTGATAAAGCATACATCGACCTTAACTTTGTACTTTTCCTTCTGTCATTCCAACCATTATGTGCATACCTACATACAGCACAATAAGCATAAAAGCTAATCCCGAGTTACCATCTAAGTAAATAGCTAACGCGATAAAAGAGTAAAAGAGTAAAATGAATAAAAGGCGATTAAATCTTGTGGAGGTAATTTTATTAACATTGTATTTTTCTTAGAAGTAACGCAATAAATATGAAGAATAGCTAACCTGCCCTTCTGTTATATAACGTACCATTAACCAAAAATCTCACCACTGTGTGGACGTTTAGCCGCCCAATTACATAAGAGCTGCCAGTCATTATCATCCCAGGTTGCCATTTAATATTCACTTACTGCGACCATTGAATTACATTAGGTTTACCATGAGTAAACTAGGATAACTTTGTGCGTAACAATGTCATTAACTTAAGGCTAATTTACGTATTTACAATAAGTTAGCTAGTTGCTAACCTAACTATGAATTAAAAATAGAGAGAAATCACCAATGAGCTGCTCAGTATTAAATTCAAATAGTACAAAAGTTGACCGATTAAATTCACTCAACTGAATTTTTAGATAATCAACGTAAAAAATCTACTGATTTCACTCGAAATCGCCCCATTTTTTTTCTTCGTTTAATTAGTTTTATGTTGTATGCGCTCAATGGTTCAATACAGGCTGAGCTCGTTCGACTTTTCAATGTTATCGATGATAGCTATTTATCGACAAAGTCAGTTAGCACCGCTGATTTTTTTGTAAAGGGAGAATGAAACTCTCCCATCAGGTTCTTATTGAGTTAAACGATGGTCTAGTTCAAGCGTTCTATGAAGCTGCAACCATTGATAAATGGCAAAGCCATAGATTGTTAGCTGTTGATGGCTCAGTCACACAATTACCTATCTCTAACGCACTACTTGAGCATTTTGGTAAAGCTCCTTCACATGCTGCTATGCCTCATGTCCGTCTTTCTCAACTTTATGATGTTAAGAATAATATAACCTTAGATTTACAGGTAGAAAGCCATTCTACTGGAGAGCGTGAAATGGCACTGAGGCACTTAAATAGAACCCAAGCCGGTGATTTAATCGTTTATGACAGAGGTTATCCTGCTGTTTGCTTTTATAAATACCATAGGCTAAAGAATGTTGATTTCTGCATGCGCATTGTTAAAAGTTCTAATGTTGTTAAAGCCTTCTTAGCAAGTGGAAAATATAGTGACATCGTTGACTTTCCTTGTATTGAAAAATCTCTTCGTCGATGTAGAAAAGATAAAATATCAACAGAATCACTACGTTTAAGATTAGTGCGAGTTGATCTGCCATCAGATGAGCCAGAGGTTTTGGTTTCATAATTAACAGACTTGAAAACTTATCCGACTTCTCTTTTCCCTGATTTATATAACCAACGTTGGGGAGTTAAAGAAGACTACAAGATATTAAAAAGTCGCCTCAATATTGAGAATTATTCTAGCATTTCAGTTGAAGGTATTTTACAAGACTTACACGCTAAGCTATTAACTAAAAACCTTGCACCTTCTGCGATCCACGATGCAAAAAAATTAAAGAAGCCTAAAAATAATAGATTCTATGAATATAAAATCAATTTCACCTTTGCGATAATTCAGCTAAAGGATAATGTTGTCAGATTCATTATGAAACTAGCTGAGTTTGAGTTATATGAACTGCTGATAAGTAAAATATCAAAGAATTTAAGTGTAATTCGACCTGATCTTAAGTTTTTTCGACTAAACCGTAGAAACAAGACAAATAAGTACCCAATGAATTATAAACGTATGTGTTAAATCCTTAAGTTAATGACATTGTGATGCGCATTGAAGACATTAATCTTCCCCAAATATTAAGGTCAACTTTCTGATCATTCAACAGACATAAACTTCATATCTCTATGGCACAAAGCGAGATAGTTTTTACTAATCACTCAAAACTTGGATAATTATTTTCCGACAAATTCAGAGCAGAAGAAAATGTGACTCTATCTCCACGTACAGTTGTTAATACAGTAATATCTCTGATTTCATCAAGGGGGACTTTCAACGTGTTTTTATCGAGAACAACAAAATCGGCAAGTTTACCAAGCTCAAGAGAACCATTTTCTTTCTCTATGCCAAACTGATAGGCGGCATTGATCGTATATGCTGCTAGTGCCTGTTGAGGCGTAATAGCTTGATCTCCTCCAAGCACTCTACCATTTCTGATGTACGTTTGACCGCTATCCACATATTTAATAAGGGATCAATGGGTGAAACAGGTGGTTCGTTATGCATCGAAGGGCGAACGCCATACTTGAAACCATCGGCGAGGTGTTTAATTCTGCCATTCTCTTAATTTGATCTTCTGTTGTCACTTGAGCATGAATAGCCGGCCAGTAGCCTTGTTGGTACATATCTAAAACTTGTTGGTTAAAAAATTTGAGTACCTTGTGCGCCACCTTCCCTAATTCCTACTGTATGATAGCCCTCGGTGAGATATGCAGCCCCACCTTGTAATGAACCGTCTGTCCAAGTTCTAATAAATGGGATTTTCAACAATTCATTTTCATAGTTTTTCAAGTGAGGACGATATCTTCATATGGTAGCTTCCGCTTTAGGGTACATAGAAGACGGTTTCTATTGCTCAAGCCTCCGTTATTTTTTAGTATGGTTCGAAACTATAACAATCAAGGAATATTAATAATGAACAAAAGTAAATTGGTAGAAAAAATCGCTGAAGGCGCAGACATTTCAAAAGCTTCTGCGGGTCGTGCGTTAGATAGTTTAATTGATTCTGTAACAACTGAACTAGCTAATGGTGGTGCTGTCGCATTAGTTGGTTTTGGTACTTACAAAGTAAATGACCGTGCTGCCCGTACTGGTCGCAATCCTCAAACAGGTGCAGAGATACAAATTGCTGCGGCAAAAGTACCTGCTTTTAAAGCCGGTAAAGCATTAAAAGATGCTGTAAACGGTTAGTCATTTCAGGTCACAATTGCCCCTTGACACAGGGTGTGCAATTTGTGACCAAACCTTTTACTTTGTATAATCATAAGCTTAGCATTTTTTTCCTGTAGCCACAGAGCTTAATGTCTACTGTATACTCCAAAGCCATAACATTTTTAATTTTAGTTGCGCTTTATGATTGGAGGATTAACGTATCCTATGTCATTACATCCACCCATAAGAAAAATCGGCTCAAAAAGGAAACTTGCGCGTAGGAAACTTTTTTTCTACTTGCGCCTTATTATACTCATGAATCGCTTCAAACATTAAGTCCCACATTTCCTTGCCTTTTTTTTCATCTACCATCGCTAATCTTGATATTTGATCGACATCAAAGTAACTTGGAAATTTTTTCTCATACTGATGACTG
>Ga0105355_10000080_pt1 | contig 77969 bp, 67 predicted proteins | sample GOMGulsemesocosm_2_FD_83508 | JGI IMG/M metagenome (GOLD analysis project Ga0105355, IMG submission 83508) | Methane-oxidizing microbial communities from mesocosms in the Gulf of Mexico - GOM9C Gulf of Mexico | ecosystem: Environmental > Aquatic > Marine > Cold seeps | place: Gulf of Mexico...
TACAAGAATCAACAAAATCCCATGCAGTGTATTGCGCTGGCATTTTTGGAGCTGTTCCTTGTATCCACCATTTGGCGGTATAACTATTACCTTGGTGTTGAACCTGGTCGCCACTGGTATAAATAGTTTGATCGTCCCAATTTTCTTGGTGACTACAATCCGTTGCCGCCAGAGTGACTTGGCTTGTTAAGCCGCAGGTAAGTGCGGCGACAATGATCGCGCATTTAGACTTATTCATTTTATATAATCCCTTATTATTTTTGTTTGCGTAAAGTTGGTTTTGTTCTGTCTTTTTTTGTCAGCACCTACCTTAGAAATGTTGTTATATTTCGTCATCTGTTGGCTGAGCACATTAAACCACAAGCTAACCTGTTGAAAAATAGCGGTAATAAAAAGTTAATGAATTGTTATGAATGCGTGATAAATGAGGTTTTGGGGTGATAAATTCCGTTTTATTAGACAGGAAAATTGCGCTGAGATGCGGTATCACTGGTGAGAAAGCAGTTAAAGATGTAGCAATTTCTGCGACGTTTCATTGTGATAAAGGCAATGCTGTTTGAGAAATGAGTCATATTTTGTATGTAGGCTGCGTTTCAAGAGTACTAAAAGTGTATGTTCAGCAAGCCTGTAAGCTAAAGGTGGCTGAGTTGAAGCTTAGTGATTATCAAGTAATTGGCCTTTCTCCATCTTTAGTGTAGGTTTTTGTAAAGACAGTAACTATAGAGCCAGGCCTTTAATCTTGAATTTTCATAGGTAGATAACTCATATTATAATGGGGCCGTTTTCGAGTTATCTATCTTAGTCGAAATGTATTTGTATTTTCGCTTTTATTTCTGAGTCAGAAACTACTTCAGTCAGACAAGATGAGGGTGAGGATCCTTCAGCCTTTTGCTGAATTTATCCAAAAGGCTTGGCTGTCCCATCTTTTATTAGCATTTGTAATGTTATCCTTTAGACATAATTTCAAACACTTGATAAGTGAAATACGAGTGATGGAAAGTGTCTGTTTTATTAATATCGATGACGATGGTTTCGACGTAATTTTATCATTTTCAGTCTATGATTCAGATCCATGTGACATAGAAAGTCTCATTCTTATGAGAACACCAAGTTATGATACTTTTCTAGAAGATTATGGGCGTGGACTATCTGTTTCATTCAAAAGCATTGAAGATAGCTTTCTAAGTCGGTTTGGCACACATAGCGACTTAGGTTGCCTTTTCCTTTTTCTGCAGTTTATTATTTACCTCTACAGTAATCGCTGTTTGATATAGGCATAATGTAGTAGGACTCTATTTGCTTTTTGCCACTAACCAAGTTGTTAATTGTTGTAATGCACCTGGAGCAAAGGCATTTTCGCCTAGTAATTCAAATTCAATTAACCAATCTATTCCAGATAAGCCATTAAAAGTGTTAGCTTTGAGCAAACTATGGTTTGCCTCTTTGATAACAGATAGCGTTAAATCACGATTTTCTTGACGAGCAAAAATATTTTGATATATCCGCCGACTATTCTTAATGTCAACATTTAAGTCCTGCTCTCCTAATAGCACTAAGGTTGGTTGCGTTAACTTAGATAACCCAGCTTGCGCATCGGCATCAATATTACGCCTCACAAACTCGTAGTGATCTTCAGTGGAGATAGCGATGCCACTGAACCTGTGCTGCTGGATAATATGTTGTTGGTACGTTTCAAAGGAGCTATTTTTAATAACGTCATACATACTCTGTTCAAATAGGCTTATTTGATGTTCAATATTTTTGTCACTTGCATCAATAATACCTCGTTCAAGTAAGCGTAATTTAGTCATATATTTACTTTGCTGACGCCAATTAATAGCAGGCCCTACGAGTGCGACAAATTTTACCTCAGAGACATTATGCAAATAAGGAACCACCCAACCTGCCTGGCTAAAGCCGAGCACACCAATTTTATTATTTGTGAACCCCTGTTTTTTAATACTAGTGATAGCATCTTTTACTTCCTGAGCTCTATCAGCCATTGATTGTTTTAACCAATTACCTGTTGAACCATCAATACCAGCTTTGCTCCATGAAAAGGAGGCAATACCATTTTCGGCGAGAGCTTTAAAAATTGGATTATAATAACCGTAAGAGTGCTTATCCATCGCTCCATCGCCATGAATAAAAATGACCACTGGGACCTCTTTGTTTGTTTGCTTTGGTAGAACTAAGAGGCTTTGCAATTGCTGATTATTTGATTGAAAGCTGCTTTCGATATAATTGGCTTTGTTGCAACCCACTAGAGTCAGCGTTACCCAAGCTATTAATAATATTTTTTTCATGATAATACTCTTGTGATTAAGACAGTATCAACTTACTTCTAAACAATATTCTGCTAGATGATAAGCAGAGATGTCCGTAACGTACTTATCATACTATGCAGAGATTAAATATTATGTAAGGCTTTGTAAGTGATAAATATGTAGGTGAAAAGGAGATAATATTAGCAACGTTAGATCCTAGAAATGGAAGCTGATATTTCATTAACTCTGTAGCTTCATATATAAAGTCAGTGATCTTATCCCAGTTTTCTAGAATAATTTCATAACTCATATTTTACTGCTTAATGTTGTGGCTGGTTAATTTGGGCAACAAAATTGTAGGTTTCTAAGGCGTGTTTTCGACTTAGTAAAAGTTTAGCCACTCCATTTACCAAGCGTCTATATATTATCCTCGACTCGCTGAATAATAATTTTAATTGTTTACTACTAATTATGAAAAATGACATTTAAGACAGGCGGGAGAGTAGAAGTTTTTAGGCTGTTAGCACACCGTTTGGACAGCGATGGTTATTTTAGTATTTAGAGTATTAAAAAAGGTAGCTTGAGAAGGAGGGGGGAATGTTAATAATAAGCATCTATAAATCCGTCTCCACAACAAACTCAAGACGAAAAAAAACCGCAACAAGTGCGGTTTCTTTAAATGTGGTCGGTGATAGAGGATTCGAACCTCTGACCCCCTGGTCCCAAACCAGGTGCGCTACCAAGCTGCGCTAATCACCGAAATTGTTAAATCATATAGTCTTGGGCTTTCTAAATAACTATTTGATTTATAAGTTAATGGTTGGAAGAGAAGAGTTGAACTCTTTCATCTTGCGCTTACCTAAGGAATAGCTGAACCTAAATTCAGATTTTCAATTTAACTTATTAAGTTTAAATGGTGCGGAAAGAGAGACTTGAACTCTCACATCTTACGATACTAGAACCTAAATCTAGCGCGTCTACCAATTCCGCCACTTCCGCAACTACTTAAACTTTCTTACTCTTTAAATCTAAAAGATGGGGCGAATGACGGGGATTGAACCCGCGACAACCGGAATCACAATCCGGGGCTCTACCAACTGAGCTACATCCGCCACTAAACTTTTAAATTATGGTACGCCCTACAGGATTCGAACCTGTGGCCTACGGCTTAGAAGGCCGTTGCTCTATCCAGCTGAGCTAAGGGCGCATAGCCGGTCTTTCAAAATATGTTAAGAACATATTTAAAAATGTGGTCGGTGATAGAGGATTCGAACCTCTGACCCCCTGGTCCCAAACCAGGTGCGCTACCAAGCTGCGCTAATCACCGAACGTTTATTTATACTCTACTTCAAGTACTGGAGATAAGTTACTTAATTCGCTTACCACCTTTGTTGTAAAAGCCTTTGCCTTGTCAACGAGGCGGATATTACTGAGTTGTGATGCACTCGTCAAATCTTATTTGCAATTAATGTGTTAGATGAACAATAAACAAACGGTTTTGCCTTTGAGTGGTTAAACCGTAATCGTATTGGTTAATTATTAGCGTTGTTTACGCTTTTTAGCTTTAGCGCGTCGTATCGCAGCTGGTGTATTTTGTTCTTTTCTACGTGCAACCATCTGATTGTGCTCTTGTGTTGCTTTGTAACGGCTTTTCTTTAATGGTTTTTCTGTGCTTCCGTCTTCCGCTTCAAAGTTTTCGCTCATTTCATAACCAGGATAGATGATACGTTCGAACTGACGGCCAATGAGTGTTTCGATATTATCTAAGAATTGCTCATCTTTGGGGCTAACCAGCGAAATCGCCATACCATTTTTACCGGCGCGTCCTGTACGGCCAATTCGGTGCACGTAATCTTCAGCTAAGAAAGGCAGATGGAAGTTCACTACATAAGGTAAGTCTGGAATATCTAAACCACGCGCGGCGACATCGGTTGCTACCAAAACACGTACACTACCCAAAGCAAATTGTTCAATGGCTTTATTCCGTGCGCCTTGTGTTTTGTCACCGTGACAAATTGCGGCTTTAATACCATCCAATTTTAGCTCTTTAGCCAGTAAGTTAGCGCTCTCCTTTGTGCCTGCAAAGACTAATACCTGTTTCCAGTTTTTAACGCCGATAAGCTCTGATAATAGCTCGCGCTTACGGGCTTCTGAAACCCAGTAAACTTGTTGCTTCACTTTACCCGCTGTGGAGTTTGAAGGTGAGACTTCAATCGTTTTTGGCGTATGTAATAATTGATTAGCCAATGTTTTCACTTTGGCAGAGAAGGTTGCTGAAAACATCACTGTTTGATGTTTCTGCTTGATAACGTCCATAAGTTGTTGGATATCGGTCATAAAGCCCATATCTAACATACGATCTGCTTCATCTAATACAAGGTGCTTAACATGGGAAAGGTTTACATTACGTGCATTTAGATGCTCAATTAAACGACCTGGTGTTGCAACTAGCACATCAACACCTACTTTTAGCATTTTGATTTGCGGGTCAGCGTTTGCACCACCCGTTACCACGCCGGATGTTAAATCCATAAATTGGCTGTAATCATTGATGTTTTTAGCAACTTGCAATGCAAGTTCACGCGTTGGCGTTAAAATCAGTGCTTTAATAGTGCGGTTATTGGCAACTTTATCACTGCTATTTTTTACAATTAAATCTAAGATTGGCAAACTGAATGCCGCTGTTTTACCGGTACCTGTTTGTGCGCTAGCAAGAATGTCATTGCCTGAGCGTATCATCGGAATCGCTTGTTGTTGGATCGGCGTTAAGGTTTTATATCCACAGGCTTTTACGCCTTTTAATAGTTCAGAAGATAAACCAATTGCATCAACACTCATTTATATCACCACTTTATTGCAAAAATTTTTAAAGAGCGCGAGTATATCACTCCCATTAACAACAGTTATAACGTTTTTTCTCTGTGTAATAGGTAGCCACTGCAATGGAACTCATTTTTTCTTTATTACAGCAACTTAGTGTTTATTTGGTTATCGCATATTTGCTCAGTAAAACGCCACTGTTTATGCCATTGACGACGCTCTCAGGGCATTTTTCACAACGATTAGCCTGTTATGTGGTGTTTAGTCTGTTTTGTATTATGGGCACCTATTTTGGTTTGGCCATTGAAAACGCAATTGCGAATACGCGTGCGATTGGTGCCGTGATGGGCGGGTTGTTAGGTGGTCCTTTTGTTGGTTTTGCGGTTGGTTTCACAGGTGGAATACATCGCTATTCGATGGGCGGTTTCACTGATGTTGCTTGTGCTATTTCAACAACTGCGGAAGGTGTATTGGGTGGCCTAGTACATCTCTATTTTATGCGCCGTGGATTAGTTGAGAAGATTTTTAACCCATTGATAGCATTTGCTGTTTTGCTGGTTGCAGAGGTGATGCAGATGTCGATAATTTTAATCGTTGCACAGCCCTTTGAGCAATCCTTTGAATTAGTGAAAACCATTGCATTACCAATGATCATTGCTAACTCGGTGGGTGCTGCGCTGTTTATGAGTATTATTCAGGATAGAAAAACGATTTATGAGAAGTATTCCGCCTCTTTTTCGAGTAAAGCATTAACGATTGCGGAGCGCACCGTTGGTATTTTAAGCTCAGGTTTTAATGAAAAAAACACCCAGAAAATAGCCGAGATAATTTATGAAGAAACCGGCGTTGGTGCCGTTTCTATCACCGATCGCGAAAAAATATTAGCCTTTATTGGTATCGGTGATGATCATCATTTGCCCGGTACATTAATTTCATCTCTGCACACAAAACAGGCTATAGAAAATGGAGAGCTTATATTTGCAGATGGTTATGAGGTGGCTTATCAGTGTTCGATAAAATCTAATTGTAAGTTAGGCGCTGCATTGATTATTCCATTATTAGATAGTGAAGGTAGCGTGTTAGGTACGATTAAACTTTATGAGCCCAAACAAAAGCTGTTTTCTTCACTAAATCAGAGTCTAGGTGAGGGGCTTGCTAAGCTACTTTCAAACCAGATTCTAAGTAGTCGTTATCTTGAGCAACAAACACTATTAACACAAGCTGAATTGCGCTTATTACAAGCACAGGTTAATCCGCATTTTTTGTTTAATGCGTTGAATACCATTAGTGCGGTAATTAGGCGCGATCCTGATAGAGCGCGTCAGCTAATTCAACACCTTTCACAATTTTTCAGACGTAACTTAAAGCATAATATTGAGTCGGTGAAAATTGAAGATGAGTTGCAACATATTCATGCCTATCTTGAGATTGAATTGGCGCGTTTTTCAGACCGGTTAAAAGTGAATATAAATATTGATGAACAGTTGTTAGCACAATATGTGCCCACATTTACATTGCAACCATTAGTTGAAAACGCGATTAAGCATGGCACATCAACGTTACTTGAAAATGGTGTGATTGATGTGACTGGCTATCTTGAAAACGGTCAGGTGGTCTTGAAGGTGATTGATAACGCGGGCACTTATTGTTTGTCAGATAAAGAGTTAGCAACAGGGCTTGGCTTGCAGATTGTGGATAAACGTATTAAAAATAGTTTTGGTGAAAACTTTGGATTAACCATGTTATGCCAGCCTGGCATATCAACCCGCGCAGAAATTAAATTTCCTTTTGTGAGTGAGAACACCTGATGTTAACAGCGCTAGTGATAGATGATGAACAGTTTGCTCGTGAGGAGTTGACTGCATTAATAGAGGAACAGTGTGAGGTTGCTATTGAGGTGATTGCTACCTGTAATAATGCAATTGAGGGATTAAAGAAGCTTAATCAGTTAAAACCTGATGTTATCTTTTTAGATATTCAGATGCCTCAAATCACCGGTATAGAGATGCTGGCTATGCTCGACCCTGACACTATGCCTAAAGTGGTGTTTGTGACTGCTTACGATGAGTATGCGTTACAGGCTTTTGAAGACAATGCGTTTGATTATATTTTAAAGCCCGTTGAACCGAATAGATTAGAAAAAACGCTGAAGCGTATTCAAGCTTCACAGAAAGTCGATGATTACCAAGTGCTAACCGACAAACCATTAAGTTTGATCCCCTGTGCTGGTTTTAATCGTTATGTTTTATTAAAACCCAGTGAAATTGAGGTTGCTTATAGTGATCCCTCAGGTGTGCATATTATTGGTAACCAGCCGAATAGTCATGAGAATAGTTGTTCACTCAGTTTAAAAGTTTTAGAGGATAAAACAGAGTTATTACGTTGTCATCGTCAGTATTTAATTAACCCTAATGCGATTCGTGAAATCCGTTTGTTAGATAATGCATTAGCGGAAATTATAACCAGTAGCGGGGCGGTCGCGCCTGTGAGTCGTCGCTACCTAAAAGTGTTGAAAGATAGGTTTCAGCTTGGGTGAATTGTAGTTTGTAGGTCGGTATTAAGGCCGACAACGAAAAACAGACTGACAAATCCTGCCTACGCAAAACCACTTAATTCTTTTATTAACCACTAAAACGGCAATACGACCACTCACTTAATCACAGCATGACATTGGCTTTCATTTCGTTGAAAGTGCAGGCTACTTATTATAAAAATGAAGGATTAAGCTTATGTTATGGTTTTTCGCCTGTGTGGTAATGCTGTTAGCTGGATATTTTTTCTATGGTAGATTCATAGAAAAAGTATTTGGTATTCAAGAAGATCGTACAACACCTGCGTTTAGTAAAACCGATGGGGTTGATTATGTGCCCATGTCTAAAAGCAAGGTTTACCTTGTTCAACTGCTAAATATCGCAGGTGTTGGTCCAATCTTTGGTCCTATTATGGGCGCTTTATACGGGCCAGCAGCGATGCTTTGGATTGTACTTGGCTGTATCTTTGCGGGCGCAGTGCATGATTACTTCTCAGGCATGTTATCTATCCGTAATGGTGGTGCTTCTGTCCCTAATATTACCGGTAAGTATCTAGGCAATGGTGCAAAACATTTCATGAATATTTTTGCTCTAGTGCTTCTTTTATTAGTGGGCGTGGTGTTTGTATCAGCGCCAGCGGGCATGATAACAAATTTAGTGAATCAGCAAACTGATTTAGCGATGCCAATGTTAACGATGGTTGGCATCATCTTCAGTTATTACGTGATTGCGACGATTGTACCTATCGATAAGATTATTGGTCGTTTTTATCCGTTCTTTGGGGCTTTATTAGTCTTTATGTCTGTTGGGCTTATTGTGGCACTAGGTTTCTCAAGTGAGCATACCTTGTTAGGTGATTATGAGTTGAGCATGATGTTTACTAACATGAATCCAAATGACTTGCCTTTGTGGCCGGCACTATTTATCACTATCGCTTGTGGTGCTATCTCTGGTTTCCATGCAACGCAGTCACCATTAATGGCACGCTGTGTTGAAAACGAAAGTAATGGTCGCTTTGTATTCTATGGTGCCATGATTGGTGAAGGTATTATTGCACTTATTTGGTGTGCGTTAGCATTGTCTTTCTTTGGTAGTGTTGAGTCGTTATCCGAAGCAGTCAGTGCTGGTGGGCCTGGAGCTATTGTTTATGATACTTCAATTGGCCTATTAGGTGTGTTTGGCGGTATTATTGCTTTCTTAGGTGTGGTTATACTACCTATAACATCGGGAGATACTGCGTTTCGTTCAAGCCGTTTGATCATGGCTGAATACTTTAACATGCCCCAAAAGTCAATTCGTAATCGTTTGTTAATGGCGCTACCTCTATTTGTATTAGGTGCAATTCTTACCCAGGTAGACTTTGGTATTATCTGGCGTTACTTTGGCTTCGCTAACCAAACAACAGCTGTAATGATGTTATGGACCGCTTCTGCATATTTACTACGCCATAATAAACTGCATTGGGTAGCAACGGTGCCGGCGATGTTTATGACAACGGTTGTTATTACTTTCATCTTAAATAGCAGCACATTAGGTTTTGGTATTGGCATCAATATCGCAACGACATTAGGAATTATTGCAATGTTAATGATAACGACTTATGTGATAAAAACTTCTAAAGGCAAACATATTGCCGATGAACCAGTATCTGAGCCAGTGACATTGAAAGAGAAAACGATACAAAGCTAATTAAATCGCTATATTTCGAAACTTTTAAAAAACCGCTACTTAGTGAATCAGTAGCGGTTTTTTATTATATAATCCTCGTATTTCAACTGTATTTGTACGATAATTGTACTAGAACTGTTTATTAGAGGGGAGCACCATGGATATTAACGGAAGTGTCAATGTTAATAGTCAACCTACCACTGTATTGCGTAATGATCCAAATACGTCAAATGTGCAACATCAAGCAACACAAGTGCAACAAGAGACACAAAGTGTTGATGAGGTGACAACTGAACAACCTGTACAGCAGGCAAAAAAGTTGAGTGAGGATGTTGTTAATGCACGAGTTTCAGAGTTTCAATCACTCTCATCTGGTAACCAAGTTACTGCTGATGAAGCGGTTGGTAGTTTGGTAGATGTAAGAGTGTAAGTTGTTGAACTATGGACATATCAGGCACTCATTTACCGATACAAACACCAGTTACGCCACAGAGTGTGGGGGCTTCATTATCCCCGAACTTTAATACTTCAGATGCAAATGAAACTTCTCTTACCCCCGCTGATAGTACAGTAGCCCCCTCTACAAATTCGACTGTTAATCCAACTTATGAAAAGCCTGTCATCTCTATTGTTGACCCAGAAGACGCTGAAAAAATTGAAAAGCAAACTGGCGAACGTACTAATCCAGAGCAAGATCAAGGCTCAAAGGCAGAACCTCCTGAACCTGAGAATGGTGAGATTTATAGTGAAGCAGAGTTAGAGCTGATAAGCTCGTTGAAACATCGAGATGCTGAGGTTAACGCACATGAAAAAGCACATGCAGCAGTTGGTGGTCAACATGCTGGCTCTCCGAGTTATAGTTATAAAACAGGCCCTGATGGCGTAAAATATGCCGTGTCAGGAGAGGTATCAATTGATACATCTCGTATACCTGGCGATCCGCAGGCAACCTTACAAAAAGCACAACAAATAAAAGCCGCTGCCCTTGCTCCTACAGAGCCTTCTGGTCAAGATAGAAAAGTGGCTGCAAAAGCAGATCAGATGGCCACTGAAGCGCGTAGTGAAATCCTTGAAGAGAATAATGGTAGCGGAAAAAGTAGTAACAGTTCACATTCTCACTCTGAAGGTAGTGTGCCAGAGCATTTTACTGGTGTACAAAACCTTTCTATTAACAATAGTCATGATAATGAAGTTCAGGCGCAGATGAGTGAACGTAGTTTCCATATCAATGCGTTGTATCAAGGCAGTAGCAGTGCAATTAGTTCTCCTAATTTTGAAGCCCTCGCTTAATTCGCTATTTTATAGCCATATCTATTTGATTTAAATCAACCATTGCCAATTCCAGCTTTGTAGAGCATTATTATTTTTATTATATTTGTAGGATGTAAGTATCAATTATATTGATAGTATGGATTTTGTACTATAAATAGCAACTTAGTCCTATTTAACTGATTGTTTTATAGGGTTTTGGTTGCGGAAATGGAAAGGAAATAACAAGGCTCCTATATGAAATATACCCTGAAGCAACTATCTGTATTTGATGCGGTGGCTAGTCAAGAGAGTGTTAGTGCCGCTGCACGTAAATTGTCGATGACACAATCAGCTGTGAGTATGTCGCTTTCACAATTTGAAAGTGTGCTTGATAGACCACTATTTATTCGCCAAGGAAACCGTTTAACTCTGAGTCATTGGGGGCGGTGGCTTAGGCCCAAAGCAAAACGTTTATTACAGGATGCGATGCAGATAGAGTTGGGGTTACATGACCAGCAGATTATCAGTGGTGCATTTTCACTTTCGGTAAGTCAAACGTTTGCGGAACATTTATTACCAGCTCTCATCAGTAAAATTGATACCGACTTCCCTGAGTTACGCATAGAACTGACAGTAGAAAATACTGATCATGTTGTACAAGGCGTTAATAATCATGATTATGAGATGGGTATTATTGAGGGACGCAATGATGATAACCGTATTTTCCAAGAGAACATGTTAGAAGATCATTTAGTTGTTATTAGTAGCGCCTTTCATCCCTATGCGAAACATAAAAAAGTTAACCTTGCCCAATTAGAGCAGTCAAAATGGATTCTTCGTGAACAAGGGGCGGGAACACGACGTATTTTCGATGGTGCCGTACACGGTTTGATTGAAAATGTGGATGTATACAGAGAATATGAGAGTGTTGGTGTGATTAAAGCGCTAGTTCAAAATGGTACCTACTTAGGTTGTTTGCCCTATTTAGATGTTGTCAGTGATGTTAAAAAAGGGAAATTAGTGATATTACCCACACCAGAGCTGAACATGACACGTAATCTTGCCTTTATTTGGCGAAAAGATGCAGGAGATAATCCTCTGCGAGAGTGTATTTTAGCGGAAGCGAGGCGGGTAATTGGTTTGTATAAAAAAAAGCAAAACCTATAGTAGGTTTTGCTTTAACAGAGGAGGTTATTGCTAAGTATTTTAAGCGACTTGTTTATCTCGCAGGTCATCTGGTTGGTATTGCTTAACCATTAGCTTTGCAATCTGTTTACGTGAAACGATGCCACACATTTTACCATCGTGAATAACTGGGTAGATGCTTGGACGCTGAGCCGTTGCCGCTTTTAGGCGTTGCTCATAGCTTTGATACTGTGAGCTCATCAGCATACCCGAAGAATTTACAGGAAATAATTTCTCTTTGTCTACAACCATAAACTCAAGCAGGGTAGTAACTGGTTGTGAGGCATCAACGGTTAAGATCTCTGTTTGCATAACGTCATTTAATTGGTAGTTAAGGTCGGCTGAGTACTCTTCTGACCACAATAAACGTAGAATGTCTTGCTCAGAAACAAAACCGATAAGCTGTTGCTTGTTATCTAATACTGGCGCTGCACTTAAAGATTGATCAGTTAGCATTGCTAATGCTTGATAGATACAACGATCCGCTGTAAAAGTAAGTGTTTGTACTTGCATGATGTCATTAACTGTTAGCTTGTTTAATTGCGTTTTCATAGGGTTATTTCCTTGTGATTTTATACTTGTTTGAATAGATAAGTGATTGTGATTGATTGAATTTGTAGCTTCTTTGGGTTTATTGGCATAGGCCAAAGCGATGAGAGAAGCGCCACCAACAATGTTGCCAATAGTGACTGGAATTAAATTGTTAAAAATGAAATTGCTAATTGTTAGGTCGGCAAAGGCATTTGTAGCAAAACCATGTGTTTCTAAAAAAGTTGCTGAACTTAATGTATTGATTGCAATACCCAGTGGCACCATAAATAGGTTGGCAATACTGTGTTCAAAGCCACTGCTAACAAACATCGCAACAGGTAATATCAGTAGTAGTGCTTTGGTCAAAATGTCTTTACTGGTAAAGGTCATCCAAATACCGAGGCAAACTAATAAATTACATAACACGCCTAAGGCAAAGGCTTGGCCCCAGCTATGATGTAGCTTGTGTTGTGCAATCTGCATTGCGTTAATCCCCCAAGCCCCACTATCTAAAAAGTGCATTTTTGCAAGTATCACAAGTCCTAGGATCAGCATTGCACCTATAAAGTTACCGAGGTAAACACGCGCCCAGCAGGCAATAAGAGATTTGGTTGAGAATAACCCTTGCGTCCAAGCCACACTGCTTAATACCGTGCTGGTAAACAACTCTCCGCCACATATAACCACTAATACCAGCCCTAAGCTAAATGCTAAACCGCCAGCTAGTTTGCTAAGCCCCCAAGCAACGTCACTCGCTCCGGTTGTTACTGTTGTGTAAAAAACAAAAGCGATGGCGATAAAAGCGCCTGCGAATATGGCTAGTGTGAAAGAGTTGCTAATACTTTTTTCTATTTTTTTTATCCCATATTGTTTAGCAACATCGAACAGGTTATCAACTGCTAAACTGTTAGGCTGTTGATTAATAGGTGCTAAGTTTTTAACAGAGTGAAGTTGATTAGGGTTCATAATGCTTTCCGTGAAAACTCACGCTCCCTACTGTCTTTATTAAAAAATGAGCTGTATTCATTTAATTCTCCTTTGATAAATTGTGCGTTGTTAATTAGTAAGTTGTTGTTAACGCTTAATTACAATAGCGAGAAATTTATGGTAATAATAATTGATAGTTTAAAAGCTTAGATTCAAAAATATTGATACGTGGCTTGTTGCTTACATATAAATTATGAATAATTCAGTAATATGCCCTGTGAATATTGAATGCTGTTGTATTATTAAAGAAATTCAAAAAAAGGGTGAGATTGGTGGTAGCAGATAATTTTCCTGAAAATAAAAAAATGACGGTTGTATTCCGTATGGAGCCGGGCTCTTTAGGCCCTGATGGTGCGCAATATATTAATGAGTTTTGTGAATTTGCACAGATGCAGTTGCAAGCATGTGCAGAGCCTTACATTCGTTGGGCAATTATACCTCGATTAGATAAAACGTTAATTGAGATGGAGTTTCAACTAGCTTCAAAAAAATTAACCTCTAGTAAAGCGGGACAGTACCTTGGTGTATTTGGTGAGAACTTAGATCATTTTGAAGAGCAGCTTGAAGATAATTTAGAAGCGATTATTAATCAGTATTTTGGTCGATGAATACAATAAAAATATATAAGGTTAAAAATTAAAGTTAGCCAGCTTAAAAAGGGATGTATATCAATGATCTCAAGTGCGGTTGGACAAATTACCTATTTGTACTTAATCGCTTTCAATTAAAACATGAATGCGACCTAAATAAATGATTAAGGCTGGAGTGAAAAGTATCGAGATAGATACCGATAAAAGCATTGATGTTTTTGTTGATCAATGGCACGTTGATATTTTGTAAATATTTGAAGGTGTAAACAGTATTATGATTTAAACGAACACCTTCAAATAGCAAACGTAATTACTCCTGTAATGATTTCAGGCGCAGGTCCTGCTTCCTATATAACTCAATGCTGGCACTATATCGTGCTTGATCTAAGTTACTTTTTGCATAAACCAATGCGCTACCCATCTCTTGACTTGCTTCTCTGAAGCGACCTTGAAGAGCAAGGTATTGTGCTTTCATAGCATGTTCTTTAGCGCGATCTTTCAGCAACTTATAAAGGTCTATTGCTAATTGGTGCGCTAAAATATGTTTTGGGTGAGTGCGTATAAATCGTTCTAACAATTTCTCTGCTTGTTGGTATTTTTTTTCTGTTTGTAGCGCAACCACTAAATTGAGCGTTAATATTGCATTTTCTGGCACTTGATTTTGCAGTGGAGAAAGCATTTTGATTGCTTTGTCTGTTTGATTAAGTGCAAGTAAAGTATCGGTAAGAAAATCAATATAGAAAAGATTGTTGGGGTGTTCGTTGATTAATTTAATCGCCCATTTATGAGCTTCTTGGTATTTCTTTTCCTTGAAATATGCAAGTGCAAGTCCATACTCCGCAGCTTCTTTGATTTGATACTTGTGGTGTTTAAGTTGGCTTTGATAATAATCGCGAGCAACCGCACCACTCATATCGTTATAACGAACTGTGATGCGTGCTTTACTAAGTTGATAAGAAAGGTTACTTCTTATTTTTTTTGCTGGAAGTTGCCCTGCACGTAATCGCGCTTCTGCTAAACGTGTTTCCGGTAATGGATGAGTTGATAACATCTGCGGTGGCATCGATGCATATTTATATTTTTCGGCTAACTTGCCAAAAAAATCAGCCATACCATAAGGGTCATAACCAGCGTCATATAAAGTAGTGATGCCGATTCGATCAGCTTCAAATTCATGTAAACGTGTATAGTTTATTTGTGATTGCATACTCACGGCCATGGTGGTGCTAAGTGCAGCCATACCTGCAGCAGGAGAGACTAAGGCAAGCAGGATTGAACCAGCCATGGCGGCCATCGTTGCTGGGTTACTAAAAGATTGTTGCTCTAGCATACGCGCAAGGTGGCGCTGAGTAATATGAGCAACTTCATGGGCAACTACGCCCGCTAATTCGCTCTCATTGTTAGCGTACAAAAACAGACCGGTATGTATTTTGACATTACCACCTAAAAAAGCGGCCGCATTTATCTCTTTATCTTGAACTAGAAAAAATCGGAAGGGCAGCTTCACTGAATCTGCATGGCTAACAATATTTTGTCCAAGTTCATCAACATAATGATTGAGTACTGGGTCGTGTACAACAGGTAGAGCTTGATTTGCCATTAGACTGAAGGCCCAGCCATATTCTTTCTCTTTCTCAATAGTAAGTGCCCCTGCACCTACTGTACCAATATCAGGAAGTGTATTAGATGCTTTACTTGTTGTAGTAAAAAAGAAAAACAGGAAAAATAGCGATACAATTATTGATTTGTTAAACACATTAGTAACCATATTTATAGAGATGAATAAAATTCTAAACAAGCTTCAAGTTATTGCAAGTGATGATTGTCTTATCTGCAAGCAAAGGTAATAATATGTCCTTTCACTTTTGAGGTATGATATGAACGTATTAGATTTACGCTCAATTCGCTGCCCACTGGCTTTAGTCACGCTAAAAGTCACTTTGAAGTCTGAACTGTTATCGACCAATGATAAATATAATCGTTCACTTAAACTTCTTTTTTCTACTGAATCTGCGATGTCGGATATTATTATGTATCTTGATAAAAAGTCGTTTCAGTATCAATTGTTAGAAGATGAAAGCCAATTTTCATTAATCATTACTATTAATAGTTAAGGTATATAAATGCTCAGACAGTTAACCGACTGGTATAAACATCGTTTCGCAGATCCAAATTTGAGTGTGTTATTTTTACTTTTAACGGCTGCATTTTTAACCGTATATTTCTTTGGAAGCATTTTGGCACCGATGTTTGTAGCATTAGTATTAGCGTACATGCTGGATTGGCCGGTTAATTATTTAATGCGCTTTAAACTCAATCGTACGCTTGCTACTTTTATTGTTATGACGTTGTTTGTCTCTGTTGCTGTATTTGCATTTGTTGGCATATTACCCACTGTGGTGAAACAGGGAGCCGCACTGATCCGCGATCTTCCTGCCATGCTTAATGAAGCACAACACTATTTATCGACGTTACCAACTCAATACCCAGATATGATAGATACAATTACTATTACCTTAATTGTTGAGAATATTCGCTCATACATTTTGGACAGTGGAGGGTTCCTTTTATCTTATTCATTTAGCTCTTTGTTAAATATTGCAGCTCTTATTGTTTACGCAATCTTAGTGCCATTAATGATGGTGTTTTTTCTTAAGGATAAAGCTGCATTAACCAAAAGTCTCAGTAAATTTTTACCCGATAATATCAAGCTTGCAGAGCAAGTTTGGGTTGAGATGAATGGCCAGATCATGAACTACATACGAGGAAAAATAATCGAAATTTTGATTGTAGGTGTGTTTACCTACTTTGTATTTTTCTTTATGGATCTTCGCTATTCCGCTTTACTTGCTGTGTTAGTTGGACTCTCTGTATTAATCCCCTATATCGGCGCAGCCGCTGTGACTGTACCTGTTGCCGTTGTTGCGCTTTTTCAGTTTGGTCTTTCAGCTGATTTTGTTTATTTGATGGTTGCATATGGTGTGGTGCAAGCATTAGATGGTAATTTAATTGTGCCACTGTTGTTTTCTGAAGCAGTAAATCTACACCCGGTTATTATTATTATCGCAGTGCTTGTATTTGGTGGGTTGTGGGGATTTTGGGGGGTGTTTTTTGCGATTCCTTTAGCAACACTTGTAAAAGCTGTATTGAATGCCTGGCCAAACAAAGAGCAATTAGCGTTGGCTGAAGAATAAACTATCCCATGTTTTATGGCTGGTACAAATAGCTTCATAGCATTCCTGCACTCTTTGATGAAGGTGAACTAATGGTTTCACCTTCATGGTTATTCTAGTAAAGGCTTTAGTGTAATCTGGGTAAATAGCGGATCTATTTGTCCTATGTAAAAATTAGAGCATATACTTAATCAGCTTGTCTTCATATCCCCTGTAGAAATATTCTTGTAAGATCTTTTCTCATATAAAAATGCCGCGTTTAACGCGGCATTTTATTATTGCTGTTTACTCAAACTCGACTCAATATCTGAGTTAGTTATATTATTATTGAACAGGCTTTAGGTTTAAAATATGTATTAATCGCTCAGGCGTGTCAGGCCAAACAACTGGCATACCACCTGGGTTTTGCTCATTAAACCAACCCGTATATCTCTCGGTATTGTATTGGTAGTTGTAGTTAGTACTCATTGTTGGAATAGTCGTTTGATTCGAGGCAATACGCTCTTGAATATCATGCATTATTGCTAGCTGCTGTTGCTTATCAGCTGTTTGCGTGAATGAATCAATAAGTGCATCAAGATCAGAATCTACGTAATGATGAGCTGCAAATCGGTCCTTATCCATTTGTGTTGAGTGGAACGCAGTAAAGTAATAACGGTAAGGGTTTGGCCCTGCAAAGTAGTTAGTGAAGGCTGCATCAAAACGTGCATCTTTCATCTTATCAACCATAATACCGAAGTCAGGGGTAGAAACAGTGGCATTAATGCCCACCTCTTTTAAGCCTTCTACAGCAATTTGTACTGTATTAATAAAATCAGACCAACCATTTGGCACCATAATACGGAATTTAATACGCTTGCCTTCAGGAGATTCCACAAATCCATCGCCATTAATATCAACGTAGCCACTATCTGCAAGAAGCTGTTTTGCTGCGCCTAAGTTATACTTATTATATTTTCCATATTTAGCTTGTACCTGTGGGTTCGACCAAGCAACAAATTGATCGCCAAGTGCATCTGGGTAGTTATTAACAGACCAGTAACCGTAACCTGCTAATTCAATAATTGCTTTACGATCTAGCGCCATTGAAAAAGCGCGACGGAAGTTAATATCGTTAAATGCCGCACGGTTAGTACTTTTAGGTGATTTGAAATTAAGGATAAATGATGCGCTACCCGCTGCCGGGAACCAGTAATTATAGTGCTTGTTTTTGGCAACTAACACTTCATCAATATCGGGAATAAATGCTGAAGTCCAATCTAAATCACCTTTGATAGCCGCCGCAAGTAGTTGTTCATTGCCACCAATTTGAGGCATCTTGATACAATCAACATCTAAGTTTTTATCGTCGTAATAGTTGGGATTACGACATTGCACATAAACTGACTCTTTAAATACTTCTATTGTTGTAAAAGGGCCCGTGCCTACAGGATTTTCATTTTTAAAGGTTTCTGGTGAGTCAACTGTTTCCCATATGTGCTTAGCAACAATAGGCGCGCGTACGATTTTATTAGCAATGTTGGTATCAATGTTTGCAAGGGAGATCTTAACTTCGCTTAAGCCTACTTTTTCAACTGCTGTAATGCTCTTAGCTAACCCCTGAGGATCTAATTGACCACCTTTCATTGCAAGCTGAAGGGAGAAAACAACGTCATCGGCAGTGAATGATTTTCCGTCAGACCATTTAACACCATCACGAATGTCAAAACTGATGCTCTTTAAGTCACTTGCAAATTGGTGATTTGTTGCAAGTCGATACTCTGCAGTCCCACCTTTTAGATCATTAAATACGATGAGTGGTTCATAAATAAATTGCATGGTAGTTGGGACGCGTTCTTGCGCAAGGAAAGGGTTAAAGTTGCGCTCCCATTTAGGTTTGAACTGTGAAACAAGTGTCAGTACATTTTTTTTGGCACCAGCTTCTTGAGCGATGGCAAGTGGGCTAAATAATGTACTCACTAATGCTGTTGTTACTAGACAGCTGAGTGTTTTCTTTCCCAGTGATACAAACATAAATCTTCCTTGGTTAGGTACGAAATTAAAGACTAAATAATTAGAGGTTAATATATCAGTTTTTCATTCTGCTTGGAGAGTGGGAGCTTTTAAGCGTGAACTAATTCACGCACCGAGTCGTCGATATAAAGATTATTTAAAAAACATTTACAAAATAATGTTCGTTTTGTGAACGATGTAAGGTATATTCGCATTTCAAATGGATTGTGACTGCTTCTTTACGTTTTTAAAAAGAACTGCCCGTTATAAGGAGGTAATGCCTACTTAACTTATAAATAAGGTCAATTCATTATGCAAATCAATAGCTACCAATCAATTCAAGCAATGCCTACAACAGTAACTAAAAATGCACCAACTCAAAGTGTTAACCCTTCTCAAGCAACTGTAGAACCCGGTATACAAGTTTCAGTATCAGCGCAAGCACAGAAATTAGCGGAAACAGATACTAATCCAGTTAAAATTACTAGTCGTCAGCCAGTACAATTACCTGTTGAACCGCAAAAACCATTGACGGGTGAAAAATTAGAGCAAGCAGTGCAATTCAAAAAAGCGCAGACCCAATACCAAGTTGTCTCAGATATGCTTAACATTCTCAATAAGGACAATAGTAGCAATATGTCAGCCTCAAGCGCTTATTACCTTTCTAAAAATGAAGAGGCACGTGAGTTGGTGGTTGATACTAAATCACAGCAACAAGCAATGAAGAATATGCAAGCATATCAAGAGCAAACTGCTACATTAAATGAACAGTATGCTGTTAACTAATTACGCGTAAAAAAAGGTTTGTTTTGCTGTTGTTTAAAAAACTCGCTATAATTTGCGCCCACAAAATTGTGTGTTAAATAAAGGAAGATAAGCGTGTTTGAGTTCCCCCAGTTCAGCAAGAACAGTGTAAAAAATGATGTATTATCCGGCTTAACGGTTGCTTTGGCACTCGTGCCAGAAGCGGTTGCTTTTGCATTTGTTGCCGGCGTTGAACCAATGGTTGGTTTATACGCTGCATTTATGGTGGGGTTAATTACCGCTGTTTTTGGTGGTCGTCCAGGCATGATCTCTGGAGCAACAGGCGCAATGGCTGTTGTGATGGTATCGCTAGTTTCTGAGCATGGCATACAATACCTTTTTGCCGCAGTATTACTTGCGGGTTTAGTACAAGTTTTATTTGGTGTATTCCATCTTGGTAAATTCATTCGCATGGTGCCCCATTCGGTAATGATTGGTTTTGTGAATGGACTTGCGATTGTTATCTTCCTTGCTCAACTTGGCCAGTTTAAAGTAAAAAATGCAGCTGGTGAGTTGGAGTGGTTACAAGGTTCTCCACTGTATATCATGCTTGGTTTAGCGCTATTAACCATGGCTATCATTCATTTTCTACCTAAATTCACCACTGCTGTACCATCAACTCTGGTAGGTATTGTTGTTGTAACTTTACTGGTATATTTTGTTCCTGCTCTTGATACACGTACCGTTGTAGACTTCCTACGTGCGATGTCTGGCGATGAGTCGGCGACTATTGCTGGTAACTTACCTACTTTTGCATTACCTGTAGTGCCATTCTCTCTTGATACCTTATATATCATTCTGCCTTATGCGCTTATCCTTGCGGCTATTGGTTTAATTGAGTCTTTATTAACGTTAACTGTTGTTGATGAGATGACAGGAACACGCGGTCGACCAAATAAAGAGTGTATCGCACAGGGTGCTTCAAATATGGTAAATGGTGTATTTGGTGGTATGGGTGGCTGTGCAATGATTGGCCAATCAATGATCAATATTAATTCTGGTGGCCGTGGCCGTTTGTCTGGTATTACAGCGGCACTAGCTTTACTTGCCTTTATTCTGTTTGCTTCTGGCCTGATTGAAATGGTGCCATTAGCTGCATTAGTGGGGGTCATGTTTATTGTTGTATTAGGTACCTTTGAATGGGCATCATTTAAAATGATGTCTCGTGTACCTAAAAAAGATGCATTTGTTATTGTACTGGTAAGTCTAGTAACAGTGTTTACTGATTTAGCGATTGCGGTATTTGTAGGGGTTATTGTTTCTGCATTAGTATTTGCTTGGGAACATGCTAAGCATATTCATGCTCTGACTTCCGTTGATGAAGAGACAAATGAAAAAACTTACGCTATCGATGGTCCATTATTTTTTGGTTCGGTCAGTAACTTCTTAGAGCTGTTTGATATTAGCAATGACCCGCACCATGTTATTGTTGATTTTGAAGGCTCTCGTGTTGTTGACCAATCAGCTATTGAAGCGATTACTACACTTACAGATCGTTATACTCGTGAAGGTAAAAAAGTGCATATCCGCCACTTGAGTCGTGACTGTCGTAAGTTGCTTAACAAAGCAGGGGTGTTGGTAGAAATTAATGTTGTTGAAGACCCATCATATAAAGTGGCATCTGATACACTAGGTTAATATTGATGCAAATAAAAACAGCGCTGATGCGCTGTTTTTATTTATCTGATTGACGTGTTGGTTGGTAAATCCCATCACATTTAGGACTTTGATTGGCATTCTTACTATTCCAAACACAGTACCAAATATTTTTATTTCGTGATGTTTTCTTTTTACTTTTCATTTATTTCTCCTGTTAATTAAGTAACGTTAATCTACTCATTAAATATGACAGCTTCATGACACTGTTTATTACAGTTAAATTGCGAAAGAACAAAGAAAGTAAAACTTTACTGTAAGATAATCACTAAATAAGAAGATGTGAGTAACGTATTTTTGTGATTATCAGTTATTTAGCGAAAGTTTATGATCATTTAAGCACATCAACAGAAAAAAAAGGTACACTGCGTTTATAGAAAAACTGTCTACAATATTCAGTATCAAATAGACTCGTGTCATAAATATGCCGTATAAGTCTCGTATAACGGTAAAACTGAATTCAAAATTATTTTCCATTATTGGTTGAGGTAAAGCGTGATTAAAAAAATCGGAATTTTAACAAGTGGTGGCGATGCGCCAGGTATGAACCCAGCAATTCGTGCCGTTGTACGTAGTTGTTTAGCAAATGGCATCGAAGTATACGGAATCTACGATGGTTACGCGGGACTTCACGCAGACAAAATTGAAAAATTAGAGCGTCACTCTGTGTCTGATATTATCAACCGTGGTGGTACTTTCTTAGGTACAGCACGTTTCCCTGAGTTTAAAGAGGAAAGTGTGCGCCGTGAAGCGATTACAAACCTTGAAAAACATGGCATTGAAGCGCTCGTTGTTGTTGGTGGTGATGGCTCTTACATGGGGGCTAAGAAATTAAGTGAGATGGGTTACCCATGTATCGGTATTCCTGGCACAATCGATAATGATATCGCGGGTACTGATTACACCATTGGTTTCATGACGTGCCTGAATACTATTGTTGATGCTGTAGACCGTTTACGTGATACGTCATCTTCACATAACCGTATCTCTATTGTTGAGATAATGGGCCGTTACTGTGGTGATTTAACACTATGGGCTGCAATTGCTGGTGGTAGTGAGTATGTTATCGTGCCAGAAAAAGGTTTTAATGAAGAAGAGCTGCTTGCGCAACTTGCTCACGGTGAAGCTAAAGGTAAAAAACATGCCATTATTGCTATCACAGAGCATGTGACTGATGTAAATAAACTAGCTGAACGTATTGAAGCTAAAACTGGCCGTGAAACTCGTGCAACTGTTTTAGGTCATATTCAACGTGGCGGTGCGCCAATGGCATTTGACCGTATATTAGCAAGCCGTATGGGGGCTTTTGGTGTTGAATTGTTAATGAAAGGTGAAAGTGCACGTTGTATCGGTATTCAAAATGGTCAGATGGTTCATCATGATATTATTGAATGTTTAGAAGATATGAAACGTCCTTTCCGCCAAGATTTGTTCGACCTTTCACACGCGTTATTTTAACAGTAACTGTTTGTTGAATTGATAAAAACCTGCCTTTTGGTGGGTTTTTTTATGGGCTGAAGGAAAATTAAATGAAAAATTATCAAGATTTACAAAAACTTTATGAGCTGCCCGAGATTAACAAGCAGTGTGTTGATATCGACTTCGGTTATGCATTTGTGTGTGCAATGGCGAGTAGCGATCTCGATCTACAACAATGGATGCCGATGTTGTTTATCAATGAGAATCACAGTTTCTCAGATGAAAAAATAGCCAGTGCTTTCGGGCAAACAATAATAGCTATCTATCAACAAACCATTAAAACCTATCAAAGTGATAGCCCCTTGCCGTTATGCCTAGAGCAAAGGCTTTGTGCTTCAGAGAGTGCATCAGTGTGTTTTGCAAGTGGTTACCTGCAAGCATTGATGTTGATTGATAATTTGCAATTAGTTCAACTTCGAGAGGACTCGCCAATAGCACAGTTACAACAAACTTGTTTACTACTATTAGATAAGCTTGCAACAACTGAAACGGATGATGCGCAAAAATTAGCGCTGTTTGAGCAACTGCCTACAAATACTGAAATCATTGCACTATTACCTATATTGTTATCGAGTTATGGCCATCAGTGTTTATCGGTGCATGCTAATGGATAATTATCAGGCCTATTTTTCAGTTGTTGCTGAAAATGATTATTTTGTTGTCATTAATAAACAAGCAGGCATTAATTTTCATAGTGAAGATGGTGAGTTTGGTGTGGTAGTTGCTGTAGAGAAACAACTCAAGCAAAAACTGTATAGCGTGCACCGCCTTGACAAAATGACTTCTGGTTTGCTGTTACTTGCAAAATCATCATCACTTGCGAATGATCTATCTACGTTGTTTAAAAACCAACAGATACAAAAGTATTATTTAGCAATCAGTGATAAGAAACCCAAAAAGAAGCAAGGGTTGATAAAAGGTGGCATGGAAAAATCTCGCCGTTCAATGTGGAAGTTAACCACTAATAGAGACAACTTAGCGATCACCCAGTTTTTTAGTTACCCCTTAATAGAAGGAAAACGTTTGTTTGTTGTTAAACCTAAAACGGGTAAAACACATCAAATTCGTGTGGCGCTCAAAAGTATCAGCAGTGCAATTTGTGGAGATCCTCTCTATGCAGAAAGAGGTGATAGTTATGATCGTGGCTATTTACATGCATATCAAATAAATTTTAACCTACACGGTGAGTTATACTCTTTTAATTGTCTGCCTGAACAAGGGGATCTATTCCACTCTGAAATGGTGACACAACAACTACAACAGTTAGGTAATTTGAATAATTTACCTTGGCCCAAAATTTAGTTTACAACAGATTTAACGCGTATTTATTCCACTTTTTTAATATTCAGTAGCTGTTTTTTTGTACTACACTTGCGAAGTATATATATATATTTTGCAAGCGTATGAAATAGCACTCCATTTCTTGTATGAACATCTATGTACTGTGATTTATATTTAGCAAAATGGTTGCCTTGGCAACATGATCACTTCTCTTGTTGGTAACGAACTTTGAATGTGCCAATAAAAGTGCTTGCTTTAAGGCTTCAGCAATTGAGGAATAGTATAATGAGTGATTTTTTGATTGATATTATCGATGATACTGAAATCACAGCTGTTGAAGCTGAAAATGAAAGCAGGAAGTGGAAAATTGCAATTATCGATGATGATCAAGGTGTGCATGATGTTACCAAGCTTGCGCTATCCGGGGTTAAAATATTAGATAGAAAATTAAATTTTATCAGTGCATTATCTGGTGAATCTGGCGCTCAATTACTTAAAGAGAACCTGGATTGTGCTGTAATATTATTAGATGTTGTGATGGAAAGTTCAGATGCTGGGTTACTGTTGGCAGATAGGATTAGAAATGAACTAAAGATGGAAAACGTACAGATAATTTTACGTACAGGCCAACCTGGTTACTCTCCTGAAGAGGAGATTATCTCCCGCTATGAGATCAATGATTATAAAACCAAGAATGAATTAACCCGCGATAAACTATTTACGTCCCTTGCGACTGCTTTACGCTCATATAGTCATTTAGTTGCTTTAGATGAGAGTAAAAATGGTTTAAGGAATGTTATCGAGGCATCAGCAACTTTGATGAAAGAGCGCTCTGTACATGACTTTGCTAGTGGGGTCTTAGAGCAGATAAATGCACTGTTTAATTTATCGGCACAGGGTATGTTTTGTGTTTCTCAAAGCCCATCAAAAGGCCCTGCAGAGTTGCTTGAAAATAATAATAATTACTATTTGGTTGTTGCAACCTCAGCGCACTACAACAGTTTCTATGGTAAAGAGCTACAACAACTTCATCATAGTAACGAAACTGAGCTTGCACAAAGCACGCTTACGCAAAAAAAGAACTTAATTGAAGAGAACCTTTGCAGTTTATATCTCACAACACCCTCTGGCTGGGAAGGGGTTGTCGTAATTAACAGTGCGCTTAACCTTTCTGATCTTGATGAAGAACTATTAAAACTATTTTGTTTGAATGTGTCTTTAGGCTTAGAAAATGCCAAGTTTTTCACTCACCTTAATAATGCAGCTTTTTATGATGGGGTGACCGGCCTTTATAATCGTACTGGTTTTATTGAAAACGCCACAAAAGTAGCAATGTCGGCAAAATCAAGCATGGCGCTGTTTATTGTAGATATTGATTATTTCCATGAAATTATTGAAAGCCTCGGGTTTGAATTTGGAAATATGGTTTTGAATGCAGTGACATCTTCACTCAATCGAGGTTTTTTATCCGATGGTATTATTGCACGTTTGCATTCTGATGTTTTTGCATTGCTGCTTCCAGATACAAACTGGCACTACCGAGATATTACTAAAGAGTGTTCCAAACCATTTATCGTCGATGGTAATTCATTACGTTTAGGAGTAACCGTTGGTGAGGCAAGTTGTGATTTAACAATTGAAAAGTTTGATATTGAACTGTTATTACGCCATGCGGAAATTGCATTAAAAGTAGCGAAGGAGCACCAACGTGGTGTCGGTCAGATATTTGAGTCAAAATTTGAAGATGATAAACGCGCACATTTAGATATATTGGCTGATTTGCGTAACGGGTTAGCAAAAGAGGAACTCTACCTTGTTTTACAGCCTAAAGTCTCTATGACAAAAGGTCATGTAGTAGGCTATGAAGCGCTCATTCGTTGGTTACACCCAATCAAAGGACAGATTTATCCGAATGCATTTATTCCCGTTGCTGAGCAATCTGGCCTCTATTTTGATATTGATATGTATGTGTTCAGGAAAGCTGTTGAACTTATGGATAAGTTTCCTGAAATCAGCAAACCAATTTCCGTTAATGTATCGGCAAACTCACTGCATCATTGTGACTTTATCAGTGAGTTAACAAAGATTATTACAGAAACAAATTGTGACATTAGCCAAATAGAGATTGAGATCACTGAGAATGCGTTGGTGCGTAGTGATATGGCCATTCAACACTTAAGGGACTTAAAAGAGCTTGGTTTTATTCTTTGTTTAGATGATTTTGGCGCGGGTTATTCATCGCTATCTTACCTACTTAAACTTCCTCTTGATGTGATTAAAATTGATCGCTCTTTTGTAACACACCTTGAGAAAGGCTCCAAAGCATTAGCGGTATTAGAGGGCATGTTACAAATTTGCCAAAAGTTGCATATGCGTGTGGTGGTAGAGGGGGTAGAAACTCAAGAGCAAGCAGATATGTTGATTAAGTTAAATGCTGATATTGCACAAGGGTTCTTTTATTTTAAACCCTTGCCAGTTGATGAAGTATTAACAATAGCACTATAACGTGACTCTTACCATTTAAGCAAATTCAGTCCATATTGGTGCATGATCAGAAGGTTTATCAATGCCTCTTAACTCATAATCAATACCGGCATCTACGGTATTATCAGCCAATTTTTGAGTGGCTAATACTACGTCAATACGTAAACCTCGATTGTCATCAAAACCACGAGATCGGTAGTCGAACCAACTATATTGATCGTTAACTTCAGGGTTTAATAAACGAAAAGTATCGGTAAAACCAAAGTCCATTAACTTTTTCAACCATTCGCGCTCTTCTGGTAAGAAACTACACTTTTTAGTTTTTAACCAACGCTTAGCGTTTACTTCGCCGATACCAATATCAATGTCTGCTGGTGATATATTAATATCTCCCATCACAATCACATTATCATCTGCAGTATGGTTGTTGTTCAAATAGGTATTAAGATCCAGATAGAACTGGCGCTTATAGGGATATTTAATTTCGTGGGTTTGGCTTTCACCTTGCGGGAAATAGCCGTTTAAAACAGTAGTTTTCTCACCGTTGTCATCTTCTAGCGTTACCATGATCATGCGTTTCTGGTGATCTTCATTGTCTGTAGGAAAACCGTATTGAATTGAAACTGGTTCTTTCTTGCATAACATCGCTACACCATAATGCGCTTTTTGACCATGGAAGTAGACGTGGTAGCCCATCTTCTCTACCGCTTCTACAGGGAACATATCGTTGTGGACTTTTATCTCTTGAAGGCCGATTACATCAGGCTGGTGTTTATCTATAATTGCTTGTAGTTGGTGAAGGCGAGCACGAAGCCCATTGATATTGAAGGAGATAACTTTCATAAAAAGCCCTAATTAAAAACAGTGAAATAATAATTAAGGCTGAATGTAACTTGCTGAGTTTAATAACTCAACTATTTTAGCTTAATGGTGCTAAAACACGGTGTAAGTGATCAGCTGTTTCAATGCCACTGTCGGTCAAATAACCACCGTCTGCTTGGGAAATTAAGCCTTTATCAAAAAGAGCTTTTGCTGCATTGATAACAGTAGGGCTGGCTTCGTTGTGAATTTTAATGCCTTCTAATTGAGATTGTGTTGGGAATTTAGCTAGTAATTTCATCTCTTCAAACAGGGTATCAGAATAATTCTTAGTCATAATTGCTCGCTTCTCTTAAATAGGGGAAATTTCATCATAGGGTCTTCAAGCAAGAATGCAAATAAATAGTAGTGTAAGTTGGGGTAGATCAAAAAAGCCCCTAAGAAAACGAATCTTAGGGGCTTAAAGCTTGGTATTTATGTGTTCATCCTTGAAACATTAATACCTACGTATAATAATTTTTAATTAAACGTGATGTTTACGAATAACTGTTAACATCTCTTTTAATAGTTTTGGATTTGCAGTGACAACGTTGCCTGATTTCATATAATCATTACCGCCGTTAAAGTCAGTCATCATTGCGCCTGACTCTTTAAGTAATAATTCGCCAGCAGCGATATCCCAAGGTTTTAGACCATATTCCCAGAAACCATCCATACGACCAGCTGCAACATATGCTAAATCAAGTGATGCACAACCACCACGACGCATATCAGCTACGTTCATGAAGAAATCATTAAAAATTTCAAGGTAAGTTTTTGTATGGTGCTTCTGTTTGAATGGGAAACCTGTTGCTAGCAATGTACCAGCTAGTTTAGGAACGGCACTTGTACGAGTACGGTAACCATTAATTTGTGAACTCTGACCTTTAACGGCAGAAAATAGTTCGTTACGAATTGGATCAAATACAATACCGACTTCAGTACGTCCTTTGATTTTTAACGCAATTGAAACTGCAAAGTGTGGAATGCCACGAACGAAGTTGTTTGTTCCATCAAGTGAATCAATAATCCATTGGTGATCTTTATCTTTACCTTCAAGAATACCTGATTCTTCACAGATGAAACTGTGGTCAGGGTAAGATTTTTGTAATGTACCAATAATTGCAAGCTCAGCTTCTTTATCGACACTCGTTACATAGTCGTTTAACGATTTTTCTTCAACTTCAACTGATTCTGGATTTTCGTAGCCTTTAACGATTACTTTACCTGCATTACGGGCAGCACGAATTGCAATATTTAACATTGGATGCATTGGATCACCATTAGATTGTAAAAGAACATGAAGGGAGATTCCTTCGGCGCAAAATTATACACAGATCACAAAAATGTGCAAATATTTCTTAGATAGCCGTTATCATTCAAAACGCAAAATGTAGCAAGTGGTGAGAAAAACAGTTTCTAGGTAGAAAGTGAAGCGTTAAATGCTTAAACCGGTACTGTTTAACAGCGGAGGTAATTGCCTGACTGACTGTTTACACTTCGGGTCGTCAGCTTGAAAGCTAATTATGCGTTGCAGTATTCAATAAGGCTAGCCATTGTCATCATACTGCGTCTGCCTTAGTGTCTAAGCTGGCAGCTAAATAAAGCGCTTTGATTGGTAATGGCTATAGTTAATCTGTTTTTTTGTCTTAGCAATTCTGCTAAACTGCGCCTCTGTTTTATAGCTAGCTCATTTGAGCATAATAATTTTCAAGGAACACCCATGTTAGATAATGTACGTATCATTCTTATCGGTACTTCTCACCCTGGTAATATTGGCAGCGCGGCGCGCGCAATGAAAACCATGGGCTTGTCTAATTTAGTGTTAGTAGATCCTGAATGTGAAATTGATGGTAAATCCGTTGCGCTTTCAGCAGGTGCTGGTGATGTGCTTCAAAACCATCAACGTTTTGATACGTTAGATGAAGCCATTGCCGATTGTGGTTTAGTCATTGGTGCGAGTGCGCGACCACGTACATTAGATTGGCCGATGTTAGACCCGCGTGAAATGGGCGTAAAGGCAGTTATTGAAGGTCAAAAACACCCTATTGCATTAGTGTTTGGACGTGAAAATAGCGGTTTAACTAATGATGAGTTACAAAAGTGTCATTTTCATGTGTTTATTCCTGCAAATCCTGACTATAGCTCACTTAATTTAGCGATGGCAGTACAAACATTAAGCTACGAAGTTCGCATGTCATTTTTGGCAACGACCGCGTATCCAGAACAACAAGAAGAGTACCCTCTTTCAGATGACCTGGAAGGTATGTTTAAACATCTTGAAGAAACCTTAATTGATACTCGCTTTATTGTGCCTGCTCACCCTGGTTTAGTAATGACAAAACTGCGTCGATTCTTCAATCGTGCACGTCCAGAAGTTGCGGAGTTACGCATGTGGCGAGGTGTCTTTAGTAGTGTACAAAAATCACTTATTTCAGCGCGCAGCGGTACTGATATAAACGAAAAATAAAACCTAGTAAACTTTGTGGTTTTTTAGTTGACTATTTTAGTCAGGTATTTATACTTCTATTATAAGTCAATGAACAAGTGATCTAGATCACTCTTTTATATAAGTGGAAGTTTATGAAGCTAACCTCAAAAGGCCGTTATGCGGTAACAGCAATGTTAGATGTTGCGATTAAAGAGCATATGGGACCTGTTCCCCTTGCTGATATCTCGGAACGTCAGGGGATTTCATTATCTTATTTAGAGCAACTATTTTCCAAACTGCGTAAAAAAGAGTTAGTAAGTAGTGTTCGTGGTCCAGGTGGTGGTTATCGACTAGGTAAAACCCGTGCTGAGATTTCTGTGGCGATGATTATTGACGCTGTAAATGAATCTGTTGATGTACGTAAATGCACTGGTGAAAGTGGCTGCAATGAAAATGGTGTTCAATGTTTAACACACTCATTATGGGAGCAGCTAAGTGATCGTATAAGTAGTTTTTTAGATGGCATCACACTGGAAGAGTTGATGGCAACCGATCATGTACAAACTATTTCTGAAATTCAAAATAATAAATTTAAACATACTGCTCAACTTGATGTAAAAATCAACCGATAAGCAGTGGAGATAAAAATGAAATTACCGATTTACCTTGATTACTCTGCAACAACACCCGTTGACCCACGTGTTGCTGCAATTATGATGAAATACCTGACAATGGATGGCGAGTTTGGTAATCCAGCTTCCCGTTCACACCGTTTTGGTTGGCAGGCTGAAGAAGCCGTTGATCTGGCTCGCGAACAAGTTGCTGAATTAATTAATGCTGATTCACGTGAAATCGTATTTACATCAGGTGCGACTGAGTCTAACAACCTTGCGATTAAAGGTGCTGCACATTTCTACGGTAAAAAAGGTAAGCATATTATTACTGCTAAAACTGAGCATAAAGCCGTTTTAGACACTTGTCGCCAATTAGAGCGTGAAGGTTACGAGGTAACTTATCTTGAACCTGGTACGGATGGTATTGTTACGCCACAACAATTAAAAGAAGCGTTACGTGAAGATACAATTCTTGTAAGCCTGATGCATGTTAATAATGAAATTGGTGTTATTCAAGACATCGCTGAATTCGGTGAAATCTGTCGTGCAAATAAAGTCATTCTCCACGTAGATGCAGCACAGAGTGCAGGTAAAATTTCTCTTGACGTGCAAACAATGAAAGTTGATTTAATCTCTTTCTCTGCACATAAAGTTTATGGTCCAAAAGGCATTGGTGCTTTATATGTTTCTCGTAAACCTCGTATTCGTTTAGAAGCACAAATGCATGGTGGTGGCCATGAACGTGGCATGCGTAGTGGAACATTAGCAACGCATCAAATTGTAGCAATGGGTGAAGCATTCCGTATTGCTAAAGAAGAGATGGTTGAAGAGAGTGCTCGCTTGCTTGCATTACGTACGCGTCTTTTAGATGGTGTAAATGACATGGAAGAAGTTTATGTAAACGGCTCAATGGATAGCCGTGTAGCCGGTAACATCAATATTAGTTTTAACTATGTTGAAGGTGAGTCGCTGGTAATGGCATTAAAAGACTTAGCTGTTTCTTCAGGTAGTGCATGTACTTCTGCAAGCCTTGAGCCTTCATACGTATTACGTGCGATTGGCCGTGATGATGAATTAGCACACAGCTCAATCCGTTTCAGCATTGGTCGTTTTACGACTGAAGAAGAGATTGATTACGCAATTAAAATTATTCGTGAAAATATCGGTAAATTACGTGACATGTCACCACTTTGGGATATGTACAAAGAAGGCATTGATATTAATAGCATTGAGTGGTCTCACCACTAAAACAGCTTATCGCGTTGCCAATTGAGACTACTTTTTGTTAAAAGTACTCAATTGGTAAACCAAGCTCCGCGCTTTTGCCTTAAATTAGACTCAATTGGCTTAGCGATAAACCGTTTACATAGAAAAATTAAATAAAGGAATAACATCATGGCTTATAGCGAAAAAGTAATCGATCATTACGAAAACCCACGTAACGTAGGTTCATTTGATAAAGATGATAAGAGTGTTGCAACTGGTATGGTTGGTGCACCTGCATGTGGTGATGTGATGAAATTGCAACTTAAAATCGACGAAAGTGGTGTGATTGAAGATGCAAAATTCAAAACATATGGCTGTGGTAGCGCTATTGCTTCTAGCTCATTAGTGACTGAATGGGTAAAAGGTAAAACATTAGATGAAGCCGCTGCTATTACAAATACCGAGATCACTGCAGAGCTTGCACTTCCTCCAGTAAAAATTCACTGTTCTATTCTTGCTGAAGATGCAATTAAAGCTGCAATAGATGATTATAAGAGCAAAAACTCTTAAGTCTTACTGACTACGGAAGGAGTCTATTTTGGCTATCACAATGACAGAGCCAGCGGCTAAACACGTTGCTAATTTTCTGGCTAATCGTGGCAAAGGCATTGGCCTACGTTTAGGCGTTAAAACCTCAGGTTGTTCAGGTATGGCTTATGTACTTGAATTTGTTGATGTATTAAATGAAGATGATGAAGTCTTTAGCGACAAAGGCGTAAAAATCATCGTTGATAAAAAAAGCTTGGTATACCTTGATGGCACCGAACTTGATTTTGTCAAAGAGGGACTTAATGAAGGTTTCGAGTTTAACAACCCCAATACCGATGGTGAGTGTGGTTGTGGTGAAAGCTTCAGCGTTTAGTTAACTATTATGGAGGTGAGTTTACGCACCTCCTATTTTCAATCCTGACATAGGATCTTGCTTTGAACTACTTCGAACTTTTCTCTTTACCAGCGCAATTCTCCGTTAATCAATCTGATCTATCAAGTACTTACCGTGAATTACAAAAGAAGTATCACCCAGACAAATTTGCCATGCATTCTGATGCACAGCGTCTTAGTGCAATGCAAAAAAGTACTGAGGTTAATGATGCTTATCAAACCTTAAAAAACAGCTGTTTGCGTGCTCAATATTTACTTTTGATTGCTGGTGTAGATATTGTGCTTGAACAACGCACGTTACAGGACACTGAGTTTTTAATGCAACAAATGTTGTGGCGTGAATCCATTGAATCGTTCACAGAAGATGATGAAGAAGAGATTGAGATATTTGCTGCCAATATACAACTACAGGTGAATGATTTAGAATCTGACATTGAAAAGCAGTTGCAGGCAGATGAGTTAGAAGCAACGGCAGACAGCGTGCGTAAGTTAAAGTTTATGCTTAAGCTACAAATTGAAATAGAACAATTGGAAGAGAAGCTCTTCGACTAAAAATACAGGGTTACAAATCTTATGGCATTACTCCAAATAGCAGAGCCTGGTTTATCGGCTGCACCCCATCAACATAAACTTGCAGTGGGCATCGATTTAGGTACAACCAACTCGCTGGTTGCCACTGTAAGAAGTGGTGAAGCAAGTGCATTAGTTGATAACAGTGGCCAAGATATGTTGCCTTCTGTTGTTCATTACGGTGAAGATAATCAAGTATTAACCGGTGCAGATGCGCAGCAAAAACTACTTACGGATCCACTTAATACATTAGTATCTGTCAAGCGTTTATTAGGCAAGTCTCTTGATGATATTGATACAACACATCTTGCTTATCAGTTTAGTGCACATGAAAGTGGCCTTGCACAAATTGTGACACGATCAGGAGTAGTTAATGCCGTTCAAGCTTCAAGCGAGATTTTAAAATCTTTAAATCAACGTGCTGTAGATACTTTTCAGTCTGATCTGGATGGTGTTGTTATCACAGTACCCGCATATTTTGATGATGCACAGCGCCAAGGCACAAAGGACGCGGCTCGATTAGCTGGTTTACATGTTTTACGTTTATTAAATGAACCTACAGCAGCTGCTATTGCATATGGTTTAGATTCTGGCCAAGAGGGCGTGATTGCCGTTTATGATTTAGGTGGTGGCACGTTTGATATTTCTGTTTTACGCCTACATAAAGGTGTGTTTGAAGTATTAGCAACGGGCGGAGATTCCGCGCTAGGTGGTGATGATTTTGATCATTGCATTGTTGAGTGGATTAAAAGCGAAGCAAATATTACCGGTGAAATACCACCTGAATTACAACAAGAGTTATTACAGGTGGCCCGTTCAAGCAAACAACAATTGAGCGAGTTAGAAAATGTTGAAATAAGTTTATCGACAGTTGATATTAACTTAACACTTGATAAAGTTACCTTCGAAATACTCATCGAAAAACTGGTTAAGAAAACTTTGCGCGCTTGTAAACGTGCAGTAAAAGATGCACAGGTATCACTGGATGAGATCGTTGAAGTTGTGATGGTGGGTGGATCTACACGTGTACCTTTAGTGCGCAGTAAAGTGAGTGACTATTTTAAACGTGAAGTATTAACATCTATTGACCCTGACAAAGTAGTTGCACTAGGTGCAGCCATTCAAGCAGATATCTTAGTTGGTAATAAACCTGATTCAGAGATGTTATTGCTGGATGTTTTACCGTTATCACTTGGCCTTGAAACAATGGGCGAGTTGGTTGAAAAGGTCATCCCGCGTAATACTACTATCCCAGTCGCTCGAGCTCAGGAGTTTACTACCTTTAAAGATGGTCAAACAGCAATGCTTATCCATGTATTACAAGGTGAGCGTGAGCAGGTTAAAGATTGTCGTTCATTAGCACGTTTTGTATTAACTGATATTCCACCAATGGCTGCCGGTGCGGCACATATCCGTGTCACTTTTCAAGTTGATGCCGATGGTTTATTAAGTGTAACTGCGATGGAGAAATCATCGGGCGTGCAGGCAAATATTGAGGTTAAACCTTCATATGGCTTAAGTGATGAGCAAGTAATGGAAATGCTCAGTGCCTCGCAAACATTTGCACAACAAGACATTGATGCACGTATGTTGATTGAACAGCAGGTTGAAGTAAAACGAGTGATAGAAAACCTTGAGGGGGCGCTTGAAAAAGATGGCCATGAATTACTTGAAGAAGGTGAGTTCAACGTTATTCAAGAGAACATTAAAGTGCTAGCTAACATTGGTAAAGGCAACGATGTTGCAGCTATCAAGGAAGCATTAAAATCGATTGACAAGCTGACAGATCATTACGCTACATTGCGTATGGACGCTTCAATCAAAGCTGCTTTAACCGGGCAGTCTGTTGATACAATCTAAAACTGATATTCAAATATATAAATAAAAAGGTAATTTAAAATGCCAAAAGTAATATTTCTACCCCATGAAGAGTTATGCCCAGAAGGCCTTGTTATTGAAGCGAATGAGGGCGATACGGTTTTAGATCTTGCACTACAAAATCATATCCATATTGAACATGCCTGTGAAAAGTCCTGTGCATGTACTACATGTCATGTTGTTGTACGTGAAGGATTCGATTCTCTTGAAGAGAGTGATGAACTTGAAGATGACATGCTTGATAAAGCTTGGGGTCTTGAGCCTGAATCTCGTCTTGGCTGCCAAGCCTGCGTGAAAGATGAAGATCTGGTGATTGAGATTCCAAAATACACAGTGAATATTGTGTCGGAAAACCATTGATTAATTGTTGTTAATTGACCTACGAATTAGGTAAATAGGATAGCAGAGTAAGGCGCTTAGTAACACTAAGTGCCTTATTTATTCCACAATTCATTTACGTTCCATTTTACTCCCCTGATAGTGCAATTCACCCAAAAATATCTATTCATGCTTATGAACTGATTGAATGGCTTATCATTTTTCATTTGTGTTAAAGCTAATTTTCTTACACTCAAAATATACAAATCATCATTATGGTGACAGATTAATGGGATCCCTATTGTGGCTCTGAGCTAAATAACAGAGCCCTGGTAGCTGATCTCACAAGTGCAGTTTTACTGAGCTAGGGTATCAAGTACATATTTCATTTATCCCTCGGAACGGGCTGTTGAATATAGTAAAAATGGACAATACCAGGCAGTGCTTGGTGGCTACTATAATCAGTAATGCGCACAACACTTTTGCTAGTCAGATAGTATCGTTAGTAGTGATATTGTGCTGTTTACCCAAATGAAAAATCGACATCAAGTGACAGCTATTAACTCCATAAATGATCAAAGAGTCTAGGGTTAATGATTATTTCAACGGTGAAAGTTTCAAACATAAGCAACAAATAGTTAGCGTTAAATCTAATACCAATTCCATTAATTTACTGATCTAATATTACGCAGGGAAAAGACGCTAGTTTAAGGCGGAAGTTGCCGTAAATGGTTACTTCCTTTACAAAACTTCCTGTTTAATGGGGAATTAAAACAACTGATAAAGAGCGGTAAAGTGCAACAAATCTGGCTACTAATTATAGCGCTTCCTCATCCCAATTATCCTTTTACCTTTAAGTTTCTTACCATTAAACTTCGTTTCTGCAGTATATAATTCCTTATTATTCAAACTTATTCTATCAGTGTCTTTACCTATACACCGTGCTTCTATAAATGTACTGGTGATCAGGAGTTAATTTAGCTATGGTGTTATACTTGTGTATATCACTATATCGGGGTGTCATGACTGACTGGAATGATAAACAACCTATTTACCAGCAAATAAAGCTACGAATAGAAGAGCAGATCTTAACTGGAATTTGGCCTGAAGGCACGGCTTTACCTTCGGTGCGCACTGTTGCATCAGATTTAAAAATTAACCATTTAACGGTAATGAAAGCGTACCAGCTGTTAGTAGATGACTTACTCGTTGAAAAACTTCGTGGTAGAGGTATGTTTGTTTTAGTTGGGGCACAAGCTAAATTAAAAGCAGATAAAACCAATGAGTTTTTAAATGAAGGGATCTTACAAATTATTCAAAACCTACAACAGTTGGATATACCGATTGATGATTTTATCCAAGAGTTAAAAAAACAGATCAAGGAAAAACAATGATGCAATTAGTTGATGTGCAAAACGTGAGCAAAAGTTATCAAACTAAGCTGGCAGTTAATAATATATCGTTTACTTTAAACAGCGGGCAAGTGTTAGGTTTATTAGGTCATAACGGTGCAGGGAAATCCTCATTAATTAATGCCTTATTGGGGGCTAAAAGCTATCGTGGTGAAATTTCAGTTTGTGGTTTAAGCCCTGTGAATGAACGAGCTTCGTTAATGTTGCACTTAGGTTATATCTCTGACGTGGATGTATTACCCCAATGGATGACGGTAAAGCAAATTTTACGCTATACGAATGGCGTGCAGCCAAGTTTCGACTTAGTCAAAGCTCAGCAATTACTTGCTAATACAGACATTCAGCAGACTAGTAAAATTAGTGCCTTATCAAAGGGTATGAAAGTGCAATTACATTTAGCGTTGACCATTGCTACTGATACTAAAGTGCTTATTTTAGATGAGCCAACCTTAGGGTTAGATTTAATCTATCGTGATACTTTTTATCGCCACTTAATTGAGTGGATGCATGATGGGGATCGCACCTTGATTATTGCCAGCCATGAGGTGAGTGAGATTGAACATTTACTAACTGATGTTTTGATTTTAAAGCAAGGCAATAGTATTAGCCAAGGGGGCCTTGAAAATGTTTTACAGCAATACATTGTGGTAGAAGCAACACATGAGTTTACCAAGCAACTACAAGCTTTAAAGCCACTTGCATCAAAACCAGGGCTAGGCAGTAATAAATGGTTAATTAGTTCCGAGTATCAGCAACAAGTCAGTGAATTTGGTAAAATCTCAAATCCTACTTTACAAGAATTGTTTATCGCCTTACAACAGGAGAATCACTAATGCATCCGGTTATTTTCATGCTTGAAAAAGAGCTGTTACATCATAAAATCGTGGTTCGATTGCCACTCTTTGTATTGACCTTTTCATTGCTAATAATAGGTTTACTTACGGTGAGTTCAAATGCTGATGTTGAATTCTCTCTAAAAAGCATAGGTAGTGTAGATCGGTTAGATGTACAACAAGGTTTCAGTACTGTGATAAGTTTTGCCGCTACACTAATTTCTTATCTTTTATCGATTCTATATTTAAGCAAAGCGATGTCAAAGGAGCGCCAAGAGGGAAGCCTTGCATTTTGGCGTAGCATGCCTGTATCTGATTTGTTAACGCATATAGTGAAATTAGGCTTTGCATTATTGGTGATTCCACTTATTTGCTCAATATTAGTATTAAGTGCAGATCTGTTATTATGGGTGATATCTGTTTTTAATCCATACCAAGTTAATATATTAATGGCTAATATCTCACTGTTTAGCTTACTACAAAACTATATCTCCTTTCTGTTCAATATGTTGTTGATTGCGGCTGCATTATTACCCTTTGCTTGTTTGATATTTGCTGTATCACAGGTGAGCAATTCGCCGTTATTGGTGGTATTGGTTGGTATTTATGCATTGAAAGTTGCTTTTTCGTTATTGCTACCCGAGAGTGGGCTTGATCAGTTTTTTTATCAATTTATTGATTTACCCACCTCATTGATTTTAACAACCGATGCAAAACACATCATCAGTCAGTTACCAATTGTGAGTACTGCCATTATGTATATTGTAGCCACATTGTTTTTTATGCTGAGTTTATCACTACAGAAACATGGTGAATTGGATCTGCGTAATATCTTTAAGCGCTAGAAGTGAAATTGCAACATTCGCTCCTTCTCTAAAAGATATACCGATCACAGGGCAGTGTGGTCCGAACTTGTGTCTAACGCCAATTTAAATCAAGCTGTTTTGCTGAGTAAACTCTGCTACCTGATTTGAGCAAACTATAATCAAAATAGGTATCACAATCAGCATTGATAACTACTTGCCATTGCTGGGTAGTTAGCGTTTAATTACAATGTGTTATTAAGCGCTAATTTGTTTGTTAACGGAGACGATTACCTCCGTCATTACACCGCGACAAGGAGAACAAAATGGGCTTAAAATGGATAGACTCATTAGAGATAGCATTAGTATTAATTGAAAAATATCCACAGCAGGATCCACATCTGCTCCGTTTTACAGATCTACGCGATTGGATTTTAGCGCTAGAAGAGTTCAGTGATGATCCCAAGCATTGTAGTGAACGCATATTAGAAGCGGTGCAGCAGTGTTGGATTGAAGAGCTTTAAAATAAATTAATTTAACAAGCGCAAGCCCCGGCTTGCGTTTTTGTTTGTGGCAATTACCTAATTACAAATTAGTAACCGAAGGAAAAACAATGACTAACTATTTTTTTGTATCACTTAGTTTTGAACCTGCATCTTCAGTATGGGGAGAGAGGGCGTTGTTAAGTTTCTCTGAAGCACACGCTGTTATTCACCTTGATGAAAGCAAAGCACTGTTTCATCAAGTACAAACCGCCGCGCGAAAGCTTGATGGCATGTCGCTCGATGGAATCAAACTCCAGGGTGGGCATTGGGATTGTGAGCTACGTTGGGCGTTTAGCCAAGGCTTATTTAATGCTAAGAAAGGCGCAAAACTACACTTTGGTGATATTGATGGTTCACAATTACAAACACTTACCTCACGTCAGCTAATTGTGGAATGGGTGCGTAATACCATCAATCTTGGCCCTGAAGCGTTATCTCCAGAAATGTTATGTGATAAAGCTGCAAATTTAATCAAACATGTTTTAGCAGATACTGAGCACCTAAACTATCAAATTATCAGCGGTGAAGCACTACTTGAACATGAATTTCACGGTATCTACCAGGTTGGAAAAGGCAGCGAGCGCCCGGGGGCTATGCTGCAACTCGATTACAACCCAACGGGTGATGAAAATGCACCGGTAGAATACGCATTAGTCGGTAAAGGCATCACTTTTGATTCAGGTGGTTATAGCTTAAAACCAAGTACTGGCATGGCGGTAATGAAAAGTGATATGGGTGGGGCTGCCACGTTAACAGGTGCACTTGCACTTGCCATTGTGAATGGCTTGAAAAAACGAGTGAAGTTATACCTTTGTTGCGCAGAAAACTTAGTGAGTGGCAGTGCCTTTAAGTTGGGTGATGTGATCACCTATAAAAATGGCGTTACTGCTGAAATATTGAACAGCGATGCAGAAGGGCGTTTAGTGTTGGCTGATGGGCTATTAGCTGCTCAAGATGATAACCCAACTAAAATTATCGATGCTGCCACGTTAACAGGCTCTGCAAAGATGGCTGTTGGTCGTGATTACAACTGTGTATTAAGCATGGATGATGAGTTTGCTCAACTGGCGAGTGACAGTGCAAAACAATGCAACGAAATGTTGTGGCGCTTACCTTTTGAAGAGTTCCATATGCAACAAATTAGTTCATCCTTTGCTGATATTGCTAATATTCACAGTGGTGAAGGCATGGCGGGGGCTTCAACAGCAACTGCGTTTCTTGCGAAATTTGTAAAAACACCTCATAAAAATTGGCTTCATTTTGATCTTTCTGGCAGCTATCAAATAGGCGCAAATGGTTTATGGGCCGCTGGCGGTAAAGGACATGGTGTGTTGATGTTAAGTGATATCATCTGTGCTTAAGCGATAAAGACAACGACTACGAAAAACACGGTTTATACCGTGTTTTTTTGTTTTTAACGGGTATAATGTCTGACATTTTATTTTCAGCACTTCTATAACTCCAGAGAACCATTTATGCAAAAAATGCAAAGTTACTTTATTCCGACCGCAAAAGGTTTAGCCCCACTACTTGAGGCTGAGCTAAAAGAGATGGGAATTGAAAGCCCAAAACAGATGAACGGCGGTGTTAGCTTCGATGGTTCACTAGAGCAAGGTTATCAAGTTTGTTTATGGTCGCGCTTTGCGTCACGTGTTTTGCTTAAGTTAAGTGAATTCAAAGTGATCACAACACTAGATCTTTATCTGGGTTGTAGCAACATCCCTTGGGAAGAGCATTTTGATATCAATAGCACTTTTTCAATCGACTTTTCGGGTGCTAACGATGAAATTCGTAATACCCAATTTGGTGCGCTTAAAATTAAAGATGCAATTGTTGATAGATTCCGTAAAAAGTTTGATGAGCAGCGGCCAAATGTTGAAAAGCGCGATGCAGATATCCGTTTTAATGGCCGTTTATGGAAAGATAAAGCTTCTATCTATTTAGACCTGTCAGGATCTCCGTTGCATATCCGTGGTTACCGCACAATCGCTGGTGAAGCGCCACTACGTGAAACGTTGGCTGCAGGTATTGTAAAACGTAGTGGCTGGAAAGGCGAAGCACTATTAGATCCTATGTGTGGTTCAGGTACCATTATTATTGAAGCTGCTATGATGGCACTTAATATTGCTCCAGGTTCAATGCGCCCACGCTTTGGTTTTGAAAAGTGGAAACAACATGATGATGCGACTTGGAAAGCTTTAAAAACATCTGCACAGGTATACGGTAAACGTGCGGTACAAGATTGTGATACGCAATTTTTTGCTTCTGACTTAAGTCAGGAGATGATTCGAATAGCTAAACAAAATGCACAGCGTGCAGGTGTAGCTGAACTCATCGAATTCTCAGTACAAGATGCTAAAAAAGTAAAACCAGCTGCAGAGCTAGAGACAGGTATGCTTATCTCTAATCCTCCATACGGTGAACGTTTAGGTGGCTTCAGCGATACCATTACATTATATACTGAATTAGGTATGCACTTTAAAGATGCCTTTGCAGGTTGGAACTTAGCAATGTTTGCAATGGATACTGAGCTATTAAGTTGTTTAGGTATGCGGGCTGCTAGAAACTACAAGTTCTTCAATGGCCCTCTTGAATGTATTCTTAAAAACTACCGTATCTCACCAAAACGTAATGTTGAGACTGCATTAGCACCTGTTGTTGAAAAGCGTAATGACAATAAGCAAGCGGCTAACGATATTTACGGTGATATTAATAGCAAATACAGTAATAAACACGATAATAAAAATAACCAAACAGAAGATGAAACTGTTGAGAAAATAAACCCGTGGACAATGGGCCGTGGTGATGAAGCGGAAACTGACGATAGTTTTGAGATGGGCCAAGAGTCTGAATCTGAAATTGTATTCAAAGAGGTACAACAGATTAAACCGGCTATCTATTCTGAGGCTTTTGCTAACCGTTTAACTAAAAACCTTAAAAAGTTAGAAAAATGGGCAAAACGTGAAAACGTTGAATGTTTCCGAATGTATGATGCAGACCTACCGGAATACAACGTAGCAATCGATCGTTACGGTGAATACGTGATTATTCAAGAATACCGTGCACCTAAAGAGATTGAATTAGGTAAAGTACGTCGTCGTTTCTTAGATGTTGTTTCTACGGTACGTTACATGCTTAACCTTTCCGATGATAAGTTAGTGATCAAAGTACGTGAACGTCAAAAAGGGCGCAAACAGTATGAAAAAATGGACGCTAAAAAACAATCACTTATCATGCACGAAGGTCCTGCTAAGTTAATCGTTAACCTACAGGATTATTTAGATACTGGTTTATTCCTTGATCACCGTCCTACTCGTCTGAAAATCGGTAATATGGCTAAGGGTAAAGATTTCTTAAATCTATTTTGTTACACAGCAACTGCATCGGTACATGCAGCGTTAGGTGGTGCTAAATCAACAACAAGTGTTGATATGTCGAATACTTACTTAGCATGGGGCGAGAAGAACTTTGCAGAGAATGGCATTTCCGGCAAGCATGAGTTTATCCAGCAAGATTGTATTAAATGGTTACAACATGCCCATGAGATGTATGACCTTATCTTTATTGATCCACCAACATTCTCAAACTCTAAACGTATGAGTGATGTATTTGATGTACAAGATGACCATGTAGACCTGTTAACCTCTGCAAGTGCACGTTTAAATGCTGGTGGAGAAATAATCTTCTCTAACAACAAACGTAACTTTAAGTTAGACCTTGAAGCGATTAAAGCACTGGGTTTCTACGTAAAAGATATCTCTAAAGCTTCAATTCCAGAAGACTTTAAACGTAACCACAAAATCCACCAATGCTGGATCTTAACCAAACATGACAAGTAGTTTGTCACTCTTTTACACCGATGGCTGTCATCTTTGTGATGATGCCTCGTTGTTATTAGAGCAACTCAACTTAAACTATCAGAAAATTGATATTATTGATGAAAATTGTTTAGTTGAGTTATACGCCACACTTATCCCCGTTGTAAAAAATGAAATTGGGGCCACCTTGAATTGGCCTTTTTCAATACAACAATTACAAGAATTTATAAAAGAGAACTAATAAATTGGCACTATTAACCCTACATAATGCAGAGCTCGCCTTTGGTGATAATCCATTATTGAATAAAAGTAACTTAGTTATTGAACCTAATGAACGTGTGTGTTTAGTTGGCCGAAATGGTGCGGGTAAATCAACACTGTTAAAAGTATTAGATGGTCGTATTCAGCTTGATGACGGCTCATTGCTTATCAATACTGACGTTAAAGTGGCACGTTTAGAGCAAGATCCACCAACAGCCAATACCATGAGCGCTTATGATTTTGTTGCCTCTGGCATGGATGATGTCGGTGATGTTTTAAAAGCTTATCATCATCAACTGCTGGTGATTGAAACAGATTGTAGTGAAAAAGAGTTAAATAAATTAGCTAAATATCAAGAGAAGTTAGACCAACTTGATGGCTGGCAGTTAGACAGCAAAATTAACCAAATCTTAGATCGCTTAGCGATTTCACCAGATACTAATCTTGATGAGCTTTCAGGTGGTTGGTTACGTAAAGTGGCACTTGCCAAAGCACTAGTAAATGATCCTGATCTACTACTACTTGATGAGCCTACCAACCATCTAGATGTAGGTACTATTGAATGGCTTGAGCAGTTCCTATTAAGCTTTAAAGGCTCGATTGTATTTATCAGCCATGATAGAGAGTTTATCCGCCGTTTATCAACACGTATTATCGACATCGACCGTGGTAACTTGAGCTCTTGGCCTGGTGGTTACGATGCATACCTAGTCGCTAAAGAAGAAGCTTTACGTGTTGAAGATGAGCAAAACGCTGAGTTTGACCGTAAACTTGCCATTGAAGAAAAGTGGATCCGCCAAGGCATTAAAGCTCGCCGTACTCGTAACGAAGGCCGTGTTCGTGCATTAAAAGCGCTGCGTACAGAACGTTCTGATCGCCAAAACGTTCAAGGTAAAGCTAAGATTAACATTGATGTTTCAAGTCGCTCGGGCAAAATTATATTTGAAGCTGAAAATGTTGGTTATGCTTACGAAGACCTGTGCATTGTTAAAGATTTTTCAACAACGATCATGCGTGGTGACAAAATTGCATTTGTTGGGCGTAATGGTTGTGGTAAGAGTACCGTTTTAAAACTGTTCTTAGACCAAATTCAACCCGATACAGGCACCATGAAGTGTGGCACTAAATTAGAAGTGGCTTACTTTGACCAATACCGCGATACCTTAGATCCTGAAAAATCAGTAATGGATAACCTTGCTGAAGGCAAACAAGAGGTAGAGGTTAATGGTCATAAACGTCATGTATTAGGATATTTACAAGACTTTCTATTCCACCCTGTTCGTGCAAGAACACCAGTTAAAGCACTATCTGGAGGTGAAAAAAATCGTCTTTTACTTGCCAAAATTTTCTTAAAACCGAACAATTTATTGATTCTTGATGAACCTACCAATGATCTAGATGTCGAAACGCTGGAATTATTGGAAGAACTATTGGCAGACTATCAGGGCACACTGTTATTAGTGAGCCATGACCGTAGTTTTGTTGATAACACCGTAACACATACTTGGTTCTTTGATGGCAATGGTAATATCGAACAGTTTGTTGGTGGTTTTAGTGATGCAGCACGTCATAAAGCACAAAGCGAAAAAGTGAGTAATGTTGATAAACCAGTGGCTACAAAAGCTAAAGTTGAAAAAGCGGTTGTTAAGGCAAAACCAGCGAAAAAGTTATCCTATAAGATGCAGCTTGAGTTGGATGCATTACCAAGAGAGCTGGAAGTACTAGAAGCTAAAGTTGAAGAGTTACAGGAGATGATAAATACCCCTGAATTCTATAAAAAAGATAAAAGTGACGCTGATAAATTCCTTGCTGAACTTGCTACCACTGAAGAAAAACTAGAAGTAGCATTTGAACGCTGGGAACACTTAGAAGAGTTACAAAACGGAGAATAACGTTACATGAAATTGAAAGTTACAGTTGCCTCGCTTGCATTATTGATGGCAAATAACGTGCTTGCGCAGAACCTTCCATATTATAGTGTTGAAGAGATTCGCGTTAGTGCAGAAGGGGCTTTATATGGTCCTTTTCCTGTTGCGATGTCAGAGGATAGTTCGTTTTTTGCTACTTATTCAATGAAAGCATCATTATCAAATAATATCGACATCGGTTTACCCTTCACTTTTAACCGTGACTGCCAGTACGATTATATCATTTGTGAATTAGAGTTTGAGGGCAGTGAAACAGCAGGGCAGCGAAGCTACGAAAATGCATATAAAGCATGGCGAAATGCACAGTCCAACGCACAAAATGGCGCTTATAGCAGTTACATGATGGGCAACATTGGCGATGAAGCGATTCAGCCCTTTGATGATGGTAGTAGTTCCACTGATATTAAAGTAACTGACGTTTATCAAGGCGATAATGGCAATTTTGTTATTGGTTATTCATCTGCACCCTATGTTGGTGGTGAGCGTGAATTTGTACGTCGTGCATTTATCCAATCATTAGATGGGGGCGGTAGTGTACAACTATTACCTCAATCATTTTCAGGTGATAACGGTGGCTTTAGCAGTGCATACAAAATAAAAAATGTTGGTGAAAAAGTCTTTGTTATAGGCCATTCAAGTGTCTCTTACCCTCGTGGTACAAATGAGTACTTTCTTGATTGTTATTTCAGTGAAGAAGATGATGATCGTTATGACATTAATGATTTAGTGCGTTGCCCAGGTTTTGATACTCAGGCATGGGTTTGGGATGTAACCAGTATTATTAATAATGGTGATTCTGTCACTGAATTGTCAGGTACAGCTTTGGCAACGTCATGGATTAATAATTCTACGGGTGAGAAAAACCTTACATTTAGTGCCAGTGCTTTTGATATCAATACAACGGGTATAACTGTGGGTACGTCCACATTTGAACGTAACAATAATAGTGAAGGTGGTCGCCAGCGTGCAATTACCATGACGCCTTCGGCCGATGGTGTTTATGGTAACCCTGTTGAGTTAACTGCTGCGACTAGTGATATTGATGATCAAGATGATTGGATTTATAACACTTGGGCACTGACTATTTCAGATACCGGTATTATTACCGGTAACCGAGAGTATGAAGCTGCTAAAGGGCGTAATAAAGCGACCGAATTTTTTGTTTATGACAATGTAACTAAGCAAGTTAAATTCCCTCTATTAGATCAGAAAGTAGCTACAACAAAACAACGTGCTGAAAATGGCGGTAGTTATTATATCTCTAAAAGTGGTGCTAATAGCCGTGTTTATGATGCTAATGAAGCTGGTTTGATTGTCGGTGAGGTTGATGATTTTGATCAAGTTGATCCTGTTTATCAAGGCAGCCCACGTAGTCAAACTGCATTTATATTTGATAATGAAGTAAATCAAGCTTGGTTAATGAATGACCTTATCTGTAGTCAAGATGCAAATGGCGAAGTGACTTCACCGCTGATTCGTATCCAGACGGCACGTGTTATCACTGATAGTACGGAGACTAATGGTAGTTATGTTGTACTGGCCAATGGTTATAAATATTCAACGGCCGACGATTACAAATATAAAACCAACGGTGTTCAAACTGCCATTAAATTAACTCGAAATAGTGCCGTTTTATCACCAAACGATAGCCCTAACTGTTGGCAGTCTTCATTACTGAAAACAGTAGAAGAGCCCTATGAACGTCAGGGTGGAGCTTCATTCTGGTTATGGTTATTTGCATTACCATTACTGTTTGTTCGTCGTATTAAGCGATAACAGCACAGAATAAGCACAAAGGCTCGTTAGTTTTCTAACGGGCCTTTTTTTTCAAATTAATTTCACATGTCATTAAAGTGTCATACAAGAGAGGCATATTAGTCACATCGCCAAGGGGTGAACCACTTCTTATTAAATAGTTAATAAGATAACTAATTAAATTATTATTAAAATCTACACGGAGTTACGATGAAACTTAAAACATTAGCCGCTGCAATGACACTAAGCGCATCACTATTAACGGTTGCAACTTCAGCGACAGCTGGCGCACTACCAAGCTACGAAAAAGTAAGTGGCATTTCAGGTAACCTCTCTTCAGTAGGCTCTGACACTCTTGCAAACATGATGACATTTTGGGCGGAAGAGTTTAAAACTAACTACCCAAACATTAATATTCAAATTCAAGCTGCTGGCTCATCCACTGCTCCACCTTCATTAACGGAAGGTACATCTCAATTCGGTCCAATGAGCCGTAAAATGAAATCAAAAGAGATCGAAGCATTTGAAAAACGTTACGGCTACAAACCAACAGCAGTTCGTGTGGCAATCGATGCACTTGCTGTGTTTGTAAACAAAGATAACCCAATTGAAGGGCTTACAATCAAGCAAGTTGATGCTATTTTCTCTGCAACACAAAAGTGTGGTAACGATAAAAATGCAACGCGTTGGGCAGACGTGGGTCTAACAGGTAGCTGGTCTGGTAAAGATATCCAACTATTTGGTCGTAACTCAGTATCTGGTACTTACGGTTACTTTAAGAAAAAAGCACTGTGTAAAGGTGATTACAAAAATAGTGTAAATGAACAACCTGGTTCAGCATCTGTTGTACAGTCTGTTGCTTCATCACTTAACTCAATCGGCTACTCTGGTATCGGTTATAAAGTTGCCGGTGTAAAAGCGGTTGCACTCTCTAAGAAAGGTGGCCCATTTGTTGAAGCCACAATGGATAACGCAATCTCTGGTAAATACCCACTGTCTCGTTTCTTATACGTTTACGTGAACAAGCACCCAAACAAACCACTTTCTCCATTACAAGCTGAGTTCTTAAGAATGGTACTGTCTAAGCAAGGCCAGGCAATTGTTAAGAAAGATGGTTACATTCCACTACCAAGTAAAGTGGCAATGAAAGAATTAGCTTCTCTAGGTCTATAAGCTTCAATACTAATCCTTACTAATAAAAACAGCGCATTAGCGCTGTTTTTTTGTATACTAAGCAGTACCGCTCCAGAAAATAAGGCAGGTACTTGTGTTTCAAGTTTATCATTCTAATCAGCTCTCCCTTTTAAAAGATCTACTTGTTGCTTTAATGCAGCAATCTCCACTTGAAAATCCCTTTGATAATGAAACTATATTGGTGCAAAGCCCCGGTATGGCGCAATGGTTACAACTCGAGATAGCCTCTTCAACGGGTATCGCTGCCAATATCGATTTTCCACTGCCTGCAAGCTTTATCTGGCAACAGTTTACGCATGTTTTAAGTGATGTGCCCGAAAGTAGCCCTTTTAATAAAATGTCCATGACATGGTTTATTATGCAGCTTCTGCCTGAATGTTTAGATGATCCCGATTTTTCTGCTCTGCAACACTACCTTGCTGATGATGATGAGTGTCGTAAACGTTTTCAGCTTAGCCAAAAAATAGCTGATATTTTTGATCAATACTTAGTGTACCGTCCGGAATGGATCGATAGCTGGGATGAAACAGACTTAACAGAGATAAGTGCTTGGGATAGTGAAAACCCAAAATCAATGCCTTTGTGGATTGAAGAGCAACGCTGGCAAGCTAAGTTGTGGAAAAAACTCAGTGATAAAATCGAGCTTAGTTATAGTCAGCAGGGTAAAGCATACCATCGTGCTGGACTTTACAAAGCATTTTTGCAACAACTTGAAAGTGCTGAAACTTTAAATCACTTACCAAAACGTATTTTTGTTTTTGGTGTTTCAGCACTACCTGAATCCTACTTGCAAGCGTTGTTAGGCCTCGCAAAACATTGTGATGTGCATTTTTTGCTCACTAATCCCTGTCGTTATTATTGGGGAGATATTGTAGATCCGAAGCTGTTAGCAAAACGTTTTGCATTAAACCGTCAAAAATTGATGGTGTCAGGTGGCCAAATTAAAAACCTTGATGATTCAAGCTGGCAAAAAGATGAACGGCATAGAGAGTGGGCACTAAGTGAAGATGAACAAAGTGAAGTGGGTAATCCACTGCTGGCCTCAATGGGTAAGATGGGCCGAGATTTCTTATACCAGTTGTATAGTCTTGAGCAAAATGAGATAGATGCCTTTGTAGACATTAACCGTGACAGCCTATTACATCATATTCAAGCAGATATTTTAGAGTTACAGGACAGTAGTCAAGCGCTTAGCCTGACTGCTTTAGGTCGAGTCGTTATTGAAGAAAACGATCAAAGCCTTAGCTTGCATCTTAGCCACAGCATTATGCGTGAAGTGGAGGTACTACACGATAATCTACTTCTTATGTTTAATGAAAATAGTGGATTAACACCAAAAGATATTATCATCATGGTACCAAACATCGACCAATATGCACCCTATGTGCAGGCGGTGTTTCGCAGTGTTGAAGGAAAACGTTATATTCCATTTACTATCTCCGATGTCAGCGCGCAGCAAGAAAACCCGATATTGATGAGTTTTCTGCAACTATTAAACCTTAATCAAAGCCGTTATACACGTGAAGATATTCTTAGGTTATTAGAAGTACCTGCTATTTTAGCGCGCTTTAAACTTAACCAGCAGGACTTTGTTTTATTACAAAAATGGATCAATGAGAGTGGAATTCGTTGGGGACTAAATGAGCAAAGTAGTGAACAGTGGGATCTACCTAAACTTTCACAGAATAGCTGGTTGTTTGGTCTGAAACGAATGTTGCTGGGTTATGCAATGGGTGATGATCTTTTTGAAGGTATCTCCCCTTACGATGATGTTCAGGGATTACAGGGCGAACTGTTAGGACGTTTTATCGACTTTATCGACATGCTGATTACGCTTGAGTCTTCACTTAACTCGGATTACAGCGCGACACAGTGGCAACAATTTACCTATCAGTTAATAGATGATTTTTACCTTGAAGATGATGAAAACAGTGCTCTATTTACCCTGATTCGAGAGCAGGTCGATAACCTCGTGAGTGGTACCGAAGAAGCGCAGTTTAATGATTCAATCTCACTGTTTGTATTGTTGGAATTTTTAACGGATAAACTTTCCACACAATCTAATAGCCAGCGCTTTTTGGCTGGGCAAGTAAACTTCTGTACCTTAATGCCGATGCGCTCAATCCCCTTTAAAGTGGTTTGCTTATTAGGTATGAATGATGGCGTATATCCTCGTAATATCGTGCCGATGGGCTTTGATTTGATGGCAGGTCACCGCAAACGTGGTGACCGTTCTCGTCGTGAAGAGGATCGTTATCTATTTTTAGAAGCGCTATTATCAGCACAGGAAAAACTGTATATCAGTTATATCGGTCGAGATATTAATGATAATAGTGAGAAGATGACCTCGGTTTTGGTTTCTGAACTGCTTAGTTATTGTTTGCAGAGTTATGTCTTAGCTGAGAACTTAAACGATAAAAGTAGTGTTGCTAGTAAGCAGTTGTTAGCGAAAATAAGTCATGAATACCCGATGCAAAGCTTCAGCGACAGTTATTACAAAGATGGCATCAAAACTTTTAATCCAGTTTGGTGGCAGGCGCTACAAGCAGATAACATCAACAGTAATGAATTACTAAAACCACTACCACTCGCAGAGCCTTTAATAGAGGTGCAACTTTTACATCTTAAACAGTTCTTAAAACACCCCTGTAAAGCATTTTTTAATCGTCGTTTAGATATCTATTTTGAACTTGATGATCATGAGCAGGACAATGATGAGCCCTTTGTTTTAGATAACCTGCAACAATACCACCTTAAAGGGCAGCAATTTGAAGTCGCATTAGAGGGACGTTCTCTGACTGAGTTGTTTGAAGAGATTAAAGCCACCGGTGAGCTACCCCTTGCAGAGTTTGCACCACTTGCATTTAATCGTGACTTGCAAGCAATGGCTGATTTAGCCGATATTACCGCTGGCTATTTTGTGGGGGAAACGGAAACAGTTAACGTTGACCTACAGTTTGGTGAGAAAAAGCTATTAGGTGAGTTAAGTGATCATTGTGATAATGGTCTAGTACGTATTAAAACCGGTAATATTAAAGGTAAAGAGATATTAACCCTGTGGTTAGAGCACCTCTGTTACTGTATAACCCATGGGGAAAACCTTAATTCAACACTACTCGGGCAGGGGGGGGGGATCTTCTTCGCAGAGGTTCCTGCTGATTTTGCTTATCAGCGTTTAACTGAGCTGATTGAACTCTATGAATTGGGCCTACAGCAGCCGTTACCCTTCTTTATTCAGAGTGCATTTGCATGGTGTACCTTTGTGAACCTACAGCAACCTGACTGTTTTATCTTAGATGATCTTGATTTTGAAACTCGTGCCGAAGCGCAACAAGCTGCGCTTGATATTTTTGCTAGCGCACGTGGTTTTAATGAAGGTAGTGATCCGTATATCAGTCGTGTTTACGATAATATTGAGGATCACTGGTTAACCTTTGAAAACATCGCTTTTAAAATTTTTAAACCGATTTTATCCAACCTGAGCATGATTGAATATTCACAGGAGCAGGCCTAATGAGTCAAGAAATTAAACCGCAATCGTTAGACGCATTAACCTTTCCTCTGTATGGAATGCGTTTGATTGAAGCTTCAGCGGGTACGGGCAAAACCTACACTATTGCTAGTTTATTCATACGCTTGTTATTAGGTCATGGTAAAGAGAATAGTCATCAAGTTCCATTAACCGTTGATAAAATTCTAGTAGTTACCTTTACTGAAGCTGCGACTGCTGAACTACGCAGTCGTATTCGTGAGCGTATTATCTGCGTGCGTTTAGATTTTATGATTGGCCAAAGTAGTGATCCCTTTATTCAAACTCTGATCAACCAGAGTGAAGATATGGCGATCGATATTAGGCTGTTACGTTTTGCGGAACTGCAGATGGATGAAGCGGCAATCTATACCATTCATGGTTTTTGTCAGCGTATGTTGATGCAAAATGCTTTTGAGTCGGGCAGCCTGTTTCAGCAAAACCTGCTTGAGGATGATAGTCAGCTTTTATTACAGGCAACTAATGATTTTTGGCGCTCTCACTTCTATGAGTTATCTATCCCATTGACCGAACTTATCTATAGTTATTGGCAACACCCTGAGCAGCTTAAAAATGAGTTACGTAGTTGGCTATCACGTTTTGATCTACAGTTTATTCCTGCAATTGAAGATTTCAATTTTAAAGATAAATATGCATCAAGCCTAACTATTATTCAAAAATTGAAGGATTTGTGGCTTGAGAGTGAAGCCGATTACTTTGATATTATCAGCCACTCTGATGTATCTAAACGCAGTTACACAAAGAAAAATCTACCAAAATGGTTAAAAGAGATCTCCGATTGGGCATTTATAGAGAGCTGTTCACTGGATCTACCTAAAAGCCTAGTGAAATTTTCTCAGAAAACGCTCGATGAGAAAACGCCAAAAGGTGCAACACCCACTCATGCTGTATTTAGTGAAATTGAAAAAATTCTTGAATTAGATCTTTCTGTTAAAAATACTATTTTGGTGAAAGCAACCCATTGGGTACGCAAGAATCTACAAAGGAACAAACAGAGTCAAAGCTTGTTAGGTTTTGATGATCTTCTTATAAGGCTTGATGATGCATTGCAAAATTCACCAGAGAACCAGCTTGCAGAGCAGATAAAAAACACCTATCCAATTGCTTTAATAGATGAATTCCAAGATACCGATCCTGTGCAATACCGGATTTTCCAAACCATTTATCAACACAAAAACCGGCAAGATGAAAACAGTGCAGGTCTGTTTATGATTGGTGATCCCAAGCAGGCGATCTACAGTTTCCGGGGTGCAGATATCTTTACGTATATGAAAGCGCGTCAAAACGTAACCGCACATTACAGTTTAGATTTTAACTATCGCTCTTCACCAGAGATGATTGATGCAGTAAATAACTTTTTTGAGTTTTGCCCATCTCCCTTTATCTATGAAGATGATATTCCATTTTTAGCGGTAAAAGCACCACAGCTTAATCGTAAAAAATTGTTGGTGAAAAACTTTGATGATCCAACCCAAACCGCATTACAGTTTATCCACCCAGTAGGTGGAGAGAATGCCGATGCTTTTAAACAGTCCATCACACTGGCTTGTGTCAATGAGATCAAAAATCTATTGATGCTTGCTCAGCAGGGCAGTGCTTTTATAGAAGATGATAAGGGTAATAAAACTGCGATTCGAGCTAATGACATTGCAGTACTTGTGCGCACCGGTAAAGAGGCAAGTTTAATTCGCAAAGCACTGCTTGACGAGAATATTAATAGTGTTTATCTCTCCTTGAAAGAGAGTGTTTATGCAACACCACTAGCGAAAGATCTTCTTCATATTTTAAAAGCCTGCTTAAACCCTGAAGATGAGCGTCTATTAAGAAGTGCAATCGGCTGTAAACTGTTTGCCTTAAGCCCAGTTGATATTCATCAGATGCTCTTTGATACCAAAATGTGGGAGCAGAAAATAGCGCAATTCTTTGAGTATCAGTCACTTTGGAATAAAAGTGGGGTACTGGTGATGTTACATAAATTGTTTCATGAGCAGGGGATCACGCTACAATTGGTTAAAGACACAAAAGGGGAACGTCTATTAACAGATCTTCTACACCTAAGTGAACTGTTGCAGAAAAACAGTGTTGAGTTTGATGGTGGTTTTTCATTACTGCGTTGGTTTGCTGAGCAGGTGACACAGGGTAATGGTGATAATAGTGAACAGAAGCAACGATTAGAGAGTGAAAAAGATCTTGTTCAGGTAAGCACATTACATAAATCTAAAGGACTTGAGTACGATATTGTATTTATGCCCTTTACAGGTCTGTTTCAAAAAGCACGTGACTGTATGTATCACGATCCAGATCGTGACTTTCAACTATTTTATGATCTACAAAATGATAAAAAACACTTTGAACTAACCGAGAAAGAGCAGTTAGCAGAAGATTTACGTCTGTTATATGTAGGTATCACGCGTAGTGTTTATCGTTGTTATATCGGTATTGGTAGTTATAAAACGGGGCGAGTAAAAAACAGCCCGCTTGCAAAGAGTGCATTGGGTTATATCTGCTTGCAAACGGGTAAAGATCTACTTGCAGGTGATACCGCTGGGCTCAATAGCCATTTAGAGAGAATGTGCCATAACAGCAATAATATCTCTGTACGTACAACACCTATCGCTAATGAGCTTCCTTACATTGTTGAACAGGGAGATTATAGCTTGCAACCGCCGGCGCAGTTTAGTGGAAGCATTGAACGAAACTGGTGGATAAGCAGTTATTCATCACTGTCTCGTTTTCATGCTAGTAGCCATCAGCCGGCCGCAGATAACAGTGAAGCTGTTGAGATAGTCGTTGATGTTGAACCTAAAAAAACGCCTTTTAGTTTCCCTCGTGGCGCAAAACATGGCTCATTCTTACATCTGTTGTTTGAACTAATCGATTTTCAGAATGAAGATAAAACTAGCTTAGCGGAAATTATTGAAACAGAGCTAACTAAACATCTGTATGAAGATGTTGAGCAGTGGACACCTATATTAACTGAATGGTTTAGCCAGATGTTAGCCTTTCCACTTACAGAAAAAATATCTCTTTCGCAGTTATTACCCGCATCAAAAAAAGTAGAGATGCAGTTTTTTATCAACATGAAACCGCTGCAAGCTTACAAAGTAAATAAATTAATTAAACAGTTTGACCCACTTTCAAAACGGGCTGGTGAGCTGCAATTTCAAACAGTGCAGGGCTACTTAAAAGGCTTTATTGATCTTACTTTTGAGTCTGATGGAAAATATTACGTGTTAGATTATAAGTCTAACTACTTAGGTGATCAGTTAGCTGACTATAACCAACAGAATATTGAAAATATGATGATTGATCATCGTTATGATTTCCAATATCAATTGTATACTCTAGCACTGCATCGTTTACTGAAATCAAGAATAGCGAATTACGATTATGAAAGACACATCGGTGGCGTGTTTTATACCTTTATCCGTGGCATGCAAGCAGACTCAGAGTGTGGGATCTACTTTAATAAACCCAATTTCTCCTTGATTGATGGTCTCGATAAACTATTTAATGGGGAGGCCAACTAATGCCTGCAACATTACTTGTGCATGAATTGAAAAAATGGAAAGAGTTAGGCTTATTACGTGCGATAGATTACCACTTTGGTAAATTTGTTGCTGAATTAGGGGCTGATAACTTAACCCTGTTGAGTGCTACTTTTTGCAGTGAATATCTTGGTCTTGGCCATATTTGTTTACCATTAGATGAAATAGCCAAGCACCTTAATGAAAAATGCCAAATAACAGAGACTGATTTACAACAGTTTTGTGAGCAATATGAGTTAACCTGTTTATTGCAAAACAGCAATGAAACCCATGCACGTTTAACTAATTCAAACTGCGTTAGTACAAATGTCGATGAGAATAGTGCACCACTTAGCCTTGAGTTTGATGCGTTATATCTTCGTCGATATGCACGTTTTGAACAACTTATTGCCGATAAGCTTTTACATCAGCCACAGATTATTTTCCACGGAGATGTAAAAGCAGAATTAGATAAACTGTTTGTGATTGATTACCGTTATATCTATCAAGCTTGGTGTGACGATAAGTTACAGTCATTGCCATTGTTATGTGAAAAATATCTAGATGTTTTACCTGAAAATGAATTGGATTGGCCTGCTATAACTATGCTGTTTGAACAGGCAAATTGTGTCGGGGATTTGCAGGTTTTAGATAGCTTAATTCCAATGGCTAGCCGCTGTGATTGGCAAAAAGTAAGTGCAGCACTTGCGCTTAGTAGCCCTCGCTGTGTGATATCTGGCGGGCCCGGTACAGGAAAAACGACAACGGTAACCAAGTTGCTCGCATTATTACTTCAAGTTCGTGAGGATCTTAATATTAAGATGGTGGCACCAACAGGAAAAGCTGCTGCACGTTTAACAGAATCGATAGCTAATGCTCTGCTCGATCTTAATGTTGAGCAAACCATCAAAGATAAAATACCCACTCAAGCAAGTACCATTCATCGCTTATTAGGCGTAAAGGCGAACAGTAATCACTTTAGATTTAATGAAGGCAAGCGCCTCAATTTAGATCTGTTGCTGGTGGATGAAGCCTCTATGGTAGATCTACCATTAATGGCCAAACTATTAATGGCACTACCTGAGCATGCTCGTCTTATCTTACTCGGTGATAAAGATCAGTTGGCCTCGGTAGAAGCGGGCGCGGTACTTGGGGACATCTGTGCATTTATAAATTCAGGTTACAGTGAACAAAAAGCAAAACAACTGGTGGAGCTAACTGGCTTTGATAGTTTACTCAGACAATCTCACGGGCCAGAAGGCATGGCTGATAAATTATGTTTATTAAAGAAAAGTTATCGCTTTGATCAATACTCTGGTATTGGTTTTTTAGCCAACGCAATCAATCAAGGTAAAGCAAGCGCTAGACAGGTATTAGCACTATGTGAAAAGTATGATGATCTAAGCCACTTTGCTAATAACGAGTCAAGCCAAAACCTTCTTTCTGAAATGATCGTTGAGGGGTATTCTGCTTATCTTGCTCAAATACAGAAAATAGACACTAATAATCGAGATCTACCTAAACGACTGCTCAAACTGTTTAGCCAATTTAAAATACTTTGCGCTATCCGTGAAGGGGATTGGGGAGTAATGGGTTTAAATCAGCTTGCAGAAAACGTATTAAATAGTAAAGGCTTGATATCACTTGGTGCAAACAGCGAGCAACTTGCTAATAGCTGGTACGTGGGACGGCCGGTGATGATCACACAAAATAACTACCACCTGGGTTTATACAATGGTGATATCGGTTTGTGTCTGTTAGATGAAATGGATCAGATGCGCATCTATTTTCAGATGGCCGATGGCGAAATCTATGACTTCCAACCAAGCCGCCTGCCGAGTCATGAAACCGTTTTTGCGATGACAGTACATAAAAGCCAAGGATCGGAGTTTGCTCATACGGTACTTGCTCTACCGCAAACGCAGGTACCTGTTGTTACTCGAGAGCTTATTTATACAGGTATCACTCGTGCTAAAAAACAGTTAACCTTGTTTGCAGATCTACCTTTAATGAGTCGAGCAATTAAAGATAAAACACTACGCTTCAGCCGTTTGGTTGAGCGTTTAAAAGCTGATTAATAAGGTGAAGCCGTTGAATTTGATAGCGGTTCTTCCTTTAATGAGTCGAGCAATTAAAGACAAAACACTGCGTTTCAGCCGTTTGGTTGAACGATTAAAAGCGGAGTAATTAATGGTTGAGATAAAAACAGAAGATAAATTGCGTGAAATAATTGGCAGTGCCAACCCTGTCGCCAGTAAAAAAATCTACCCTTTTTTGAACGAGAGAATGGTTGGATTTATACAAAAATCGCCATTAGTCATGCTCTCAACTGTTGATGAGTTTGGCTTTCCAACGGTTTCTCCAAAGGGGGACAAACCTGGCTTTGTAAAAATAGACAAGCAGGGCAGGTTATTGCTGCCTGAACTTCGTGGTAATAAATTAGCTTTTTCGCTAAAAAATATTCTACAGCACCCACAGGTAGCACTGTTTTTTGTCGTACCAGGCAGTTTAGAAACTTTACGGGTTCATGGTGAGTGCCGATTAGTGATGAGTGAGTTACTGTGTAAAAAGCTCGCTTCAGACTCTCACAATGCATTATTGGTATTAGAGATAACGGTGAAAAATGCCTATTTCCATTGTGCAAAAGCATTGCTGCGTAGTCAATTATGGGAATCGGCAACCTGGCCAGATCCTATAAAAATATCCTTTGGCAAAGAAATTGCTGAAAACAGTGGTGCCGATGAACAATTTATTAAACAGGTAGATGATGCAGTAGCGCAGCGCTATGTCACAGAGTTATAATTGAAAACTGCCAGAAGAGATTAAGATGACACCAGCAACCAAATTATTAAAAAAACAAAAAATAGATTTCACCCTGCATGAATATCACCACGATAAAAACAGTGTTTCCTACGGACTTGAGGCGGTTGAAAAGCTTGGCTTAGCAACTGAGTTAGTATTTAAGACATTGGTTGTTGAGCTTGATAGCAAACAACTGATTGTTGCTGTTTTACCGGTGGCAGAAAAGCTTAGCATGAAACTCATTGCTAAATGTTTTTCTGCTAAAAAAGCTAACATGGCCGATAAAGATAATGTGTTACGTTCAACGGGTTATGTGATGGGAGGTGTTAGCCCTGTAGGCCAGAAAAAACGCCTTAAAACAGTCATCAATAGTAGCGCTTTTGCTACAGAAAAAATTTTTGTGAGTGCGGGAAAACGAGGATTAGAACTGCAGATAAACCCGCTTGATCTACAGAAAAGTGTAAGTGCAATAAAAGCTGATATTTGCCTTTAAAGTATCCTTTATGTTTATTGATTAACTGTGTTAATCTCGCATTTTTTATCCTGCAATTGAGAGAAGAAAGTCATGGCTGAACAGTTTTTTACGCTGTACTTAAAAATATTTTTTATGATGACCCCATTTTTTGTTTTATCGTTGTTTTTAACTATGTGTAAAAATTTAACTAAACCAGAAAAAAAGCAGGTCATATTAAGGATTAGCATTGCTGTCATGGTGGCTGGTTTAGTTTTTTTACTCTTTGGTAAATATATATTTACCATGTTTGGTATTACATTAGATGCTTTTAAAATTGGTGCGGGCACCGTTCTCTTTTTGAGTGCCTTGGATATGATCCGTGGTGGTAATGATATTAAAAGTAGTGAAGCACGTGATAGTGACTTTAGTCGTGACGATTTTGCGATAGTGCCACTGGCAATTCCAAGTGTGGTTGGCCCAGGAATGATAGGTATTCTGATGGTAATGGGGGCTGAAATGTCAGGCCCCATTGATGCTATATTAGTTTCGTTGTCTTTATTAGCTGCCGTAATATCACTCGCAGGTACACTGCTAATCTCAAATAAACTCCAACATTTAATGGGCAAGCAGGGCTTAGAGATTTTGCCTAAAATAACGGGGCTGTTTGTCTCTGCCATTGGTGCACAGATTATTTTTTCAGGTATTCAAGGTTTTTTAAACTTATAAAGTAGATATTTAATAATGAAAGAGTTAACAGGTAAGTGGCGATTGTGGATGCACAGAGGTGTTGAAATACAGGTGCAAGAGAATCAAAATGGTGAGCTTGTATGGCGAGAGGCTGTCGGAAATGATCTACTTGAACGTTTGAAGTTTAAAGTAAAGTGGCAATTTGTCGGTTGCCACGAATAATAGGCTGGAAGCTATGCGCATTGCGGCTTTCCTGCTTTTAGTTAACAGATGCCCGTTGGTAACTTTGCATCTGACCAGATTGCGTACTCGTTACCGTTTGGATCAGTGAAGTGAAAACGGATACCACCTGGGAAAGCAAATAGTGGTTTAATGACTGTACCACCTGCTACGACAATCTCTTGCTCTGTCTGAGTTATATTTTTGCTGTATAAAACAGGCAATACAGAACCGGTTGCAGTTGTACAACTTAATTCTGAGTGATAAAAACCGCCGTTAACTCCTGCACCCCAAAAAACAGTGTACTCTGGGCCGTAATCTTCAAATGTCCAACCAAAAACGTCACTAAAAAAAGCTTTTGTTTTTTCCATGTCTTTGCTTGGAAATTCTAGGTAATCAATTTTCATTTTCTGCTCCTAATCATTATATTGATTTAACGGTATTACAATTTGTACTGTAGCACCTTGATCTAGCTCCAAAATCGTAATTGTTGATAGTGGGTGATGTATTTGTAAACGAGATTTAATATTTTTCAATGCAACCGAGCTTGTACTTGCCTTATTTTCATCAAAACCAATGCCATTATCACTGATTTCGATAACGAGATTGCCTAAGTCACTCTTAATTGTGAGCTCAATTAAACCTTGGTGGCCATGTGGGGCAAGCCCATGGATGATCGCATTTTCAATCAAAGGCTGAATAAGCAAGGGCGGTAATGGTTTCTTTTTTAATTTTTCATCAACTTGTTCGATATAACGAATGTAAGGAAAGCGAGTTTGTTGAATAGCGATATAAGCATTAATTAATGCAAGTTCGCTATTTATTGTACCCTGCGAAGTTTGTGTAGAAGGTAAACTTTGACGTAGGAAAAAAGTGTAATCTGTTAATAAATGTTGCGCCTTGTCAGGATCACTAGTGATGTATTGCTTGATATTTTCTAGCGTGTTGAAGAGAAAATGAGGGTTTATTTGTGCTTGTAAAAGTAGCAGCTTATTCGCTTGTAATGCCTTGTAGCTTTCACTATTTTTGTGTTGCTCGAAGGCAATCTCTTTGCGTGTTTTTATTTTTGTATCTCGGTATTGGAAAACTAACATGACAGGTAAGGTGATAATAGCAACTAAAACGGTTAGGTGTGGCAGAGTCAAAAACTCATGTAAAAAGTTAATGCCGATAAAGCTTGCTGGTAATACTGGAACAGGAAGAAAGTAATACAACTTTACATAGTCCTTTTTAAAGGGGGGGTAAAGTACTTTAGCGGTTTGAATAATGGTAACAATGGTGAGGCCAATGCTTTGCGATGCAAAAAATTGTGTAACAATATCAACTTTATCATTTAAAAGTGTAATAAAGACAACAATTAAACAATTGATTAAAAAAGTTATTTTCACCGATTGTACTATTTCATGTACATCTTCTCTGGTGATGACTACTTGTTCCATGTCTCTCTCAGTTTTTAATTTCGTTTAATTGGTATTTTATTGATTTCGCTTACTTGATGCAAGTTTATGTATCAAAAGCATCTGTCTGCTATCAACAATGAAGCAGATATCAAACAATAAATTGCTATAAATATACTCACCACAATGAAAATGTGATGCGCGCACCCTGTAAAACTCGACTCTGGCTAAAAGCATGTCTATAATGGCGCGTCTTAAATTTCATCAACCAGATTGATTTTTAGTTCTTATTAAGAAAATAGAAGGCTTTTTTTAAATTTGCCCTTGTAATCTCTTTGTTTGCCCATATAAATAGCAACAGTTTAAGAATTTAAAATATTAACGTCCAAGATAAAGGAAAAAACATGCAAGTTTCTGTAGAAGCATCTCAAGGCCTAGAGCGCACACTAACAATTTCTGTTGCCGCTGAAGTATTCGAAAAAGAGTTTGATGGCCGTATTCGTCAATTATCAAAAACACAACGTGTTGATGGTTTCCGTCCAGGTAAAGTACCTGCTTCAGTTATCATGAAACGTTTTGGTGCTGCTGTTGAAAATGAAGTCGCTGGTGAAGTAATGCAACGCAACTTTTTTGAAGCTGTAATGGCTGAGAAATTAAACCCAGCTGGCGCACCAAAAGTTGAACCTAAAGCGCGTGTTAAAGGTGAAGAGTTTGTTTTCACTGCTACATTTGAAGTTTACCCAGAAGTTAAACTCGCTGAACTTGCTGACCTTTCTGTAGAGAAAGAAACTGCTGAAGTCACTGATGCAGACCTTGATAAAATGATCGAGACACTACGTAAGCAACACGCTGAGTGGGCTGCTGTTGAAGTTGATTCAGTTGACGGTAACCAAGTAACTGTTGATTTCGAAGGTTCTGTTGACGGTGAAGTATTTGAGGGCGGTAAAGCTGAAGGTTTCCAAATAGTGCTTGGCTCTGGCCGTATGATCCCAGGTTTTGAATCTGGTATCGTAGGTAATAAAGCAGGTAGTGAGTTCACTATTGAAGTTAACTTCCCGGAAGAATACCACGCTGAAAACCTTAAAGGTAAAGCCGCACAGTTCGCTATTAAACTAACTAAAGTTGAAGAGCAAATCCTTCCTGAAATTACTGAAGAATTTGTTAAAAAATTCGGCGTAGAAAGTGGTGATCTGGAAGCACTTAAAACTGACGTTAAACAAAACATGCAACGTGAACTTGAGCAAGTACTTAAGAACAACGCAAAAGATGTTGTATTAACAGCATTAGTTGAAGGTAATGAAATTGAAGTACCTGGTGCATTGGTTGAAGGTGAAGTAAATGTACTTCGCAAACAAGCAATGGAGCGTTACGGTAAGCAAATGGATCCTAAGAACCTTCCAGAACTTCCAGCTGAATTGTTCACAGAGCAAGCTGAAAAACGTGTAAAAGTAGGCCTTTTATTAGGTGAAGTGATCAAAACTAACGAGTTAAAAGTTGATCAAGAAAAAGTAGCGACACTAATTGAGTCTGCAGCATCTGCATACGAAAACCCAACAGAAGTGATCGAATACTACAAAAATAATAAAGAGATGATGCAAAACATGGAAAATGTTGCATTAGAAGAGCAAGCAGTTGATTTTATCATTGAAAAAGCTACAGTAAGCGAAGTGAATAAATCGTTTGATGACGTGATGAACAAAACAGCTGCTCAGTAATTTTACTTATTAAAGTAAAATCAGAGTAAATGTTTAAGTTTTAATGGCTCGAGTGAAATCACTCGGGCCATTTTTCATTTAGCAACTGCAAAACAAATTCAATTACACAATTTTAGGATAGAAAATGTCAAACCCATTTGCTGGAAGTACAGATCCAATTAACAATGCGCTTATACCGATGGTTGTAGAACAAACAGCAAAAGGTGAGCGCTCTTATGATATATATTCTCGCCTTTTAAAAGAGCGTGTTATCTTCTTAACAGGTCAAGTTGAAGATCACATGGCAAACGTTATTGCTGCACAACTGCTATTCTTAGAGTCAGAAAGCCCTGAAAAAGATATTTTCATTTACATTAATTCACCGGGTGGCTCAATTAGTGCTGGTATGGCAATATACGATACAATGCAATTTATTAAACCTGATGTAAGCACTGTTTGTATGGGAATGGCTGCAAGCATGGGCGCATTTTTATTAGCTAGTGGTGCACCGGGTAAACGCCACTGTTTACCAAATGCGAAGGTGATGATTCATCAACCTTTAGGTGGTTTCCAAGGTCAAGCATCTGATTTTGAGATTCATGCAAAAGAGATTTTAGCAACTAAACAACGTATGAATGAGTTATTGGCTTTTCATACTGGAAAAGATATTGAGCTTATACAGCAAGATACTGATCGTGATAACTTTATGCGCGCAAATGAAGCAGTAGAATACGGTATTGTTGACTCTGTATTAACAAAGCGATAGAAGACAGGAATTAAAGGAATAACTATGACAGATAAACAAGGCGATAGTAATAGCCTACTTTACTGCTCTTTTTGTGGAAAAAGTCAGCATGAAGTAAAAAAACTGATTGCAGGTCCGTCGGTTTATATTTGTAATGAGTGTGTTGATCTTTGTGACGATATCATCAAAGAGGAGATTGCTGAGATAAGCAGTGCTTCAGAGAGTGAGTCGTCAGATAAAAAGTTACCAACACCACATGAAATCCGTGCGAATCTTGACGATTACGTAATTGGTCAAGACACCGCTAAAAAAGTACTCGCTGTTGCGGTTTATAATCATTATAAACGCCTTAAGCATGGTGATGTTGCAAACGGTGTTGAGCTAAGTAAAAGTAATATCCTATTAATTGGCCCAACGGGGAGTGGTAAAACACTACTTGCAGAAACGATGGCACGTTTATTAGATGTTCCTTTTACAATGGCCGATGCAACTACATTAACCGAAGCGGGTTATGTAGGTGAAGATGTTGAAAACATCATTCAAAAGCTACTACAAAAATGTGATTACGATCCTGAGAAAGCACAACGCGGTATTATCTATATCGATGAGATTGATAAGATCACTCGTAAGTCTGAAAACCCATCTATTACACGTGATGTATCGGGTGAAGGTGTTCAACAAGCTTTGCTTAAATTGATCGAAGGTACCGTTGCTTCTATTCCACCACAAGGTGGCCGTAAGCATCCAAACCAAGAGTTTATTCAAGTTGATACCTCTAAGATCCTATTCATCTGTGGTGGTGCATTCTCAGGGCTTGATAGTATTATTGAGCAGCGTGTTGATACTGGGGCAGGCATTGGTTTTGGCGCAACGGTACGTGATAGCGATAATAAAGAATCATTAAGCGAAACTTTTAAAAAGGTAGAGCCTCAAGATTTAACCAAATATGGTTTAATTCCTGAGTTTATTGGTCGCTTACCTGTTGTTGCAACACTGACTGAACTTGATGAAGAAGCATTAGTTGAAATTCTCACCGCGCCTAAAAATGCGATTACTAAACAGTATGCGGCTCTTTTTGGCTTAGAAGATGTTGAACTTGAGTTTCGTGCTGATGCATTAACAGCAATGGCGAAAAAAGCGATGAACCGTAAAACCGGTGCACGTGGTTTACGCTCAATTGTTGAGTCTGTATTACTTGAAACAATGTATGACTTACCATCGGTTGAAAATGTGTCTAAAGTTGTTGTTGATGAGAATGTAATTTCAGGTGAATCATCACCTTTACTTATCTATTCTGATGAGCAAGCAAAGATCGCATCGTCTGATAAATAAACAATATTTTAATTAATTGTTATAAAAGGGAGCCTTAGGCTCCCTTTTTTCATTTCATGCCTTGAAAAAATTCTTAACATCCCCAGTATTAATTATTCAATGTGTTTTTATTTACCCATGCGGGTAAATACTTTTCTGGGGAATCTATGAAAACTGAATCAGAGCTGCAATTAACCCTGCCTGTTTTACCACTACGTGATGTTGTGGTGTACCCACATATGGTAATTCCATTGTTTGTGGGCCGTAAAAAATCGATCAACTGTTTAGAAGCTGCCATGGAGCAGGGAAAAAAAGTATTATTAGTCGCACAGACTGAAGCCTCGTTAGACGATCCTAAAATGGAAGACCTGTACAACGTCGGTACGATGGCTAATATATTGCAACTGCTAAAATTGCCTGATGGCACAGTAAAGGTATTAGTTGAAGGTGTGCAACGTGCGCAGCTAATTAACAATATTGAAAATAAAGAATATTTCTTCTCTGAAGTTGAATTGCTCGAAAGTGAAGAGGTAGATAGTGAAGAGGAAGATGCACTGTTACGTAGTGTGTTAACGCAGTTTGAGTCTTACATTAAATTAAATAAAAAGATTCCACCGGAAGTATTAGCATCAGTAAACGGTATCGATGAAGCTGAACGCTTAGCGGATACCATTGCAGCTCACATGCCACTCAGTTTAGATGATAAACAAAGTGCATTAGAGATCACCTCTATTACTGAACGTTTTGAGTTCTTAATGGCGATGATGGAGAGCGAAGAGGATATCTTAAAAGTTGAAAAACGTATCCGTAGCCGTGTTAAAAAACAGATGGAGCGTAGCCAACGCGAGTATTACCTTAACGAACAGATGAAAGCGATTCAAAAAGAGTTAGGTGAAACTGAAGAAGGCAGCAATGAAAATGATCAGCTCGCTAAGAAAGTAGAAGACGCTGGCATGCCTACTGAGGCAAAAGAAAAAGCGGAAGCTGAGCTCAAAAAGTTAAAAATGATGTCACCAATGTCATCGGAAGCAAGTGTAATTCGTACCTATATTGAAAGCCTTGTTAATGTGCCGTGGAAAAAGCGCTCACCTGTTAAGAAAAACATCGCTAAAGCACAAGAGGTATTAGACGCTGATCACTATGGTCTTGAAAAAGTGAAAGAGCGTATTTTAGAATATCTCGCGGTTCAAACGCGTATCAATAAATTAAAAGGACCAATCCTGTGCTTAGTCGGCCCTCCAGGTGTTGGTAAAACATCTTTAGGTCAATCCATTGCGCGTTCAACTGGACGAAAATATGTACGCATGGCGCTTGGTGGGGTTCGTGACGAAGCAGAGATTCGTGGTCATCGTCGTACTTACATTGGATCATTGCCGGGTAAAATAATTCAGAAAATGACTAAAGCAGGGGTTAAAAATCCGCTGTTTTTATTAGATGAAATCGACAAAATGGCATCTGATATGCGTGGCGATCCTGCTTCTGCACTTTTAGAAGTGTTAGATCCCGAGCAAAATTCAACCTTTAATGACCATTACCTAGAAGTCGATTATGACTTAAGTGATGTCATGTTTGTTGCAACGTCAAATTCAATGAATATTCCTGGCCCACTGCTTGATCGTATGGAAGTGATTCGTCTTTCTGGTTACACAGAAGATGAGAAAATGAACATTGCCAAAGAACACCTTACTAATAAACAGATTAAACGTAATGGTTTAAAAGCAACGGAGTTAACGATTGATGATAGTGCAATCATCGGTATCGTACGTTATTACACACGTGAAGCAGGGGTACGTGCATTAGAGCGTGAAATATCTAAAATTTGTCGTAAAGTTGTTAAAGAAATTTTATTAAACAAAAAACTTAAAAAAGTTGCTGTAACAATCGATAACCTCAAAGACTATTTAGGTGTACGTCGTTATGACTTTGGTAAAGCGGAAAATGCAAATCAAGTTGGGCAAGTAACTGGTCTTGCATATACCGAAGTCGGTGGTGAGTTATTAACCATTGAAGCGACCTCAATGCCAGGTAAAGGAAAATTGAATTACACGGGCTCATTAGGCGATGTAATGAAAGAGTCTATTCAAGCCGCAATGACTGTAGTACGCGCTAAATCAGAGCAGTGGCGCATCAATAGTGACTTCCATGAAAAACGCGATCTACATGTACATGTACCTGAAGGCGCAACACCAAAAGATGGGCCAAGTGCAGGTGCCGCAATGTGTACTGTTTTAGTTTCAAGCCTAACAGGTATTCCTGTACGTGCTGACGTTGCTATGACGGGTGAAATTACACTGCGCGGTGAAGTATTACCGATTGGTGGGCTGAAAGAGAAGTTATTAGCAGCTCGCCGTGGTGGCATTAAAACCGTACTTATTCCTTTCGAAAACACACGTGATTTAGAAGATATTCCAGCAAATATCAAAGATCAGTTAGAAATTAAACCGGTTCGTTGGATTGATGAAGTATTGGAGCTTGCATTGAGTGAAAGTTTGAAAGGTTTTTCAATTGAAGAAACTAAGAATAAATAAACAAAAATCTCAATAATAGGTGATAAACCACATAAAATGGGGGCTTGTTGCATGGTTTTTATTAAATTTACTTGCACCAGCCTCAATGACAAAGTAGCCTAACAACCAACATGTTTTAACGTGTGTTTTCACTAAGTTAGAGAGCACACTATAATTATTATAAAATGGGGAACTAAAAATGAACAAAGGACAACTAATCGATAATATCGCAGAAAGCGCTGATATCTCTAAAGCAGCCGCTGGTCGCGCATTAGATGCATTTATCGAAAGTGTAACGGGTGCACTTGTTGAAGGTGATACAGTTTCACTTATCGGTTTTGGTGCTTTCTCTGTAAAAGATCGTGCTGCACGTACTGGTCGTAACCCACAAACGGGCGCGCCAATCGAAATTAAAGCCGCTAAAGTACCTGCATTCAAAGCTGGTAAATCACTAAAAGATGCAATCAACGCTTAAGTTGTTGTTTGCTGGTAGTGTTGTAAGCGCGTCAGATGATGCGCTTTTTTTGTTTTAAAGCCGCTGTAAATTATTTAATCGGTTTTAAACAACTCAGAAGCATATGGATATGCACTGATTTATAAACAGATAGAGAAAAGATTATGTTAGATAAAATGCGCGAAGGCTCACAAGGGATCGCGGCTAAAGTAATATTAGTTGTTATTATTTTATCGTTTGCTTTGGCAGGCATCGGTGGCTATTTAGGTGGAAGCAATTCTTATGTTGCTGTATTAGTCAACGACCAAGAGATCAGTCAACAAAGTGTTGAGCAAGCTTATCAAAATGAACGCTCTCGTTTACAACAGCAGTATGGCGAGCAGTTCGAAGTGTTAGCGTCAAATCCTAATTTTGCACAACAAGTGCGCGCACAAGCAACACAGGGTTTAATCTCTGATGCGTTGATTGCACAAGCAATTGATGAGATGGGGCTACGTGTCGGTGATGAGCAGATAAAAAATGAGATTCGTGGAATGGCTGAGTTTCAAGTCGATGGCAAGTTCAATAATGAACAATACTTAGCTATGTTGCGTCGTGCAAGTTACACTCCTGCACAATTTAGCCAAAGCCTGAAAAGTGATTTAGCACGTCGTCAACTTTTACAAATGCTAGTTGGTAGTGAATTTGTTTTACCGTCGGAAGTTGATGTTGCAAGTAAACTACAAGCACAACAACGTATTGCAAAAGTACTAACGGTAAGCACAACTGATTTTGAAAATGGTGAGTCTGTTACAGATGCTGAAATTAGCGAATATTACCAAAATAATAGCCAGTTATTTAAAGCCCCTGAGCAAGTAAGCGTTAATTACGTGCTGTTAGATGGTAGTCACTTAGTTGATCAAGTGACTATTACTGACACGGAGGTTGAAGCTTATTACGATATGCATCAGTCAGAATATCAACGTGCTGAGCGCCGTAAAGTTGCACATATCTTAGTACAAGGTGTGACTGATGAAGCACAGAAAAAAGCACAAGCTATTCTTGTTGAATTAAATAATGGTGCTGACTTTGCAACATTAGCTACAGACAAGTCAGACGATACATATTCTGCTAAAAATAACGGCGAGTTAGATTGGTTTGAAGCAGGTGTTATGGATCCAGCCTTTGATAAAGCTTCTTTTGAACTAACAGATGCATCACCTGTTTCGGAAGTTGTTGAATCACAGTTTGGTTACCACATCATTAAGCTGGTAGCTATCGAAGCAAATGAAACGTTACCGCTTGCAGATGTTACAACACGCGTTAAACAAGCTTTGCAAAAAGAGAAAACAAACGAGCTTTATTACGAACTGCACCAAACGTTAAGCGAAGTTGCATTTGAATCTCCGGATAACTTAGAAGAAGCCGCTGGTAGTATCTCTGTTGAAGTTCAACACAGTGAACTATTTTCTGCAGATAATGCTCCTCAAGTACTGGATAATAACACAGTATTACAAACACTGTTTGATCAAAACTTCCGTGAAGAGGGCATGAACTCAGAGCTGATTGAACTTTCTGAAAATCAAGCAATTGTTGTGCGTGTTAATGATTACAAAGAAGCTGCGGTTAAGCCTTTAGCTGATGTAACTGCACAAATTAAACACCAGTTATCAGTGCAAAAAGCACAACAACTTGCTCAAGAGTTTGTACAAACGGTAATAGTGAAGCTTGACAATAATGAGTCAATTGAAGCTGAGTTAGCTGCGAAAAACCTAGCTTTTAGTACAGACTTAACTTTTGCACGTTATAGCCGTGAATATGATTATCAAGTGATTCAGGAGTTATTTAAACTTGCTAAACCTGTTAATGGTGAAGTAACACGCCATTGGGTAACAGCAAGTACAGGTGATTTTGCAATCATTGAGCTGTCGAAAATTATCGAATCAGCTGAAAACAATGAAGCAAAAGCACAAATTGAAAACATGTTAGCTCGTTCAACATCTGATGAAACGTACCAAGCATTAGTTGCACAGTTAATCTCAACTGCAGATATTAAATACCCTGTAGCAGAATAATTTGTTCATGTGATTTTAGAAATTAAAAGGCGACTATCTAGTCGCCTTTTTTATAACTAAATAAAAGTTAAAAACCATTAATGTTTAAAAACCCTTCCTCATGTTCATGACCGCTACGTATTGTAAAATTTGTATTATTTGTTTCTTCTTCGAAAAATAAAAGATCATTACGGGCATTGATAAATGCCGTATATCCAGTCCCTATATTAGTTGAGTTACTTAGGTAGAGTGCAACTGCGCCAGCTACATGTGGAGCGGCCATTGATGTGCCATTAATAGTATTGTATTTATTACCTTTCCAAGTAGATAAGACTCCCATTCCTGGTGCTGAAATCGCGACAGGGAATGAGCTGTGCCCATGGCCTATCGTTATAGCTAGTAGCCCCCAATTAGACCAAGAAGGCCAACCAAGTTCACCTGTAAAACTTCCAGCATCATCAACTACACGACCGATTGCAGATACTGCAATAGAGCTATCATCATAAGCTGCTGGCCTTTTAGTATTTGCGTTTACCCCTTCATTACCTGCAGCGACAATAAAAATAGCGCCTTGATGGGTCGCATTACAAATGGCTTCATGATAAGTATCTGTACCATTTTCAATACTGAAACCAATATCATTACATGTCCCAGTTTTACTACCGTTACCTCCTAAGGACATATTAACTACGACAGGAGCTCCAATTTCAGATATTTGAGAGGCAACCCAATCTATTCCGGCAATAATATTAGAGGTATACCCTGAGCCTCGACTATCTAGTACTTTGACGGCATGTAATGTGACGTCTGGAGCGACACCAATAACACCCACATGGTTATCTTTTGCTGCGATTGTTCCTGCAACATGTGTTCCATGACCGTTATCATCATCCCAAGGTTGTAAACAGGTATTTTTTTTACCTTTACAGGTTTGAAAGGAAGTACTTGTTCCTAAAGTACCGAGATCTTCATGGTTACTATCAATGCCTGTGTCAATGACAAATACATGCACTCCATTACCCGTGTTGCAATTATTTGAATCACATGTGCTTCCTATTCTAGATATCCCCCATGGAATGAGTTGTGTACTTTCAGGTGGCGTAGTTGGGGTTGGTTCAGGCGTAGGTTCATCTGTTGGTTCAGGTGTAGATGTAGGAGTTGGTTCTGGTGTAGATGTAGGCGTAGGTTGACATAGGTGGTGATCGGGTCTACGGGTACAATTCACCTCTATACCAGTATCTCTTGGCCTAACTGGCAACTGTTGCAGTTTGTCTATTTCAATATATTTAACACGAGCATCTTTTTGTAATGCATTCAAGCGGGCTTGGGGGATTTCTGCAGAGAAACCAAAAAGAGCATGAGCAAAGCTATGTTTCGCTTTCAGCCCCATAGAGTGAGCAACTTGAGAGACATGATTTCGTTTTTCTGCACCTTTATTAAAGTGTTGTAGATCATTTAATACAATAATTACATTAATAAATGGCTGTGGTGAATGAGAGGTTTTAGCGAGTAAACTTGATGGATAACCCAGTAGAATAATTAGTAAAAAAAAGAAACCTAGGTGAGTCGCATGGATACGCATAGTAACCTCCAGCTTATAACTATATGAAGTGTATTATTAAGTATAGGTTGCTAGGTAATTGAACGAATAAGAGCATTTTGACCTAAGTAAACGGCTATTATTCGTTTGAATTATATAAAGAGAAAAGGTTTTCCACTGAGTGATCAAAGAGTGGGTCGCTTATTTACTCACTCTATAGACAAAATGTGGATATTTAGCTTTGGATTAAATAAAACTCAAATATCGACTGTTGCTCAGCAGCTTCAACAAGTGCTTTAATCATTAGCGCGAAATCAGCTGGTTGTGCACGCTTTTTACGAATTTTCTGCCATAGAGTTACGTCGGGAGTTTCGGCCTCCACAAATGCTGTTAATGTGGCGATATCGGACTCTTTAAAGCGGTATAGCTGTGCATCATAGCGTGCAGTTTCAGGATCAACGGCAACCCATTCATAGTTTTGCTCAAATAATACTTTCTGCTGGTCATAGGCAATATACAGCGTTTCTCCAACTCCCGTAATGTTTGGTATGTCACTTAACTCAAAAGCAGATTCTCCGCTCTCTTCATCATTAGGCAGGGCGAAAAAAACGTTATCATTGTTAGTAATATAGCGTTGCATGTTAGGTATCCTAAAAATTTTACAGAAAGGGCAGATCATAACAGTTGGTGGCTATGTTACAATTCTTTCATTTTAAATTTGAAACATAGAATAGAGGATATTATGGCAAGAACAGCTGCTGCATTACATATTTTGGTAAAACATAAAGAACAAGCTGAAGATATTCTAGCGCAACTTAAAAAGGGCGCTAAGTTTCAAGCGCTTGCTAAGAAACACTCTAACTGCCCGTCGGGTAAAAAGGGCGGTGATTTAGGCGAATTTAAAAAAGGGCAGATGGTGCCTGCCTTTGATAAATTTTGTTTTACAGGTGAGATATTAACCCCCGCTATTGTAAAAACAAAACACGGCTACCATATTGTGAAAATCCTTTATCGTACATAATTGGAACTTGTAGATGTTTAACAATTTACAAAAAGCGATATTAATAAAGCGTTATAAACGTTTTTTAGCTGATGTTATCTTAGAAAGTGGTGAGACTATCACTATCTATTGCCCCAACACTGGTGCGATGACAGGCTGTGCTGAGCCGGGGGATGAAATCTACTATAGTGAGTCAGATAACCTCAAACGAAAATATCGTTATACTTGGGAGCTCACTTTTACTAAAGCGGGTCATTGGATCTGCATTAATTCAGCTTTAGCAAACAAAATTGTTGCCACTGCAATCAATAACAGTGAGATCGCAGAACTAACGGGCTACGACAACTTAAAGGCTGAAGTTAAATATGGTTCTGAAAACAGCCGTATAGATTTCTTACTCAGTGATACGCATAAAAAAGATTGTTATGTTGAAGTCAAAAGTTGCACGCTATTAGACGAAAGCTTTGGTAAAGGGCAGGGCTTCTTTCCCGATACTGTTTCTGTACGTGGTCAAAAACATTTGCGTGAATTAATGGAGATGAAAGCACTTGGCTTTCGTGCGATTTTAGTGTTTTCTGTATTACATACGGGTATTAACTCAGTAGAAGCGGCTAAACATATTGATGAAAAATATGCTTTGCTCTTTGAGGAAGCTAAATCTAAAGGGGTTGAGGTAATATGCTACTTTGCACCTATTAAGCTGTAAGTGAAGTTACGCTGGTTTATTAGGCACTATATTATTTTTTATAGCTTTATGCTGTAATTAAGACAATTCAATATTTCTTATTAATATTCATCAAAACTGCATAAATAATCATCTAAAGTGTAAAAAAGTGTTGTGAAGTTTGAAACTGGTGACAGTTTTCCTTATGATGCATGAAGAAATTTACACCAATCAAAAATAATCATTTAGGGAAATAAAATGACAACATATAACATCGCATTACTTGCGGGTGACGGTATCGGTCCAGAAGTAATGGTTGAAGCGGTAAAAGTATTAAAATTAGTTGAAGAGCGTAATGCTGACGTAAACTTTGAACTAAACGACGTACTGTTTGGTGCTGCTGCTTACTTTGAAACAGGTAAAGCATTTCCTGATGAAACTAAAGCTGCTTGTGATAAAGCGGATGCAATCCTTAAAGGTACTATCGGTCTAAACCATGAAGACTCTAAAAAGATCCCTGTAGATGAGCAACCAGAGCGTGGCGCATTACTTCCACTACGTCGTCGTTACAATACTTACGCTAACTTCCGTCCAGTATACCTTCCAAAAGGTCTTGCACATTTTTCTCCTTTAAAAGAGTCTGTTGTTGGTGAAGGCATCGATATCATGTTAATTCGTGAGTTGGTTGGTGGTTTATACTTCGGCGAAAAAGAAACTGGCGTAGATGCTGAAGGTCGTCGTTTTGTTCGTGAAGTACTTGAATACGATGAAGATCAAATCCGTCAAATCGTACGTGTTGGCTTTGAAGTTTCAATGAAACGTAAAAAAGTAATGCACAACATCCATAAATCAAACGTTTTAAAATCAAGCGTTCTATGGAATGAGATTGTTGAAGAAGAAAAAGCTAACTTCCCTGAAGTTGAAGTTATCAATATCTTAGTTGATGCTGCAGCAACTTACTTATGCCTAAACCCTGGTATGTTTGATGTTATGGTAATGGAAAACATGTTTGGTGATATCTTAAGTGACCAAGGTGGTGGTATTTTAGGTTCTTTAGGTCTAATGCCTTCTGCTTGTAAAGGTCCTGAAAAATCTTACTACGAACCTTCACATGGTTCTGCACCAGACATCGCAGGTAAAGGTATCGCAAACCCATACTCAATGATCGGTTCTGTTGCGCTAATGCTTGAAATGAGCTTTGGTATGGAGCAAGAAGCTAAGAATCTTTGGGCTGCTATGCAAGGTGTATTTGAAGATGGTTACTCAACTTCTGATCTTTCAAAAGCAGGCGAAGCTAACTTAGTAAGCACTGCTGAATTTGGTGATATGGTTTGTGCAAAACTGGCTAAAATGCCTGTTTAATTACTTGTTGATCATATGAATAAAAAACCACGCTATTTAGCGTGGTTTTTTTTGCCTAAAATTTAGCGACTGAATTTTGTACCTTGACTGATATCGGCTACATTAGCAATCGGAAACAAAACGCCATACTTTCCATTGACCATTATTTTCCACGGGGGAAACATTTTCATTCCACCAATTGGCTTCATAAAGTTTACCATTCTGTTGCGCTTGTTTACCCGTTGTATATACCTGACTCGCAGACCATTGTGAGCCACAAGTTGATGTCGGTGGCGACGTTGGAATAGACGTTGGCACTGCTGTTGGAGCAACCGTAGGTACCACTGTTGGCACCGTTGTGGGTCTTGGTGTCGGATTCGTTGCTGTAAGGTAACTTGCTATTAGGCTTACGTTTGAAAATGACGAGTAACCTTTTAGCATGATGTGGTAAGTGCCCAATGCACTGTTGATAGAGCATTGTTCTGCATTACCGTTTTTGTACGGGCGACAAATGTAACTAGATGTACTTGGCTGATTACTTTTTTGGACGTAGAGGTCAACATCACCACTACCACCTGAAGTATTAATCGTTAATGTGCTTTTATTTTTAACCTCAATGGTAAAATAAATCTGTTCAGATTTTGCACCACTTACTCTTATAGACTTGCCATTCACCAGTACTTTACCGCTAGTGGGTGGTTCAACCGGAGGGGTATCCCCGAGGTCAATAATGGTTTTAGCGGAGCTACTTCGTTTCAATAATAAGGTATCACCAATGCTACTTGCTACCCACCAATTAATACTACTTGGCAAAATGAGTGCATCATTAAGTCGTTGATCACGTGTTAAACCACTTGCACTACTATCAAACTGCGCCGTTTTAACTTCAATGTTATTATTGGTCACGCTGAGTACTTTAAACTGCTGAATACTAGCGAGATCAATTGTCCAAGATTTTGGGTTATTTGCAGAGCGGGATGGTGCCCCCCAACTCCCTTCACCGACAAAAACGGTACCGCCAGTTGTGGTCGCGCTATAACTATTACCGACAGGTTTTAGTGCTTGAGTTATTTTGTTGATATGGGTATCCGACTCTACCACCAAGTTCATTGCATGATTATAAAAGTCTTTTGCCCACCAACTATATAAAATTGTATTGTCACGTTTGCCTGAGTAATGCGGGTACATTGGCTTATGGTATTGTGCGAGTCGCCATTGTGCGCTACCGCCACGGTTGCTTAAGTCATTACTTAACCAGTTGTTCATGATTGAAGCGTAACTTGACCAGCCACTATTTTTAAACTGGGTGTTTAGCGTGTAAACGCGTAAAAGCGGTGAAACATTGAAAGCACCGTAGGTATCTTTAGCATCACATTGGCCATTTTGATCATAATCTACGCCAAATACTTCACATAGTGTTTTGTAGTTACCATCTTCGTGGTTACCGTGTGTGGCAACAAAAGGGTAAATCCGTTTGTAACTAAGGCCATCAATCAAATCCTCGGAAAAGGTGAGTTGCCAGTCATTTAGATAGGTCGACATTTCAGAGGCACTGTTTGAATTGGTGTAATCGCCCCCATGCATAATAAACAGTGGTCTAATTTTAGCAATTAGCTGATTACCTTTGCGCCGTGTTGTCCAACCTGTGCGCGTATCACCACCTGCAACGACGGTATAAGGGCTATTATCTGTTGGTGCAGTTTTAAACCATAATCGTTCGCCACAACCATTATCATCACAGACTCGGTAATAAATTGGGCTGTTCGCGGGCAAGCCCGTTAAGGTAACAAATTGGCTTTTTAGCGATCCAGAAAAGGTTTTTTTATTACTGACGTTTTTCTTTTTCCAACTGATTTCACTGGTTGATAAACCGTATTTAACATGATGGTTTGCACTACCTGAAGGGCTAAAACCAATGGTGGCTTGGGAGGCTGGATTGGCATCCCAAATAAGTCGGTGTTGTTTACTATCAGCCATCACTGAGCTTGATAAACAAGCGAAGGCGAGTGGTAATAAGCTTTTATACTGTGTTTTCATCATACATCCTTGCATTGTTGTATTTTCATTTCTGAAAATATAGTGCCCGTAAATTCTTTATTGGAAATTCACGAGGTTAATATTGTCATTTACTAAGATGACAAAAGCTGCGTTACGATACGGTAAAACTTGGCTACTGCGCTGTTGAAAATTAACCACGGCAGCGCCCTCGTTTATATCTCGATAACGCGTTATTAGTGGCTGTGAATGAGTACTAGTCCAGAAGTCACCACGCTGTAGTTGTGGAAAATAGTCGATTGCAATTTGATTTTCGTTGGGGCGATCATTATTAACGAGTAACGCCTGCAACTCTTTTTGTGTTGGTAAGCGCCATTGTGTCAAGCCACATAGACCTTGTTGATTAACCTGTTGAATTAGATCAAGCGTATCGCAGCGGTCCGACTCAAAGTAACAATCACCCATATTCTCAACGCCACGAACGCCATCAAACCAAGAGTAAGTCCAATAACCATCGTGGATTGATTCGTCGTCACGTTTTACTTCCCATAACAATTTTTGTTGTTTATCAAAGACACAGGCCCAAGGGCCTTGCCAAGATGACAGTGGTGAGCCATCGTGGGCTATTTTTTGAAAACGTGGATCTTCGTTGACGATTGGTGTTTCATCAGCTAAGCGTAAATAAAGTGCAACGACCACGATAATCATAAGTAGCCATAAGAGTCGTTTTACCATGATGAGAATACCAATTTAAAAGGGCGTTCATGACGTGTATGTGCAATTTGAGAACGATCAAAGGCCGATACCCATAAACAAATATCGTCCTTTAATATCAGGTCATCTTTGGAGCCGGTATCACGTTTGCGAGATAACTCTAATGTCCATTTTCCTTGGGACCATTGACCGCGGGCACGTACATCGGCGCGATCACCTTCAAAACGATTAGATCGATATAAAACAGAGGGCATGAGCGTGCCGTTGGCATAATTGTCGTTGCTGACTTGATAGGGCTGGGTTTCAAACCAAGGTAAAACCCAACTCTTGTTGTTATGGTGATATTGATTAAGCAGTAGTGGTGCCTTTGGTAAACGTTTAGGCATTATGGCGTCAGGTTTGTACCATAACCAGTTCATCACATAACCACCGCTGTCTTTACCATCTGCACCATAACCTGCGGTATATCTACGCTCAGCATTGCGCGTTTTTTTAGGCGCGGATATGTGATTGTCATCGGCTAAAAACATATCGTTAGTACGTACTGCTTTCCAGTGCCATAGATCGCGAGTTAAGCCATCAATACTTGCGTGGTAACCTTTTTTATGAAAATTACTGGGTTTATCTTTTAACGGGCTGGGCCCGAGGTGAGCCGTACCATCGGCGCCAGCTTGACAGCTATTGGACAACATAACGGCAAACTTATCTTCGTAATAGCTTTGTTCGTCAAATTCATAAAATCCATTTTGTTTGATAAACCATTTATTATTTTGTTTATAAAGAGGCATATGTTGCAGGCTTGGTGTTTCATCTTGCCACGTAAAAAGAAAGTAGACCTCTTCTTTATTTGCAACAGCTTGTAGGCTGATTTCTGTTTGCCCATCAATAAAGTTGGCGCCACCGGTGGTGGAGACGGTTACTTTTGGGGCTTGTTTCCAAAACGATTCATTGGCAATGCCATCTATATCAATGAGATGATTGTAAGAGATAGGCATAACAACCAGCGCAGTACTTTTATTAGTTTGTTGAATGAATAAAATAAAACTAGATAAGAGGGTCATAAGCAGTAAAGGTAATATAAAGCGTTTAAAATAAAGGCGGGTAAAGGGAAATATTTTTGTCAGTGATTTTTTACCCTGTTGCACAATATGAACAACACCATGCAAAAAAATAAACATAACAATGGTTAATGCAAACAGATAATGTAGGTCAGCTGTAGTCAAGGATGTACTGGAGAAATACTTCAACCAACCGCTTATCAAAGCGCCTA
>Ga0105355_10000090_pt1 | contig 73070 bp, 51 predicted proteins | sample GOMGulsemesocosm_2_FD_83508 | JGI IMG/M metagenome (GOLD analysis project Ga0105355, IMG submission 83508) | Methane-oxidizing microbial communities from mesocosms in the Gulf of Mexico - GOM9C Gulf of Mexico | ecosystem: Environmental > Aquatic > Marine > Cold seeps | place: Gulf of Mexico...
CGACACCACCGACAGCTCTGGCAATGACGCCAGCATTAGTGTTATTAAATCGGTAGCCATCGACTACGCGCCAACCCTATCCATTAGTGCAGACCGCCCTCAACTAAATAGCCAAACCACCAGCTTAATTACCTTTAGCTTTAGCGAAGTCGTTAGCGGCTTTGAATTAGGCGATGTTGTCGTGACCAATGGCAGCCTAACTGAGTTCTCCAAGACAACTGGCGAGAATAAATGGACCGCTAAATTTACCCCTTCACAGGGCATTGAGGCACAAGGCACCATCACGGTAGCCCATGGTAGCTACCTCGACATCTCTAACAATGCAGGCAAAGGCGCGCAAGCAACCATCACGATAGACACCCTGCTGCCTGTTATGTTGATATCACTTGATCCCCAAGCCTTAGTCACTGCCGATAGTTTGACCACCATAACGGGTCAAGTCACTGGTGATTTTAACGAGAACGATGCCGTGACGCTAACCGTTAATGGCAACACCTACAACGGCACAGTCGATGCGGCAGGTAAGTTTAGCATTGCCGTTGATAAGGCTGATTTACTCGCTAATGGCAGCATCAATGCCCGCATCGACACCACCGACAGCTCTGGCAATGACGCCAGCATTAGTGTTATTAAATCGGTAGCCATCGACTACGCGCCAACCCTATCCATTAGTGCAGACAGCCCTCAACTAAATAGCCAAACCACCAGCTTAATTACCTTTAGCTTTAGCGAAGTCGTTAGCGGCTTTGAGTTAGGCGATGTTGTCGTGACCAATGGCAGCCTAACTGAGGTCTCCAAGACAACTGGCGAGAATAAATGGACCGCTAAATTTACCCCAACACAGGGCATTGAGGCACAAGGCACCATCACGGTAGCCGATGGTAGCTACCTCGACATCACCAACAATGCGGGAAAAGGCGACCAAGCCACCATCACGATAGATACCCTGTTGCCTGTTATTTTGATATCTCTTGATCCGCAAGCCTTAGTCACAGCCGCCAGTTTGACCACCATAACGGGTCAAGTCACTGGTGATTTTAACGAGAACGATCCCGTGACGCTAACCGTTAATGGCAACACCTACAACGGCACAGTCGATGCGACAGGTAATTTTAGTATTGACGTTGATAAGGATGATTTACTGATCAATGGCAGCGTTATTGCTGATGTTAGCACAACGGACACCGCTGGAAATCAAGCATCTGGGAGTGTCACTGCTACGGTAGAAATCGATGATTCACCTAACCTTAGCATTAGTATCGACGGCAGCCTGATCCTTAGCGGCCAAACCACGACAGTGCACTTTATATTTAGCGAAATCGTTAGCGGCTTTGAATTAAGCGATATCATTGCAACCAATGCAACACTCTCTCAACTAACAAAACTTGCAGACAAAACCCAATGGAGCGCGCTGCTCACTCCAGCGGATGACTTCGATGGCTTTGCAGATATCACCGTTGGTGATGGTAGTTATGTTGATAGTCTTGGTAACTCAGGCAAAGGTCATAGTATTAGCATTGCCATTGATACATTGATGCCACAGGCTAGCATTACCATCGGTGATATTGACCGCGCCGACGCTGTTGACCATCAACAAGGAAAATCACTAATCGTGACTGGCCATGTTAGTGGCGATTTCAGCGTGGGAGATCAAATAACACTTGTCGTCAACGGCCAAACCTACACGGGCGCTATCGATAGCCAAGGTAGATTTGCCATTGCGGTGCTATTGAGCGATTTAATCGCTGACGATAAGATTAGCGCCAATGTGATCATTACGGACGACTCAGGCAATATTAATACAGTCAGCAACACTAGCTCATACTTACCGCTGGCCAACGCAATACCTGTCGCAAACTCACAATCTATCGATACTACAATAGGTAGCGCCGTTGTTATTAATTTAAGCGCTAGTGATAAAGACGGTGACACCCTAAGTTATCAAATTACTCAGCCACCGCTTCACGGAACATTAACAGGCAGCGGGCAAACCTTTACTTATACTCCCGATGCTAATTATCAAGGAAGCGATAGTGTAACCTTTCAGGCCAGCGATCAGTTCCAAGGCGTTGGTGAAGCCAACATCAGGATTAGTGTAAACCCGGCGGCTAAACACTTACAGGCCATAGACGACGAGTTCACCATTAGCTCATGGCAAACTGTGTTGCTAGATGTGCTAGCAAACGACCAAATAGATGAGCAAGCCAGCGTTAAGCTATATGCTGGGACAACCTTTGGACAGATCAACATTGTTGATGGAAAGATTGAGTATACGCCAGAGAAAGGACTGACGGGTGAATTTGAGATTAGCTATAGCATCAGCAGCGGCGAGTCGAAAAGTAGTGCGCTGGTCCTTGTCAATTTCCCTAACGAGTTAGCGCCAAATATAACGTTGCCACCCGATCTGTGTGATGATTTATCGGTAAATGCAAATGCGCTTTATACCAAAGTTGACCTAGGTGAAGCCACGGCAATCGATAGACACGGCAATCCACTGCCTGTGTCTTTAATCGACGGTCGCCTGTTATACCCTGCTGGGATCAACAAGGCCTTTTGGCAGGCTACCGATAGTGAGGGTGTTAAGACAATTAAGGCGCAAGCCGTTTGTGTTCATCCACTCATCTCTGTGCGCAAGGATCAAATAGTAGAACCCGGCGATCCATTACGAGTCGGCGTATACCTCAATGGAGCATCTCCCACTTATCCTTTAACCGTTAGTTACGAGATTTCCAGTGTCAGCGCCGAGCAAGTCCAAGCAATTGGCTCAGGTGAAATCGTCATTGAGCAAGGGACGGCGGTTGAAATAAATCTAAATGCGCTCATGCATTCATTGACGGAAACTGGCCAGGTAATTCGTGTCGATTTAAACTCCGGACTCAACCTGGGAAGCAAATCAAGCCACAGTATTTTTGTCGCAACAACAAAACCAGATGCCCAGTTCGAGTTCAAGGTGCACCAAAACAATCAACAACGGTTTGTACTTGCCAAAGATCAAGGCTTAGCAACAATTACGGCTAGTAGCCCCTCTATAGACAACTATCAAGGTTTTAATTTTAAATGGTCATACAACAACTTAGCTATTGAGAACACCAGCCTTATTGTTAATCAATTGGAGCTTTCGATTGAACCGTTCCCCCTTGGTCATAACCAACTTTCACTTCTAATCACCGACAACAACGGTAAGGAGTTGGGCGGTTATAGCCAAATAGATTTAATTATCGTTGAACAGCTCGAATCACTAAGTAGTAGCGATAGTGATGGCGACCTTATCTCTGATCAGGATGAAGGATTCCAAGATCGCGATGGTGACTTTATCCCTGACTATCTCGACCGTATCGATGAATGTAATGTCCTGCAGCAAAACCAAGTACAATTTGATGCCTACCTTATCGAAGGTAATGCCGGTTTCTGCTTACGTCGAGGCAACCTAACCATTGGTGGCAATAGTGGAGGAGCCCAACTCCACAGCGATGAGTTTGCAGGGACACTCGCGCCAGATGATCAAGCGATAAATATCGGCGGAATATTTGACTTCATCGCCCATGGTTCAATGGCACCAGGCAGTTCTTTTGCTATTGCAATTCCACAACGAAAACCGATACCTGAGACGGCCATTTATCGTAAGTTACTGCCTTCGGGTCAATGGCGTGACTTTGTCGAAGATGATCACAACAGTCTATGGTCGACCGCGGGTGAGCCCGGTTATTGCCCGCCGCCTAATACCAATGACAACTTAAGAAATCCATGGCAGCCGGGATTAATTGCCGGTTACTGGTGTGTACAATTAGTTATCCAAGACGGCGGAGGCAATGATGATGATAATCAATTCAATGGTCATATTGTCGATCCAGGTGGCGTCGCAGTGCGAAATAATAGCAATACATTGCCTATCGCTGTGAATGACGTCGCCGCACTAGATTATCAGCACCAGGCGACGATTTCAGTGCTAGCTAATGACATTGATAACGACGGCGACAGCCTAACCATCACCTCGGCATCGGTTAGTATTGGCGATGTTACTTTCGATGACACACACGTCTATTATCAGGGAAATCCTAACTATGCCGGAGAAATCACCATCTATTATGGTATTACTGATGGTATGGGCGGCACAGATATTGGTGAAATTAGCATTGGCACGGCATTAAACACGCCACCATTGGTCATTGATGAGCAAGTCACCACAGATTACTTAACCACAATAACGGTGGATGTGATGGCCAATGACAGTCATAAAGAAGGGGATGATTTACGCTTAGAGCTACTTTCGGCTGATAGCGGAACTGCTAGTGTTGTTAATCAGCAAATTCAATTTTCGCCAGCGCCAAACTTTACTGGATTGGTGACGATAAAATATCAACTGTTCGATTCTAAGGGAGCGAGCGCTATCGGAGAACTAACTGTAAAAGTCACTGCAGCGACAACGGCAATCAGCACCACCTCAGGTGGCGATAGTCAATTTTTGGTATTACTACTGCTGTTGGTTTTTTGGCTAAAACTGGCTGTTTTAGCCAAAAAAACGGGGCAATAGCAGCATTAACGGCTAAGTAACGTTTGGCCCGCACCAGCATTTGCCGCTAGCACATAGAGATATTCTAGTGCTAACGTGGCGCCAGCCAATGTGGTTATTTCGCTGTGATCATAGGCTGGAGCAACTTCGACAACATCCATCCCAACAAGATTGAGGCCCTGTAAGCCGCGGATGGTTTTGAGGGCGCAATCCATGCTAAGGCCAGCGGCCACGGGCGTGCCTGTTCCGGGAGCAAATGACGGATCTAAACCGTCGATATCAAAACTCACATAGACCTTTTTACTGCCAACTCGCTCCCTTACCCTTTTCAATACCGCCTGATAACCATGATCGGCAACCCACGCAGCATCGAGCACCTCAAAGCGGTGCCCTTCTAATGTGTACGCCGTTCGAATGCCAATTTGAATCGAGTGCTCACAATCGATGAGGCCTTCATTAACCGCATGATGAAAAATCGTACCGTGATCATATTTACTGCCACCGGAATAGGTATCGGTATGTGCATCAAAATGAATCAACGCAACCGGGCCATGTTTTTTAGCATACGCACGTAAAATAGGTAAAGTAATAAAGTGATCGCCGCCAAACGTCAGTGCTTGCTTATCGGCGTCCATGATGGTTTTAATATGCGCTTCAAGATTGTCGACCAACGATTGCGGTTCACCATGTTTAAAGCCAACATTACCTGAGTCCACAAGATTAAGATGATCCTCTAGCGCAAAATCCCAAGGCCACCTTGCACCCTCCCAGGCTAAATTGATCGAGGCTTGACGAATACCTTGCGGACCAAAGCGCGCACCCGAGCGCCCAGATGTCGCCATATCAAAAGGCACGCCACTGACCACCACATCGGCATTGCTATTGGTTAGACTCGTCACCGTAGGGCATTGCATAAACGTCATGCCCAGCGCGCTATACAGTGGTAAGTCGGCATTGGCAACGGTGCTATTTTGATTATCTGTTTTCATCTTGTGCTCCTAGAGTTGGTGTCGCTAGCATATGACAAAGATCAGAATTAGTGAAATGCATAATTAACATGACATAATGCACCAAATTAATAACTAAAGGTTAAGTATGAAATCATTGCAACAGTTTGACCTAAACCTACTGCTAATATTAGAAGCGTTAATTAGCGAATGTCATGTCAGTAGAGCCGCCCAGCGAATGCATTTGAGTCAGTCGGCCATGAGCCACGCCTTAAACCGTTTGCGCCATCAACTCGATGATCCTATATTGGTTCGTTGCGGCCGTGGGTTACAACCGACTCCCCGCGCCAATGAGATGCTAGGTCAAGTTAGGCATATTATTCATTTACTCGAGCAAACGTTGGCACCAAAAAATCCATTTGTCGCGGCGACTAGCCAACGCAAATTTACCATTGCGTGCACCGACTATTTCGAGGTCGAATATTTCCCCAAACTGCTTCAACAACTACAATGCATCGCGCCAAATGTAGTGATAGAAATAGAAATGATAATGGTGCAAACGATCAGTCATCGCCTGCAAAACCAAGCAGTGGATTTGGTGATTGGTATCGACAGTAGCCACAAACTACCCAGTCACTTAATCAAACAGCATTGGCGTAGCCAACCATTAAGCTGCCTTATCGGCAAAGGTAATAAGTTGCTTAGCCACGAACTCACACTAGCGCAATACTGTGCTGGTGATCATGTGGCCTTTTTGGATGCGACAGAGAGTTCGAGTAATATGGTCGACGACTGGCTAGCCCAGCAGCAGTTATCGCGCCGTCACATTGCGCGGGTGGTTAACTATATGGCGGCAGCGCGAGCCATTTGTGTCACCGATGCAATAATGACGTTGCCGGTTGATATGGCCAATTCATTTTGTCAAATGTTACCCGTTGCGCAAATTACCCCGCCTGCTAACATGCCAAATATCGAGATGGATATTGTCCATCACCCTTTATTCAGCGCCGATGAAGGATTAACTTGGTTAATCAGCCAAATAGGTAAGCTTTAAATTAATTAGCCGTAATGCCCGCGCCGATTGCTGCCCTTACCCGCGCCACAGGTCGTTCATCGATGAAGATATGAATAACCGCAGTGACCAGCGCAATGCCGGCGGCTAACCACCAGACCACATCATAGCTACCCGTTTTGTCAAACAAATAGCCTCCCATCCACACGCCAAAGAACGAACCAATCTGATGATTTAAAAAGACAATGCCATAGAGTGTGCCCATGTGTTTAAGACCAAACATTTGCGCCACTAAACCTGAGGTCGGCGGCACAGTCGCCAGCCACAGAAAACCAGTCACTATCGAAAATAGATAGACGGTAGTGGTCGTCATTGGTACCAACATAAATGCGGCAATGGCGATGGCGCGCAAGAAATAGATAATACCCAATAATTTCTTTTTCGAATATTTTCCTGACCAGCTACCAAATAACAAACAGCCGAAGATATTAAACAAGCCAATTAAAGCCAAGCTCGTGGCGGCCACCGACGTTTCAAAGCCCTGATCGGATATAAACGCTGGCATATGCACAGTAATAAAGGCCAATTGAAAGCCGCAGACAAAGAAACCGGCAATTAACAACCAATAGTGCTTGTGACTACGAGCCTCCACCAGCGCCTCTTTTAACGTTTGCGCCGATTGCTCTTGAGCCAGGCCACCCTCGGACTTATCATCATTAAACACCGACACGCACAACATCATCATTAACGCGCCGCCCGCCATCAACAATAGCGCCGTTTGCCAGCCATATCCGCTAATAAACTCCTGCGCAACGGGGATCAGTAGAAACTGTCCTGCCGAGCCAGCCGCGGTGCCAACACCAAGGGCAAAGGCGCGTTTCTCTGGCGCGACGGCTCGTGCTAGCGCCGGTAATACGATACCAAAGCCAGTGCCAGATATCCCCATGCCAATCAGCAAGCCGGCACCAATATGCAGTCCCAAAACGCTCTGGGCAATCGAAGTAACGTACAGGCCTAAGGCATATAAAAACGCCCCACCAAGTATGGTTTTCTTACTGCCATACTTGTCCGCCAAGGCGCCAGCGGCGGGCTGAAACAGGCCCCAACATAAATTTTGTAAGGCTAGCGACATCGCGAAAACTTCTCGTCCATAGCCAAAAGAACTAGAGATCGGTTCAAGTAAAAAGCCCATCGAGGCACGTAAACCAAAACTTAATGCCAACAACAGGCAGCAAAAAAGCACAAAAACACTGAGCAACTTTACCGGTTTATTTATCATCGTTAACACCACTTTGCATTTGTTATATGCTGCAAAGAATACCAACTATCATTTAAAACGCTATCGATTAACTCGTAGCCATTAGTCTATACTTGCTGGGCTAAAATTCGCATTACGGTGATTTGTTTCCTACACTTTGATCGATGCCTATGTTTACACAGGAGAATTCGGTGCTCAAAGAAAGACGTTACTACCCTCGATACCAGGTTGAGTTGGCGCTAATTCTAGACATCGCACAGCAAAGTTATTATGCGTCAAGCACTAACCTTTCGCTCAATGGCGTTGAGTTAAATGCCGATATTGCCATCGTCAGCGCTTTCGAACAGATAAACGCTCATCCCGCTTATTGTCATATTAGCTTGCCCCTGCCCAATGGTGATTTCCTTAAACTGCGCAGTCGGTTAATTGTTAAACGTCGCAAGACTCAAGCAACTTATATTCTGGGCTTTAAATTTATCGAACTAAGTCACATCGAGCAGCTGCAATTGCGCAGCCTTATCGCGCAACAGCGATAAATCATTCGCAATCCTTACCAGATCAAGATCTAAAAAAGTCGCTAAAACCCTTCCCGATATTGTCTTAGCCCTGTATTATCGCGGGCATAAAAATTCAGCCAATGCTGAAAGATCAATCAATACAATAAAGAGCACTCCCATGACCAAGATGATTAAACCAAACAGCGCCGCTATGCTTAAACGAGCTCACCAAAACATGCCAATGGGCGTGGCTGATAGCTACCGTTATTGGGGTGAAGATAACACCGTATTCTTAAGCAGCATGCAGGGTTGCACCATCACCGATTGTGATGAGCAAACCTTTACCGATTTTCGTTTGGCCTACGGTCCTATTATCCTAGGCTATCGTGACTCACGTGTCGATAGCGCGGTTATTAATGCGATCACCAACATCGGCACCATCTCTGGTTTTTCTACTGGGCTCGATTCTGAAGTGGTTGAACTCGTTAAGTCGATGTGTCCTAACATCGAAAAAATGCGTTTTTCTAATTCAGGCACAGAAGCGGTTATTGGCGCGGTGCGTACTGCTCGTGGTTACACAAAACGCAACAAAATAGTGGTTGTTGAGGGTGGTTTTCATGGCCTGCACGACGAAGTAATGTGGAAATCAGATGTTGATAATTGGGATGTTGCCAATGAAAAGGCGCCCGCCATCGTATCTTTTGGCGCTGGCATTCCTGCCAATACTCGTGAGCATCAAGTGAGTGTACCGCTTAACGATTTTGCGGCCCTTGAGGCAGTATTCGCCCGACATGGCAACGATATTGCGGCTATCTTAATAGAACCAATCATGGGTAACTGTGGCTCTATCGCCTCTACGCAAGAGTATATGCAGCAGTTGCGTGATACGTGTGATGCTAATGGCTCATTATTAATTCTTGATGAAGTCAAAACTGGCTTTCGCGTGGCCAAAGGGGGCGCTCAAGAGCTATATGGCATCTACGCCGACCTAACCACCTATGCCAAAGCGATTGGTAATGGTTACCCTGTTGCTGCCTTTGGCGGAAAAGCAGCGGTAATGGATACCATTTCATTTGCCAAAGATGGTGTAACACACGGCGGCACATACACCGCAAACATGGTGGCGTTAAGCGCTGCAAAAGCGACACTGACCGTGTTAAACGAGACAGATGCCTACCAAACGATAAACCGTGTGGGCCAAGAAATTCAGCAGGTATTGTCCAAAGTATTCACTAAGCATGGCATTGAGCATTGCTTCGCCGGCCCTGACTCTATGTTTGGCGTGCATTTTGGCAGCAGTGTGCCACAAAACTACCGTGACTGGAAACAGACCGACAGTGAGCTTTACACTCAATTTGCAATGAATTTAATTGATAATGGCTTAATGTTGGAACCTGATTCGCGTGAACCGTGGTTTATTTGTGAAGCGCATCAGACTATGGATCTTAACTGGCTAGAGCAAGTTGCCGACCGCTCGATGAGTGATGCCATCAACGCTTAAATAGCACAAACAACTAGGGCGCAGCCTAAGCCGCGCCCTACGTCGTGATCCATTTAAGCCCGAATCCATTTAGTCGATATTAAATCCTTTAACATCGCTGCCATCCTAGCAGTCCCGATCCTTGGGAGTTGTCGTTGAGCTATCCCAGCATCATACCCAGTCCTTGAGCTTATTTCCTTAACGCCATCCTTAGCGTTTAACTCGATCCGTGAGTCCATTTCCTTAACGCCATCCTTAGCGTTTAACTCGATCCGTGAGTCTATTTCCTTAACGCCATCCTTAGCGTTTAACTCAATCCGTGAGTCTATTTCCTTAACACTATCCTTAGCGTTTAACTCGATCCTTGAGTCTATTTCCTTAACGCCATCCTTAGCGTTTAACTCGAGCCTTGAGTCTATTTCCTTAACACTATCTTTAGCGTTTAACTCGATCCTTGAGTCTATTTCCTTAACGCCATCCTTAGCGTTTAACTCGATCCGTGAGTTTATTCCCTTAACGCCATCCTTAGCGTTTAACTCAATCCTTGAGCCATTGTCCGTTACACTATCCTTAGTGCAACTTCCATCGCTTTCCTTAGCGCTACTTCCTTGTTGATTCGTCCTTGAATCGTTTACCACTCCCTAGCACATCGAGTCACTTCCTGTGTCCCGCTACTTCCTTGTAGGTACAGGTATATAATAAGATAAAATGCGCACTTACAGCATCGTCAGGATGAAAAAAGATATTTGCCTTCTAATTGCAATAACGATAAAAAAGCTAATTTTCAATTACTTAATATAATAAACACATGCAATATCACTAAATAGCGCACAGCCTTGTCAGAGATCTCGCACAAAACAGCTAAGTAAAATGACCATACCTCCTTTGGTGGCCTAATAGTAACAATAAATACAAATGATATCAATTCGCATTGAGGTTAAGTTACATTTGTGTCACTATGCAGCCCATAATTTTACTAACCTCATGGTTCTTAATATTATATTCAGCAGCGTAATGATTAGTGTCGCTGATGTATTACGCATTCTAAGACAAATATTTTGGCAGCTTAATGCCTTGAGAGACCTTGCTCAAATGAAAAAATTTACCTATAGCGCTGTTGCCAGTGCACTATTTTTGGCCACAAGCGCCTACGCAGATCAAAATGCTAACAAGGAGCCCGTTGAAAAAATCGAGGTTGTTGGCAGTTACATTCAAGGATATGGCGCACATAATGTAAGTGGTGCATCCAAGCTCGATTTAGCCATCATAGAAATCCCTCAGTCTGTTTCGGTGATTAGCACGGTGCAGATGGCTGACTATCAACTAACCAACCTCAATGATGCATTAGACACCGCAACCGGTGTCAATGTAGAGCGCATTGAAACCGATCGCACTTATTACACCGCGCGTGGCTTTGATATCACTAATTTTCAAGCGGATGGCGTGGGCTTACCGCTAGCTTCTGGTAACAATCATGGGGATATCGACACCGCAATGTATGAGCGCATTGAGATTATCCGCGGCGCCAATGGCATCATGACAGGTGTTGGTAACCCTTCGGCGACGGTTAATTTCATTCGTAAGCGCCCAACGACGCAAACCCAGCTATCGGCTACTGCCACATTAGGTTCTTGGGGTAATCAGCGTCTCGAATTGGACGCATCAGGCGCACTTAGTGATAGCATTAACGGCCGAGTCGTTATCGTTAAGCACCAGAAAGACTCATACCTTGACCGCTATAGCACAGATAAAACATTGGCCTATGGCATCGTTGAAGCCAATTTAACCGAAGATACCACCTTGATGGTCAGCCACAGCTTTTCCGATAGTGATGCGGTCGGCAACAATTGGGGCGCGTTACCGCTATTTTATTCCGATGGCTCTGCAACAAATTTTGATACCGCCACCAACACCTCTGCCGACTGGTCAAACTGGCAAGTGACCAAAAATGACACCTTCATTGAACTAAGCCACAATATTAACAACCAGTGGAATGTTAGAGCAACCTATTCGCATATCGACACTGATGAAGACTCTGAATTATTCTATGTTTATGGTACGCCAAACAGAGACACCGGATTAGGCCTAACCGGTTACGGCAGCGAGTATGACCGTGACGACAAGCATGACCTATTTGATCTATACCTAAGCGGAGATTTCAGTCTGTTTGGCGGTGATCATCAGCTGGTGATCGGCGGAAACTACGACAAGATTAGCTACATCGATACCTCACTCTATGATTACACCACAGGCAATGGTTTTCCGGCGATGCCCGCGCTTGAAACTTGGGACGGTAACGCGAAAATGCCAACGTTCAATGATGGCAAAAACGGCAGCGAGATCGATGCTAAGCAACAGGCCATTTACGCCTCGGCACGCTTTAATATTGGCGAAGACTTCCATCTATTAACGGGCGGCCGAATCAATAAATGGCAAACAGAAGGTTTGGCATACGGTAAAAACAAGGCAACAGAGGCAAATGAGTTCATTCCTTACTTAGGCGCTGTCTATCAAATGACACCACAAATTGTCGCGTACACTAGTTACACCGAAACATTTACGCCTCAGACCCAGCGCGATAGCAACGATGACCTATTAGATCCAATCACCGGCGAGAGCGTAGAAGTTGGCTTTAAAGGGCAGTTTTTCGAAGATCAGCTAATCACCAGCATTGCTTACTTTGACGTTGAGCAAAACAATGTTGCTCAGCTAGATCCTAGCACTGCCAGTTTATCACCAGAAAAGCAGCGTTTTATTGGCGTTGATGGCGTTAGTAGCACCGGTTATGAATTTGAAATCGCTGGCGAATTACTGCCAGGTCTGCAAACGAGCATCGGTTATACCAGCTATAGCATTGCTGGCGATGACAAGATCAAGGCCTTCACCCCAGAGAAAATTCTTAAGCTAGCTGCAACTTACACACTGCCGCAGTTCGAGCAAGTGTCGATGGGTGTCAGCATGCGCTGGCAAGATGATATCAGTCGCGAGCAAGGCGTCGTGGCACAAGAATTTGCCAACGCAGGACAAACCATTGTCACTAAACAGGACGCCTATGCCTTGGTTAACTTGATGGCGCGCTATCAAGTTACGCCTGATATTTCGGTGACCGTTAATGCCAACAATGTGACGGACGAAAAATACCTCACTAGCCTTTATTGGGCACAGGGATATTACGGCGCGCCAGCGAGCTATAGCGCAACATTAAACTGGAAAATCTAGCCGTTATTGCCGCTAGCCCCTATCGAACGTGAGCGATCACGTTCGATTTTTTTGTTATAAACGATGAAGGTTAACCTGTGATCGAATTTAATGACCTTAACGTACTTGCCATCATGGCTAACATGAGTGGCGTCTGCGTAATTTATTGGGATTGGAAATACCTTAAACGAGCGCAGCGGCTATCAAAAATTAGCGGTTGGGGCTTGGTATTACTTGCCCTCTATGTGTGGTGTTTACGCGATGGCTGGGAATTTGGCCTGACATTCTGGTTAATTACTAGTGCATGCTCTGCCTGGTTTTTCAGTCTCTGCGATAGTCAATCTCAACGTCAACAACCGTCAAAAACCACTGATAAAACCTATCGATTTCAAATCTTGTCACGAGCAAGGGTCGGCCATTCACTAGCGACATTCTTGGTGGTTTGCGTTGTTTCATTGATCGCTTGCTGCTTTTTTTCGCTGGCGCTATTCACCTTATTGCCCGGCGATGAATCAAATAATTTAGTCTTTATCGCCTTCCTATTTCCGCTGCTATGGGCGCTCGCCAGTTATTGGGTTTGCGCAACGAAGCGACTTAGAACCCCATTATTTAGTCTAATTTTTATCAGCGCAGCGAGTAGCTTGCTGCTGTTTTTGTGAGTGTGTTATGTCTGTTAAACCTTCTGCAGCGCTAGTCAAAAGTTCGCTATCTTCGCACTCCTGGCTTGGTCTTAGCGTTGCGCTGCTAATGTACCTTGTGTGCTTGTCGGGCGCTCTGGTGGTATTTTTTGAAGAATTTGAGCGCTGGGAGCAGCCGAACATTCCCGAATACGTTGATTACTCACCCGAGTTAATTAGTCGTGCTGTTGATAATTTTAGCCAACGAGTAGACTCTTTAGCCCAGAGTATTTATGTGGTGCTGCCCACCGAGGCGGTACCGAGAATACATGTTTCTGATGGCGAAAATGAATGGTTTGTAAATCAAGACGGTAGCCTAAACGAGTCCCCCGTCGAAGGCTGGACCTATTTCCTCAAAGAATTACACATTAATTTGCATCTGCCCAAGATGTTAGGGCTTATTTTCGTTGGTATCTTAGGCGTGATGTTGTGCGCCCTCATCATCTCGGGATTGGTGGCGCATCCACGAATATTTAAAGATGCTTTTAAGCTACGGTTTGGCGCCAACAAAGCCAAAGAGCAGGCCGATTTACATAATCGCCTGAGTGTTTGGGGCACGCCGTTTTACTTTATGATTGGACTCACTGGTGCGTTTATTGGCTTGGTGTCGATCATTATTGCCGTTGGCGCCTTCGCCTTATATGAAAACGATCATGAAGCGATGATTGCCGCAGTTTACGGCGGCGACCCAGTTATCACAACCGAGGCGGCGCCGCTAAATTTTAAGGCGACACTGCAATCATTGTCGCAAGTAGCCCCGACCGCACAACCTATCTATTTGGTCGTGCATAACCTTAAGAAAACAGGACAGTTCATTGAAGTGGCAGCAACCTTACCACAGCGCCTTATCTATTCGGAAATGTATCGCTTTAGTAGTGATGGCAGCTTCATCAATCAGCAGGGACTATCCGATGGCAAGGCGGGACGACAAATTGCCTACTCGGTATATCGATTACACTTCGGTCATTTTGGTGGTTTTGCGGTAAAAATATTCTATGGTTTGATGGGCTTGGCACTGACGGTGATCAGTGTCACCGGAATTAATATTTGGTTGGCTAAACGCAAACATCGCAGCTACCTAAATGATGTGTGGGTTGCCTGTGTTTGGGGCACCCCATTGGCTCTATCGGGTGCGGCAAGTGCCGCTCTCGTTGGCCAATCAGCGCCAATTAGTTTCTTAATCATCTTGCTCGGTAGCATTAGCTGCTGCGTGATAGCAAAAAACGAGCACCGCGCCCGTCAAATGCTACTCGCAAGCTTAGGCTTTTCACTACTTGCCATCGTTGGTTGTTATACGGTTATCCATGGCACAAGCGATCAACACCCTGTTGCCTTCATGCTCAATATCATATTGTCGATACTAGGGTTTGGCCTGCTCCTCATGACATTGTCACGCCGTAGAAAGTATCGAGAGTCGCTGATCCCCCCAGAAATAACGTCATTATAAGCATGATATTGTCGCTATCACCCGCCATTGAACTACCGATAAACGGTTGCTGCTTGGCGGGTGATAACGCCGATATAGCGCCAGCGCTAATCCTGAGCTAAACTGTTATCTACGCGGTCGCACAACTCAAGAACGTCAGCAGAAGGCGCCTTAGTTAATAGACTAACGGCAACGATCGCAATACTCGCAAAGATAAAGCCAGGGACGATTTCAAAGATATCAAAAATGCCACCGCTCAATTGCTTCCACACGACAACAGTAATGCCGCCGACTAAGATCCCAGCCAACGCGCCATGGCTATTCATACGTTTCCAGTACAATGCCAAGATGAGTGCCGGACCAAAGGCTGCACCAAATCCAGCCCATGCATAAGAAACTAATCCGAGCACTGAACTTTCAGGATTAAAGGCTAATATTAAGGCAATAATAGATAATACCACCACGCCGATACGCCCCACCATCACGATTTCTGCCGCACTAGCATCAGGGCGAAATAGTTGTTTGTAAAAATCTTCGGCCAGCGCAGAAGACGACACCAATAACTGCGAGTCTGCCGTGCTCATTACCGCCGCTAAGATAGCCGCCAATAAGATACCAGCAATCACAGGATGGAATACAGCATTTACCAACAACATAAAGATGGTTTCGCTATCGGCAAGTTTTCCGCCTAAGTTTGCATCGACATATAACATGCCAACCACGCCTACCAACAGTGCACCCGCCATAGATATAGTGGTCCAGGTCACCGCAATGCGACGGGCAGTCGTCAAATCTTTATTACTACGTGAGGCATTGAAGCGAGCTAAGATGTGCGGCTGGCCGAAATAGCCTAAGCCCCAAGCCACTAAGGAAATAATAGCAATCGCGCTTAATGGCTCACCTGCTGCGCTGGTAAACATATCCAACAGTTCTGGATTTTTCGCCGTAACAGCATCAGACAATTCGCCAAAACTACCATCCATTGAAGCAATTGGCACAATGGCTAACGCCGCTGCCATCAATAATCCTTGCACTAAATCAGTCCATGATACCGCTAAGAAACCACCAAATAAGGTGTATGAAACAACACAGACGGTCCCTATCACCACGGCAATTTCATACTCTAGGCCGAATACTGTTTCAAATAACTTACCGCCAGCCACTAAGCCTGAGCTGGTATAGAACAAGAAGAACATTAAAATAAAGAAAGCGGAAATAGTCTGTAGTAACCGTGTCTTGTCGTTGAAACGACGCGCAAAAAATTCTGGCAAGGTTAAGGCGTTGTCAGCTTCAATACTAAAGGTGCGCAGACGCTTGGCACATACTAACCAGTTAGCCCATGTGCCCAGTAATAAGCCACCAGCCAGCCACAATGATTCGGCGCCAGAGGTGAAGGCAAAACCGGGCAGTCCTAACAACAACCAACCACTCATATCGGAAGCACCCGCTGATATCGCGGTTGGCCAAGGCCCTAAGGTTCGTCCACCGAGAAAGTAATCGGTGGAATCATTGGTGCGTTTGTAAGCGTAATATCCAATGCCCATCATCAACATCAGATAAGCGATAAACGTGGCGCTTATAGCAAGGTTATTTTCAATCATAATTATTATTCTCTCTACCTGAACGTACGGGGTGTTTGCGCAGCAATCTTATCGAAGTGCTGGCACAACATACTTATTTTATTGATCACATGCTCATTAAATGTAAAAGAAGCGTGCGACAATCGCAATAACAACCTAAGACAACTGATAGTACCCACAGCCATTGTAGTCTGTTTGTTGCAATTGTAACTTATTTGTCGCATATCAACAGCGGCAAAAAGTATATAGAGGTTGCAACAGAATGTGCTGATGATTTTCATTCAATTGCCAATTTTTATCGGGACACTCCTAAGAAAAACCGCAGATAATGCTGCAATCCTACTAAGCTGTTGAAAAGTATGTGACCGCTCACATTGCTCAGGATGTTATATTTAGAGCACAAATAGCACCTATACCGATCACTATACTCACTATTTAGTTGATTATCGCTATAACAACCCTACCAGTCACCGCTCTGATTAACCTTATTTCAACAATACTTCACAAATGGTCTACCCTTAGGGAAGCTTATACCTTACTAAATTAGCAGGAGTAATGTATGTCCTTACCTAAAATATCTATTATCAATTTTACCAGTAACGTCTCTGACCGTGTGGTACAACGTGTCATTCGCTCTATCAATCGTCAAGTTATCGAAGACTTCATGCCAATCTGGGGTGTTGGCCGAGAATGTATTTTACAAGCATCGGCATTCCCTCCGGCCTCCGAAGAAATTCTAAGAGAAGATTTAGCGATTGGCTCTGCGGTCATTTACTTAATTGATCTGGGCACTGTACCTAACGCCTTGGGTTATCATGCTCTCAACAATCGCGGTATCCCCTTTGGTTTCGTATTTACCGACTTGTCTGAGGGTGAAGACTGGTCGGTAACGCTGTCCCATGAAGTGCTCGAACTGATTGTCGATCCCAGTGCCAATATTTTTGTCGCGGGCTCCAGCCCCGAAGAAACAGGCGACACCGTGTTACACACCTATGAGGTTTGCGATGCAGTGGAGCGAACTACTTACGTGATTGATGAGGTAGAAGTATCTAACTTTGTCACGCCGTCCTATTTTACCGAAGATGATGAAATCGGCACCCGCAACGACTTTCTCGGCTTAGGGGTGCGTTCTTTTCGCGCGCTGCGAGATTGCCATTTACTATTTTTTCATTTCGATGACGGTTGGAAAACGGTATTTGGTCAATCGGGCTCACTAATCAAGCATCGCGAAGAGTTTATGAAATCAGGTGAAAAAAAGGATTGGCCGGATGAAAAAACGCTTAGGCAGCTGGTGGACAAATATGCCGACAATAGCATGGTGTCATTGCGTCGTGGCTATCGATATCAAGCTAACGCGCTGGCCTTAAGCAGTAAGCGAAAATAGACAATATATGGCAACTCCGTGGGATCATGAGTTGCCTCACCTATAAAAAACTCAATTGAATCAACACCAACAATGTCTGTTTTCTTTACATATAAATATCTACCAATCAATATAAAATAAATAATAGCTAAATAACAATTACTTACCTCTTTGGCATGAATTTCGCTTAATTTAATAATCATCCTTCAGTGGACAGACTTCAATAAACAATAGTTAAAGGAGTAACATGAAAAGCTACCTATCACGTAACAAACTAAGCGCCTTATTGTTATCGGCTGGCTTATTCATTAGTACCGCAGAGGCGGGCACCATTGAGGTTTCAGCGGACCAATTTAATGCTGGTGCTCATTTAATCTCATTCGATGAACAGGCAAGCGGTACCATCAATCCAATGTTTGATTACAGCCTATACGGTGGTAATGTTGGTGATAGCCAAGTCAATTTTTCCGGCTGGTTTCTAGGTCAATCCCTTAGTCTAACGCCAGAAACAGACTGTCCAGGTGCTGCGGCTACAGCCTGCATTGTCGGGGATCCAAACAGCGGCTTATCCCTTGACCCTAACGCCACTCAAACCCAACTCATCGAAGATATCGCAAACCCGACGAGTCCCGTGATTTCGGGATCGCCTAACTTCAATGGTGGCATCGCCATCTTATTTAGTATCGACCAATATGCGGTCGGCTTTGACGCTGGTTTTTTCGACGCCATTGGCACCACCGCCATTACTGCGTTCGCGCGTGATGGTAGCCTCATCGGCTCGGTAGCCAATAGTGTCGATGGTATCGAATTTCTTGGTTTGTCCTCAGGAGATAGCTCAAATAAAATTGCCGGTGTATTCTTAGACCTTATTGCCAACGAGCCTGGCGGCTTTGCCATCGATAATCTTAGATTCGCCCAAAACAGCGATGACATCGATATGGCAGAACCCGTCGCAGTTTCTGAACCAACATCATTAATGCTATTCTCGTTAGTCATCTTTGGTTTAGCCTTGACCCGTGTCAAACGTGCTTAATCAAATGGCTGTTGGTCTTATTTGCACTTAATTAAAGCGTATTGCCCACCGAAAATTTAATCGTAAACTTGGTGCCGTTATTCACTTCACTCTCACACGAGATGGAGCCTTTAAGCTGGTTGGTAACTATATTGTAAATGATATTTAGCCCGAGTCCGCTGCCGCCATGTTCACGGTTGGTGGTAAAGAAAGGTTCGAATATTTTTTGTAAGTTCTCGCTCGAAATGCCAATACCATCATCCTGATAAACTAATTCAAGGTTGTTTGCCTGATGGATTATGGCAATAACAATGGTGCCTTGCTCATTATTTGGATAGGCATGAATGGTAGAATTAATCAGGAGGTTTGAGATAATTTGTGCAAACGCGCCAGGATAACTTGCTATCTCAATGCTCTCATCACATATCACACAAACTTGCGCCTGCGATCGCTTGGTGATGTGGCTGACACTCACCAATATTTCATCGATGTAGTCGCTGACGTTAAACGTACGCCGCTCGTCCGAACTTTGATCCACCGAGATTAACTTAAAGCTATTGACTAACTCTGCGGTGCGTTCCAAGTTACGATTAATAATATTAGCGCAGTCACTCGATGACTTTAAATACATATCGAAATACTGCTTAGATATTTGTTGTGCGTGGTACTTTTCCCCCAACTCCTTAGTTGTCTCAATAAAATGAGTGATAGCTGTTAACCCGATCCCAACGGGGGTGTTTATTTCATGTGCTATGCCTGCCACCAAGCCTCCTAACCCCGCCATTTTTTCTGATTGCACCAGATGTTGCTGAGTCTGTTGCAACTCAACAATAGAACGCTCTAACTGCTTCTTAGCAGAATTTAGCTTACGTAAAAAAAACAATACTGCCAAAATAACGACTGAGAAGATCGCTATAATTCGATAGATAATACTGTAATCCACTGCCGTTTTCACACTGCGCCCTAACCATCTGTTCTTAATCTCTTGATGCTGCTGTGGTGTGATCGAATCTATCGATTTATTGATGATAGATTGCAGCAAATAGTTATTTTCTTGGAGTAACATCCGATGGTCATAATAATAATCGAGTAAACCAACAATTTTTAACCCTTTAAACTCATTTTCCAATTGTGACACCGCCACCGCTAAATGCCCAACGAATGCATCGGCTTTGCCATTAGCGACTAAGTTTAAGGCCTCTTTTACCGTCGCCACTTGTATTATTCTCGCGTCAGGGAAATGTTCTGAGATATAAAGCAATGAACTAAAACCATAGGGCAAAGCGATTCGTTTCCCTTGTAGCGCATTAATATTATTTAGAAACGAGGCATTTTCACCCATCACTATCGAAAAATTAAATCGCGCATAATCATGAGAAACTAACGCACGGCGATGCTCTACTGGAATAATACCGACCGATGGCATTAAGTCGATATCGCCACGACCAAAGGCCTCAACTACCTGAGTCCAACTAGAATAAGGCTTGTAGGAGAATTCCACGCCACTTTTTTGTGCAATAATATCGAGATAATCAGCGATAAAGCCGCTGAACTCTCCCCCTTCTACGATAGATAGCGGGCGCCAGTTAATCTCAGAAAATGTCACTACTGGATGGGACTCTAAGTAACGCCGCTCAGCGCTAGTAAACTCCAATTTTTTGTTGAGATAGCCCAGTCGCGCATAGACATCACGAATGTAGCGATATTTAGCATATGATTTAAAATCGTGCACCTGAGGAATCAATTGGCCACTTTCGATCTTTTCACTTAGTTGTTCATCGTTAAAAAACACATTAACGTGTCCAATTTTTTCACTGATACCAGAAACCAAATTATAGCTATCGAAACGCTTAAAGTAAGGCAGCGCTATCGTCGACGTGGTGTGAAGTAATTCTCCTTTAATATCAAAAACCTCTATCTTTGCTATATGTGAGAGTGTCACTAATTGCGCGGAAATCGCCGAAATTTCCAGTGAGTTACCATTGAAAATAAAACGAGAGAGTAAATTGGCCACCAATGAAGCGACTTCCATTTTTTCGACGATCATGCCATTAATATAGTCGTTAATAACCTCTTGGTATTGCCCGTTGGACTTAATTACAGCCAGATTACGATCGAATAGATCGCGTAATTTCCGATCCTTAAAAGCCACCTGCATCCCGTGAGCCTTAAATATCCGGTCGTTAATATCAAAGCGTGCTAACGATCGATAGCCAGAGTTTCTGGCTAGCCATTTAAAAATATCCTCCCCCATGATTAAGACATCGACGTTACCGGCAATAAATTCATCGAATTGACGCTGCTGCAGATTATACTCTCGGTACCCTTCGCTACCGAGTTTTGGGGTGAATAAGCGAGAATATTCAGCGCCCAAAAATAAATGGGCATTCTCAAAAGCAATTAGTGACTTATCTTGTAAGTCACTAACCCTGTTAATGTCAATGTTGGCTGATGCATGGCTAATGATCACGTTTTTGATCGAGATAAAGTCTTGCGAATAGAAGTAATCGTCCTTCTTCTTTTTAACGGTCACCACCACATCAAATTCCGGCGCAACATCTAAGACTGTATTGAGCTCTGTCATGGAAAAATTCTTGACCCCGCTTATAACGACATCACTCATGTCAAAAATCCGCTTGATTAAATCATATTCAATCCCCTTAATATCTCTTTTGTCAAGGATATAGGGGGCCCTTCCCATACCGAACGCCACCTTGATAACACTCGATGTCTTAGACTTACCCAACCACGTTTCCACAATTTCATTTCTTTTGGCCTTGCCCATTTCCCGTAGTGATTTATTGAGAATGGACTGCAATAACGGCTTATCTTGATGGGAAAAAAAGTGTAGCGAACTGGGTTTTATCTCATTTTGCCAAATGGTCTTAACGCCTAGGATCAATCCATCCCTAAGTGCCTGCTCAACGATAAGTTCCATTTCAAAGATAGCGTCTACTTCGCCACGCAATAACATTGAAATCCCTTGTTCAATGGTGTCAAATTCCACTATCTTGATGCCTGGATAGCGACGCTTGACGATAGCGACATGCGCATCACCCTTTTCAATCGCAACGCTACGTCCGGCGAGGTCATCAAATGAGCGAATGTTATTGTCCGTCTCACGCACAGATAATGACAGACCCAGACTAAAGTAGCTGTCACTAAACAAACCATATTTCTCACGTTCCGCATCTCGGTATGTTGCTGGCAATAAATCGATTTTTTTTTGTTTAAATAAGTCAAGCGCTTGAGACCAGCTCCCTTGTACACGCTTCATGGTTAAGCCCGATATTTTTTCCACTTCAGTCAAAATATCCCCGATCACACCATCAATTGACGTCCCGTCTTCGCTATAAATAATTGGTCGCCAATCCCCCGTACCAACCAGTACTTGTGGGTTTTCTTTGATGTAGATTTGTTCCTGTGTGGTAAAGATCGATCGCTGCCGCTTGGGATGAAACCATTTGCCCTCCAAAGTTTTACGCTGTTGTAGCGTTATCGAATGCACTCCTTTTTTAATGATGCCACCAAATATTGGATTGTGCACAGAGGTGCCAATGGAAAATTCACTGGCTTTTGAGTAAACCTCGCCTACAACTTTTAACCCCATTTCTTCGAGTCGAGCATAATCAGGGTAGGCAGCTAAGCTCACCTCTGCTAAGCCATCTCGTACAACTTGAACAGCCTCTAATGACGATGTTATGTAAACAGGATTCACATCATCGAATTGTTCCAATAATATTTTACTGAGTATTTGATGTTTGAATAATGAAATTTTTTTACCGGCTAGATCCGCTAGATTCGCTATATTTTGGTTGTCCTGTCTCACAATAATGTAATGAGGGGAGTATAAATACACGGGGGAATAATCGATAGACCGCGCCCGCTCGTCACTCCATGACAATGACAGCACGCCATCGACACCACCACTGTTCATCGCGTTAAAGGCATCGATCCAACGAGGATAATATTTTAGTCCGATATTTATATGTAAGTTATCATTGATCTGATTGATGAAATCAGTGTTATAGCCTATATCCTTGCCGCTACTATCGGAAAAATTAAACGGCGGCCAGTCTTTAACCACGCCGATTTTCATTTTGGGGTGGGACTGTAACCATCGTTTTTCATTATCAGTCAACGATACGTTTTGAGTGTTTTCTCCAGAATTTTTTGCGCCCAGTTGCCTTAATTCCATCGGCGCTAACCATTTTTTTTCAATGACAGCCATTTCTTGAGCCGATATTTTTTCCATACCACTATGCACCAATTGCCGTAGAGCTAAGTTATCTGGCACGATGGCGGCGTCAAAACTATTATTCACCGCACTCGCATCTATTTTAATAAACTCGCTATATTTCAATGAACGAATAAGCCCAAACCGTGCAATTGCTGATTCGATAGCAAATGAATCAATTTCATTGTTCGTGATCGCCGCGATAAGTTGGCTGTGTTTGATGTAACGCTTAATAATTATGTTGGGATAATGCGTATAAAAATAGTCTTCGTAATAGGACCCAGCGATAACGCCGACAGACAGTGACTGAATCTGTTTAGTAAAATCTTGATCTAAGTCAGAGACTAAGTCCCGTCGTGCGTACAGGTAACCCTTGGTAGGATATATTTGAGGTAAAAATTCCATGTAACTCATGCGCGACGTGACGCGGTGTAAGCCAATGTGGATGTCGACCTGCTTTTCTTTAACAGCTTGTAAAGTTTGCGCAAACGAAGAGCCAATAAACTCGATATTGGTGTCAGTCTTTTCTGCCCACAGTTTCCAATAATCGACCAAGAAACCTTGCGGTTCGCCCTGCGAGTCAATGAAGCTATAGGGAACCAGATCGTCACTCATGGCGATTTTAAGCGGTGCGACAGCACTGGCCACTTGCGCATGCAGTACCATGGATGACGTGAGCAGCAAGGATATAAATAGTGTAAACGACCAGAATATGCGAGCTACCATTCAACTCCCCAAAATTAAGCTAGGCAAATTTTAGCTAGCAAGCTAGCAACACGACCATTCTAGTATAGTCGCGTTCGAGAAATCATCATGATTAGTTTTGTTTCATCTCTTCACCTATTGATAGGTTCGTCACAGGAATAATCAAAACAGCACATCAATCATCCCGTCAATAAGCGCTGTAATCACCTGCTAGACTTTCTTGGTCGCTACGCCAACATTAGTCAGCTAAAACAAACATGGTTCGATGTTTACGTACTCACCGATGAGGCGAAAACGGTGTTCGATGACACGACCATCGTCAGCGTAAAAGGTCACGTCAGTGTTTTGGTGATGTCAGCTACTTATCGATGGGCTAGGCCAACCAGTTTAAAAACGCGCAACTGGCACACCAAGATCAGTCTTTAATCATAGATGTCGTGATTTATGCGCAAGGACAGCAACAATTTGTCGATGTCATCGACAATGGCAATAGTTTCGCCAATTCACCCAAAACCGTGGGCGCGCATATCGCAATGAGTTGGCCAATTATTTGAGCCACTAGCTGCCATAAATTCGCTTACAATTATCGATTTTACTGTTGCAAGCTGGTGATAAATCAGACATAGTTTGTGCTCGCTCGGTAAACGCTCTTTTTAAAAGAAATGCAGTGCAAATGAAGGACTAGCGCATGGATCAGCAGGAACGATTAGTATTACAACAAAGCTTAGAAATTCATATTGCCGAATGTAATCACATCCTGCACTTATTAAACTCCAATGCCATTACCGCCGAAAATAAAGAAAGGATTCACGCGACCTTCGATATGATCCGCTACGGTAAGAGCCAAACCATTGCTAGCACCGGTGACGAACGCAATTTCATCGACTTGATCAATGGCGTCCCTTCTGTGGCAATCCAAGGCTACAACAAGCACCGCGAACTCATCTATTGGAACAAAGCCAGCGAAGTGATTTACGGTTATTCTTATCATGAGGCCATTGGTAAAAAGCTTGAAGACTTAATCATTCCAGACCCGATGCGCCAACCCGTTATCACCAGCATTAATGATTGGTTTAAACACGGGGTGGCAGTCCCTGCTGGCGAATTAGTGCTAAAAAGAAAAGATCAGTCGCCAATACATGTATTCTCGTCACATATTATGTTGGGCGAAGGTACCGACAACCCCGAAATGTTTTGCATCGATGTCGACCTTAGCGAGATAGCGTCGCTTAAAGACGCCAACACCAATCTTGAGAAACAGGCACATTTCGACAAGCTCACCAACATCTATAATCGACACTATTTCGATTCGGTGATCAATCAAAAACTCAGTCACATGATAATCAAGAAAAAAGAGCTATCGATTATCATGTTCGATGTCGACAACTTTAAGAATATTAACGATCAACACGGTCATGACGTTGGCGATAACGCGCTCGTTGCGCTAATTCAGATAGTCAAAGAAATTATCCGTGACGACGATGTATTCATTCGCTGGGGCGGCGAGGAATTTATTCTGTTGGTGGAGTCTAATTTAGACAATGCCAGGCGCACCGCCAGCAAATTACGCGAGAATATTGAATTAAAGACCCAACATCTCAAAGGCGTACCACGCTTTACCTGTAGTTTCGGCGTGGTGTCAATGCAAGGGTTTAACTCATTCGAACAAGCCTACAAAATAGTCGATGAAAAACTTTACTTAGCCAAGAGTAACGGCCGTAATCGCGTTGAGTTTTAGCCACTATCAATCAACCGGCGTAGCCATCATCGTTGCGCTCGCCATTTTAATCCCTCACAGATGACCTTTTTTTATGAGCAAAGAAAACCAATCACCAGCGCAACAATCGGCCTTTAATAGCCTAAAACCGATTATCAGATTTCTTAGTCCATACAAGATGCAAGTGGTAGCCGCATTAGTGGCACTGCTCCTAACCGCCATGGTCAGCCTATCGCTTGGCCAAGGCGTAAAATATGTTATCGATAGCGGCTTTATTGCCGGTTCCAAAGAGCAACTAAGCCAAGCAATATTAATGCTAATTGGCCTAATCAGCTTACTCGCAGTGGGCACATTTTGCCGATTTTACCTGATGTCATGGCTTGGTGAACGTGTCAGTGGCGATATTCGTAAGCGAGTTTTTAAACAAATCGTTGCGCTGCATCCCAGCTACTTTGAAGAGAACCGTAGTGGCGAATTGATGTCACGGCTCACCACCGACACCGTCCTGTTACAATCGATTATTGGGTCTTCTTTTTCGATGGCGCTGCGTTCAGGTTTCATGTTGATTGGCGCACTGGCCATGCTGTTTATTACCAACCTAAAATTAACGCTTATCGTGGTCGGCTGCTTGCCATTGATCTTAGTGCCGATGATGTTATATGGCCGCCGCGTCAGAACACTCGCCGCCAGTAGCCAAGACGCCATTGCCGATGTCGGCACCTACGCAGGCGAAATTATTCAGAATATCAAGGTGGTGCAAAGCTACACCCGTGAAGAAACAGAACAACAAGCATTTAATCACGAAGTAGAAAAAGCCTTCGAAGTCGCAAAGCGCAGAATTAAACAACGTTCATTACTTATTGCAGGCGTTATCTTCTTAACCTTTGCTGCCATTAGCACCATGTTGTGGGTTGGCGGCATGGACGTACTATCAGGAAAAATTAGTGGTGGCGATCTTGGCGCGTTTGTATTTTATGCCATCATGGTTGCCTTATCGGTAGCGACAGTGGCGGAAGTCTACGGCGAACTGCAACGTGCCGCTGGTGCCGCGCAACGATTACTTGAGCTGCTGCAAGTGCCCAGCGACATTAAAGAGCCGCAGCACCCAACAGCAATGCCTAGCTCACACGACAACGCCATTGAGTTACACAATGTCGATTTTTACTACCCTTCTCGCCCCGACAAGGCCGCACTAAAAGCGATTAACCTGATTATTCCCAGCGGCAAGGTGGTGGCGTTGGTTGGCCCGTCTGGCGCCGGAAAAACTACCCTGTTCGAACTCCTGCAACGTTTTTACGATCCACAGCAGGGACAGGTAAAATTCAATGGCGTAGATATTAAAGAGCTCGCCTTAGACAGTTTACGAAAAACCATGGGCCTAGTCGCCCAACAACCCGTACTCTTTAGCAATGACGTGTGGCAAAACATTGTCTATGGCAATGCCGATGCGACACAAGAAATGGTTATTGATGCCGCCAAACGTGCCCACGCCGATGAGTTTATCAATCAGTTACCCGACGGCTATCAAAGCTTTTTGGGAGAAAGCGGCGTGCGTTTATCTGGTGGTCAAAAACAGCGTATCGCACTGGCTCGTGCGATCCTCAAGGATCCTCAAATCCTGTTGCTCGACGAGGCGACCAGTGCGCTAGACGCACAAAGTGAACACCACGTACAAGCGGCATTAAACGAGTTAATGGCCAAGCGCACCACCATTATCATTGCCCATCGCCTTGCAACCGTGATGCATGCCGACATCATTGTGGTGATGGATCACGGCCAAATAGTCGATACCGGCAGCCACGACTCTTTACTAAAAACCTCAGCGCTATACCAACGCCTGTGTGAGTTACAGTTTAATCAGGCGTAATTGGCTAACTATTCAAATGAGTCGCCGGGTATCCTAACCCAGCCTTCCATGAGCACTCTTGCGCTGCGACTCATTACGGCTTTATTAACCACCCATTGGCCATCAACTTGGCTGGCCTGAGCACCAACCGTTAATGTGCCAGACGGATGCCCGAAGTTAACTGAACTGCGCGCGCCGCCACCGGCGGCAAGATTAACTAGCGTGCCCGGTATCGCGGCGGCTGTGCCAATAGCTACGGCTGCTGTACCCATCATCGCATGGTGCAATTTCCCCATCGATAGAGCACGGACGTTAAGATCAATGTCGTTAGCGGCAACCACTTTTCCGCTCGACGAGACATAATCCACCGCCTTAGCGACAAAAGCGACTTTTGGCGTGTGCTGACGCCCCGCGGCCTCAGATATATCCTTGATCAACCCCATCTTGACGGCGCCATAGGCGCGAATGGTTTCAAACATGGCTAAGGCATTTTCATCACCGTTGATAGCATCTTGCAGCTCAATGCCATGGTAACCAATCGCTTGTGCGTTAACGAAAATGGTTGGGATGCCCGCATTAATTAGCGTTGCCTTTAAGACGCCAACACCGGGTATTTCAAGATCGTCAACGATATTTCCGGTGGGAAACATCGCGCCATCACCATCGGCAGGATCGACAAATTCCACTGGCACTTCAGCAGCTGGAAATGTCACGCCGTCGAGCTCAAAATCACCTGTTTCTTGTACTTCACCTCTAGTGATTGGCACCTGAGCGATGATGGTTTTTTTAATGTTCGCCTGCCAAATTCGCACGGTGCACATGCCATCGCGTGGAATACGGCTAGGATCGACTAAGCCACTGTTGATCGCAAATGAACCAACCGCGGCGGATAAGTTGCCACAGTTACCGCTCCAGTCGACAAATGCCTTGTCGATGGCGACTTGACCAAACAGGTAGTCAACATCGTGATTGGGCTGGCTGCTTTTCGACAAAATAACCGTCTTGCTGGTGCTAGATGTCGCCCCGCCCATACCGTCGGTTTGCTTTCCGTAGGGATCGGGACTGCCAATCACCCGCAATAAAATCGCATCGCGCGCCGCACCTGCAACTTGCGCTTCTTTTGGTAGGTCTTCAAGATTAAAGAACACCCCTTTACTCGTCCCGCCACGCATATAGGTCGCGGGAATTTTAATTTGTGGTACATGAGCCATAAGCTGTTGTCCTTAAATATTTGGCAGCTGCAAAGAGATATTGAGACTCAATTCACAGCCACCAAATAAACTAAACATTAGATTCCAAAAAGTCCTGAGCGAAGCGCTGCAACACACCACCTGCGCCATAAACCGAAATCTCTTCGGCGGTATCTAGGCGGCACTTAGCACCAATTTCAACCTGTGCGCCATTGGCACGTGTCATCACTACCGTCAGTTGATTACCCGGCGCAGGAGTGCCAACAACATCATAAGTTTCTGTGCCATCGATGTCGTGCGTTTGACGTGTTTCGCCGTTGATAAACTCAAGCGGTAGCACGCCCATACCCACTAAGTTAGTGCGATGAATACGCTCAAATCCTTCGGCTAAGATCACTTCAACACCGGCTAATCGCACGCCTTTGGCCGCCCAATCTCGTGAAGATCCTTGGCCATAATCGGCACCTGCAACAATAATAAGCGGCTGCTTGCGCGCCATGTAGGTTTCAATTGCTTCCCACATGCGTGATTCTCTACCTTCCGGTTCGATGCGCGCCAGTGAGCCTTGCTTAACTTCGCCATTCTCATCTAGACACATTTCATTGAGCAGTTTCGGGTTAGCGAAAGTGGCCCGTTGCGCGGTTAAGTGATCGCCGCGGTGCGTTGCATAGGAATTAAAGTCAACTTCGGGTAAACCCATCTTATCAAGATAAGCACCCGCTGCACTGGCTAGCTGAATGGCGTTCGATGGCGAGAGATGATCGGTGGTAATGTTATCACCTAGCACCGCCAATGGACGCATTCCTTTCATAGTGCGCTCACCCGCTAATGCGCCTTCCCAATAAGGAGGACGGCGAATGTAGGTGCTTTGCGGGCGCCAATCATAGAGTGGTTTAATCTGATCTCCCATTTCAACTTTAACGTTGAACATCGGCTGATAAACCTGCTTAAATTGCTCAGGTTTAACGCTCGCGGCGACAATCGCATCGATCTCTTCATCAGATGGCCAAATGTCTTTTAGCGTGATGTCGTTACCTTGTTGATCCTGACCCAGCACATCTTGCTCGATGTCAAAACGCATGGTGCCAGCAATGGCATAAGCCACAACGAGCGGCGGTGAAGCCAGAAATGCTTGCTTGGCATGCGGATGAATACGGCCATCGAAATTACGATTGCCCGACAAGACCGCTGTTGAATATAGATCGCGATCGATGATCTCCTGTTGGATCTTAGGATCTAGCGCGCCGCTCATGCCATTACACGTCGTGCAGGCAAAACCGACGATGCCAAAGCCAAGTTGTTCGAGCTCCGGCAATAAACCAGAATCTTCAAGGTAAAGTTGCGCCACCTTTGAACCGGGTGCAAACGATGACTTAACCCAAGGCTTACGCAATAACCCCAATTTGTTGGCGTTGCGTGCAATGAGGCCAGCGGCGACAACATTACGTGGATTTGAGGTATTGGTACAGCTGGTGATCGCGGCGATAATAACCGCGCCATCAGGCATTTCGCCGGCTGTTTCTGTCCATTGTTTGGCGATGCCACGCTCGGCTAAGTCTGAGGTAGGCAGACGCCGATGTGGGTTTGACGGCCCCGCCATATTACGACCCACCGACGACAAATCAAAGCTCAGTACCCGTTCATATTCAGCCTCGGTAAGACTGTCGCTCCACAACCCCGTTTCTTTGGCATAATTCTCAACCAGCGCAATTTGTTCTGGTTCGCGCCCGGTTATCTTAAGGTAATCGATCGTTTGCTGATCGATATAGAACATACCCGCGCTGGCACCGTATTCAGGTGTCATATTAGATATCGTTGCGCGATCGCCAATGGTTAGATTCGCTGCCCCTTCGCCGTAGAATTCAAGATACGCCGACACCACCTTAGCACTACGTAAAAACTCGGTAATTGCTAAAACAAGATCGGTGGCAGTAATGCCCGGTTGGCGCTTTCCGGTTAGCTCGACGCCAACGATGTTAGGTAAACGCATCATCGATGGACGCCCTAACATGACCGTTTCGGCTTCAAGCCCACCAACACCTAAGGCGATAACGCCTAACGCATCGACGTGCGGGGTGTGTGAGTCGGTGCCGACACAAGTATCGGGAAAGGCGATGCCGTCACGCGCTTGAATAACAGGTGACATTTTTTCGAGGTTAATTTGGTGCATGATGCCGTTGCCAGCAGGGATCACATCGATGTTATCAAAGGCGTCTTGGCACCAATTAATAAAGTGAAAACGGTCCTCATTACGGCGTTCTTCAATGGCGCGGTTTTTGTCAAACGCATCGCTGTCATCGCCGCCATGCTCTACAGCCAAACTATGATCGATAATTAACTGAGTTGGCACTATCGGGTTTACCTTGGCAGGGTCGCCGCCTTGATCGCTAATCGCATCGCGTAGACCAGCAAGGTCAACTAACGCGGTTTGACCTAAAATATCATGACATACGACACGTGCAGGATACCAAGGGAAGTCTAGATCTTGCTTACGCTCGATAAGTTGTTTTAATGAGGCGGTTAGCATCGCTGGATCACAGCGGCGCACCAGTTGTTCGGCCAATACTCGTGAGGTATAAGGAAGTTTGGCGTAGGCGCCTGCCTGAATGTCTTCAACAGCAGCGCGCGTATCAAAATAGTCTAACGTTGTGCCCGCTAGAGGCTTACGGTAATTGGTGTTCATAGGTCTATCCATTTGGTGGCACATTGGCTCAAGGAGGCTCAGCCTATTTGGTGCAACAGCACGCTCATGCGTGCCTGTAAGCTCAAATTTTCATCCCTGAAAATAAGGATTGCTACAAACTGGATCTGCCCTTAAGCCGTCATCAATGTCGTGTTAGCGTTCGCTGATTGGGTTTACTTTACGTGGCTCGCTACCCGTATAGTCAGCGCTTGGGCGGATAATACGGTTGTTAGAGCGTTGCTCCATTACGTGCGCTGCCCAGCCAGTTAGACGAGAACAAACAAAAATAGGGGTAAATAATTTGGTTGGAATGCCCATGTAGTTGTATGTTGATGCATGGAAGAAATCGGCATTACAGAATAACTTTTTGGTATCCCACATGAATTCTTCACAGGCGACTGAGATGTCATATAACGAGGTATCGCCGTTCTCTGTTGCCAATTTTTGTGACCACTGTTTAATAATCACGTTGCGTGGATCGCTGGTGCGATAAATGGCATGCCCAAAGCCCATAATCTTTTCTTTGCGCTCAAGCATACCAGCCATTTGAATTTTAGCGTCTTGTGGTGACTTAAACGATTGGATCATGTCCATCGCTGCTTCGTTAGCACCACCATGAAGCGGACCACGTAGCGTGCCGATGGCGCCGGTGACACAAGAATACATATCTGATAGTGTCGAGGCACAGACACGGGCGGTAAAGGTTGAGGCATTAAATTCATGCTCAGCATACAAGATCAATGAAACGTCCATCACGCGGCGATGCTGCTCACTGGGCTCGGTGCCGTTAAGCAGACGCAAGAAGTGTCCACCTAATGACTCTTCATCACTCATGCAATCGATTTCCACATTGTCATGTGAAAATTTATACCAATAACACATAATAGCTGGAAAGGCCGCAAGCAAGCGGTTTGACGCTGTTTGTTGCTGACTAAAATCGCTTTCAGGCTCTAAATTACCTAAGAATGAACAACCGGTTCGCATTACATCCATTGGATGCGCATCTTTTGGTATGCGCTGGAGCACTTCTTTGAGCGCTTGGGGTAAATCACGCATGCCTTTAAGCTCGGTTTTATAGGCCGCAAGCTGCTCAACGTTTGGTAATTCGCCGTTAAAGAGCAGGTAAGCAACCTCTTCGAAGGTTGCATTATCCGCTAAATCACTCACATCATAACCACAATAGGTTAAACCAGAACCTGATTTTCCAACGGTACATAGCGATGTTTCGCCTGCGCTTTGACCACGTAGTCTTGCGCCACCAATTTTCTTTTCTGCCATGACTATTTCCTCACTTTATATTTTATATTGCTATTATTTTTTATAAAAAAGCTCGGTATTAATCAGTGTCCGAGCGATTAGCGTTAATCTCTATAAATTTTTACCCTGTGAAAATAAGCTATCAAGCTTTTGTTCATACTCGTGATAACCCAGATAATCGTATAAATCCATACGGGTTTGCATGGTGTCGACCACGGCTTTTTGGTCACCGTCGGTTAAGATCGACTGATAGACATTTTCTGCCGCTTTGTTCATCGCGCGAAATGCCGATAATGGATAAAGCACCATGCCACAACCCCATTCCCCTAACTGCTCTTTGTTCCACAGCTCTGTTTGACCAAATTCGGTAATATTAGCCAAGATTGGCACGTCTAGCGCATCGGAAAATGCACGATAATGTTCTTGTGTTTTTATCGCTTCAGCAAAAATGCCATCGGCACCCGCGGCAACATAAGCTTTAGCACGTGCAATAGCGGCGTCTAACCCTTCTTGTGCGAACGAGTCAGTGCGCGCCATAATAAAGAAATCGGGATCGATGCGTGCATCAACTGCCGCGCGGATCCGATCGACCATTTCCTCGGTGCTAACAATTTCTTTATTGGGACGATGACCACAACGTTTTTGCGCCACTTGATCTTCCATATGTACTGCAGCAGCGCCGGCTTTCTCCATATCGCGCACGGTTTTTGCAATATTAAATGCGCCGCCCCATCCCGTATCGATATCGACTAACAAGGGTAAATCACAGGCCGAGGTTATGCGTTGCACATCGACAATCACGTCATTGAGTGAGGTCATGCCTAAATCGGGTAAACCGTAAGACGCGTTAGCCACGCCGCCGCCCGACAGATAAATCGCTTGATGGCCGATTTGCTTAGCCATCATCGCGCTATAAGCGTGAATAGTGCCTACGATCTGAAGGGGTTTGTTGTCGGCCAATGCCTGACGAAATCTCTTGCCTGCGCTCATGCTAAATTCCTCTGATTATTCTTGAGTGTTAGTTAATTTACTTTCAATATTACGTTTCGAATACATGATGTGACGACGCATCAGCATTTCGGCAAGCTCTTCATCACGATTACAAATCGCCTGTACAATATGTTTATGCTCATCAAAAGCGGTGGTCACCCGTGGACCAGCCATGCCGAGTTGCACGCGATACATTCGCACAAGATGGTAAATACCATTGATTAACATTGAAATAAGGTGGTTGTTTTTGCTGCCTAATATAATGCGATAATGAAAATCGACATCCCCCGCCTCTTGATAGTAAGACTCGCCCTGCTTTACCTCACTAAAGTGACTGGTCAGTAGATTATTTAAATCACTAATCTCTTGGTCGGTCATATTCTTGGCCGCCAATCGCGCCGCCATACCTTCGAGCGACTCGCGTACCTGATATAGCTCAACCAAGCCTTCAGCCGTTAATGCCACCACACGAGCACCAACATTAGCCTTACGTTCGACTAAGTTGCTCGATTCCAAACGATTAATCGCTTCACGAATAACCGCACGACTCACTGCATATTTTGTCGACAACTCGGTTTCACTGAGTTTTGAACCCGCCATAATATCGCCCTCAACAATGTCCTTTCGCAGTTGAAAAAACGTTTTATCGGCCGCGGTTATTGGCTGTTCATTGAAAAAAGTCATAGGGTTATGATCAAACTATTTATTTAGACTGTCGACAATATAACCACAAATAAGCTTATGGTCAACACAAAAAGCCATAATTGTCGACAATCTGGAATATTTAGTTAATAAGTGATGGTATTAATATGACTATTGAAGGGACATGGAGTCGTGTCCCTTATTTATCTTTTCCTAAAAATTAGCGGCTTAAAACCTATCGCATATACAACGATAGAGGTTTTACCATTACAACATGGCTTAACGCGCTGCTAATTTTAAAATCTGTTAGTGGGTTGCATAGCGACCCTAAGCGATGTATCTCAATACCTAGCCTATGTAACGATGACCAGCCTGTGATTTTAGCGAACTAACTATTGGCTCCTAACGAAGTGCGGCTAATCATCGCTAATAGCATCTTAAGTAAATCATTCGCCTCATCGAGTTGTTGTTGCTTTATTTTCCGCTCTATATCGCCACTAACTGAGGCCATAGTACCAAAGCCAAACATCGCGGCCGCCCCAGAAAGTCGATGCACCATCAAGGCAATTTGTTGATAATCCTGCGCCTTAATTAATGTCGACAATTGCTCGTACTCGTTAGGCAAGGACGCCACAAAATCTTGCACGAGGTCACTCATGTCAATATTAGCCAAGGGATCTTCAGTTTGACTGGCCACCACTTGTTTCAGGTATAGCGCTATCGTTGCCCGAAACTGCGTTCTCTCTATCGGTTTAGCCAAGTAATCATCGAAACCGATCTCTAAATAAAGATCGACTTCATGGGGCATGGCATTGGCCGTTAGCGCAATAATAGGCTGCATAAATCCTTGACTGCGCAGTGCCTTAAAGGCATCGATACCGTCGACTTCAGGCATTTGAATATCCATTAACACAATGTCTGGCTGATGCTGCTGACACAGCAAGATAGCTTGGCGACCATCAATCGCTTCAATCACATCCAAACCCATCGCGAGCAACAAGCGCGCGATTAAATGGCGATTATCATCGTGATCTTCAGCCAACAACACCTTGCCGCTAAGTTTTTGTGTTCTCGTCATTAGTTTCTTTTCAATACTAAGCACTGGTGGAGTTTGCTGCACAATACACGGTAAAGTCAGGGTAAAATCACTGCCTTCATTGTGTTCACTGGTCACCGAGATATTGCCATTCATCATCACTGCCAGTTGCTGTGATAGGCACAGCCCAAGGCCTGATCCACCAAAACGGCGACTAATTGAGTTGTCACCTTGGGTAAAACTCTTAAATATTTCATTCAACTGTTCTACTTTCATACCGATACCGGTATCACTAATGCGAAAGACGAGCTGCTCGGCATTGACCGCTAATAGAATCGTTATTTTACCCTGATGAGTGAACTTAATCGCATTGGAACACAGATTAATAAATATCTGCTTAAGCCGCGTTCGGTCAACATTAACCATCAATGGAATGGGTAATTGATGCGTTACATAAAACTCCAACCCTTTCTTATTGGCCTGCTCTAAAAACAGCTGCTTAACCTCATCTACTAGTACGTGGATATCATGGTGCTGATAAGTCATTTCAAGTTTATTGACTTCGATACGGCTCAAATCGAGAATGTCATTGAGTATCGACAACACATGGGTGGAATTGGCCAAGATCACATCCACCTGCGGATGCAACTCAGCAAGCTCAACCTCGCCATTAACGATCGCTTGGGCGTGTCCGATGATTGAGGTTAGCGGGGTTCTAATTTCGTGACTCATATTAGCCATAAACTGACTTTTTACTTGATTGGCCTGTTGCAAATCCTTAGTTAACAACTCTAACTCATTGGTTCTTTGCGCAACCTTTAACGCTAAATTTTTCTTCAATTTAACTTCAACATTACGTCGGTAGATAAAAAAACTGGCAACAGAGAGCAATAAAATCGCGATGATGCCAAAATTCCGTTGCTGCTGGATCGATTGCAATCTAAGTTTTTGCAGGTCTTCGGTTTGTCTTAATTTAGTAATTTCTTGCTGGAGTGACTCAGATTTTTGATGCATTTGAAACTGCACCAGACGATCTTCAAGTAAGTTGTTTTTATCACGATTGACTAATTCAACATAGGAGCGATGCGTCATCATGGCGTCATTAATTTTAAATTGTGCGGCTTCAATCAAAGATTTAAGACTGAGAATTTCAGTTCTTTGCTCAAGCATTTTGGACTCTTTGGCTAAGAGTAATGCGCGCGAAATATTTTCCTGAGCAGATTCAAACTTTTGCTGATGAAAATGGGCCTTGGCCAAGCTGTGCAGTCCACCAACATAGGCATATTTATTACCAGTCGCTTTACCCAGTTTTATCGCCTTAGTCGCATAAAACTCGGCCTGTTCGATTTGATTAAGCAGATTAAAAATCTCGGAGATATTGTGTGACTGGGAGGCGATAAAATACTGCTGCTGTGTCTCTTCGTAATAGCGTAATGATTTTTTATAATAATACTCTGCTTGCAGGTAATTGCTCGCACTGCGATAAGCATTGCCTAAATCACCATAGGCCAAGGCTAAGCCATCCTGATCATCGATGTTTTTGCGCTCTTCGATCACCTTAAGCAACATCTCTATCGCAATATCAAAACGTAATAAACGGCTATAAAGCCCTGCAATATTAAAATAAATGTCGATGCGATCCTGAGCGCTACCGTGCTCTTGATAAAGCCCTTTTGCCTGCTGATAACTGGTCATCGCCAATGACCAACTGCCCATGGCAGCATAAACCAAACCAATATTATTATGTAGATGCGCTACTTTTAGTGGTGAATTGAGCGGTTGATAGAGACGTAGTGCATCTTGATAGGCGATCAGCGATTTAGGGTTATTACCACTAAAATACAACATCACGCCAAGCATTTTTTGCGCTTGCGCTTCCTCACGTTTTAGCTGATGGGTTGCGGCCAATGATATAGCATGGTCAAGTGCGTCAATCGCACCAGAAAAATCGTTCTCGCTATGATATAAACGGGCAATCGCGCTATAGGCTAGGATCTGATGTTTGACGTTACTATCGGCGTGTTCAATAAGGATATTAATCTCTTTGATGGCACGTGGCTTATCGTCAATAGACTCAATTTTCGCGAGCTGCTGCTGGAAGTCCGCTAATGTCACAGCGCTAACATGGTTAGAGCAACAGCATAAAAAAAGTACAAACCATAGTGTTTTTAATAGCTTAGACACTGACTCTCCATAAGATCAAACCAAATAAATTCACAAATCTATCCCAGCACTTTTAGTACTGGTTTATAAGTTAAGTTTATACACTATAATCACTAAGTTAAACTAGGGTCTGTTGTTCTTTTTAGATTAATTTTTGTTCTACTAGAGGTGTTCTGAGCAAGGCATGAGGATTGTGGCCTGGTTATTCCAAGTGAAAGACGAATAACGCAGCGCAGGACGCCTCTAGTTGAACCCTTCGGGCAGTATTTGTTTGCGATTTCTACGGCGTTATCGCCTATGTCGTGTAGCCAGCTACACCACATAGGCTCTGCCTTGTACAAAACTCAAACAAATTACTGCAAAAACAAGCTACAAAGTTCAACAGATCCTATAAAAGAGTCTAATATTTTGATTGGGGTTGCCACTATTCGTCTACTAAAATTTTTTGCAATATTAATACTGAGTCTTGCCATTAGCACCGTTTTTTTACTCGTCGCTATGCACCAGATCACGCCAATGCAAACGAATAACACCAGCATAAACTCGACAACAGCATTACTGGCTAAGAACGTTGCTGCGCGTAATTTACGCCTGTTAAAGCGCCAACAGCAAGAGACCCAGCTGAGTATTTCACAACAAGAATTAGACAGCCTCATCAATATCTTTGAGCGCGCAAATCCTGCCGCAGCCATACAGGCCAACATTAGCCAACAAGGAATGTATGTCGAGCTCAGTTATCAATCGTTGTTTGAGAGTTTTATCAATGTCTCGGTGCTAGTCATTCCATCATCGACCCAGTTAGAGTTGGGCTATGTTCGGGTTGGTTATGTTGAGTTTCCTGTGCAACTTTCATTGGTGTTACTCGAAAAACTGTTAGCTCAAGTGAGTGACTTAGCCTTGCTAGACAACATTAACAGGGTCTCTTTCGATTCGAAAAAGCTGTTTGTTAATTATACGATGTCTAGCGATCCAAAGAGCTTTATTCATGCGTTAACCAGCTTGGCTACGCGATTTGGCTCTAAACACAATGTCGATAATGACTTGGGGCTCACCGAGCAATATTATCAACAGTTGGTGCAACTGCAACGCCAAACCCGTGGTAAAAAAGAGCAACAGCCCCTTGCCTATTTTATCAAGAGCCTGCTGCGAACCGCCCACCACAACACGGCACAAGGGAGTGATCCGGTGGCTGAAAATAGAGCGGCAATTTTCGCGCTGGCGGTTTATTTTGGCAGTTATCGCTTCGAATATTTCATCGGTAAACTCAGCAAACCACAGCGTAAGAATCGCCGTGACTATTATTTGCCACGCCTGGCTAAACGCCATGATCTTACCCAACACTTTATTTATTCAGCCGCGATTGAACTGCTGTCATCGAAAGACACCAGCGAATTTGTCGGCGAATTAAAAGAGTTACTCGATAGCAATAAAAGCGGCAGTGGTTTTAGTTTTATCGACTTAATGGCGGATCGTGCAGGGGTTAAATTCGCCCAAAATGCGACCCAAGATGAAACTAGCGCGCGCGGATTACAACAAGTCATGCTGGCACAATTTGACGATCACGATTTGTTACCCCAGAGCACCAAATTGCCAGAGCATCTCAGTAAAGCACAGTTTGAACAAGCCTATCAGCATATTAAGGCCCCAGCCTACCAAGCGCTAATTAGCGATATTGACCAGCGACTTAACACGTTAAATGTGTACCAGAATAACTAGCCTCAACGCGTGACCCTCGCAATGGCCGTTTGCCATTGCTGATACAATTTATCTCGCAGCGCAGGTTCGATACTCGGGCTAAATGTCGCGCCTTGTTGCCATAATTGGCTCAGGTGCTGCTGCGATTTAAAAATCCCCAACTGCAAGCCCGCTAAATATGCGGCGCCTAGTGCGGTGGTTTCAAGGAACTCACTGCGCTCGATGGTGGCATCGAGCATGTCGGCTAAAAATTGCATCGTCCAATCGTTGGCGCTTAGCCCCCCATCGACTCTAAGCGTGGTGGCACAGACACCATCACCGGCCATCGCCTGTTGCAAATCTTTGCTTTGATAACACACCGATTGCAGGCCCGCGCTGACAATTTCTTTCCTGCCCGAATCTCGGGTCAAGCCAACAATGGCACCACGTGCGTCCGGATCCCAATGCGGCGCGCCAAGCCCAGTGAATGCCGGCACCAAAAATACCCCATGGTCGAGCCTAACTTGCTTGGCTAACACCTCGCTATCGCTAGCCTGTTCGATTAACCCCAAGCCGTCACGCAGCCAGCCAATGGTAGCGCCCGCCATAAAGATACTGCCTTCAATGGCATAGCTAACCTCGCCATTTAGTCGATAGGCAACTGTCGTCAACAGCCTATTGTTGGAGTTTATCGCTTGCTTGCCAGTATTTAACATCATAAAACAGCCGGTGCCATAGGTACTTTTGGCCATGCCTGGTTCAAAACAAGCCTGACCAAATAGCGCCGCCTGTTGATCGCCTGCGATGCCACAAACCGGGATTGATGCGCCCAATAGATGTTCGTCGGTATCGCCAAAATAGGCAGCGCTGTCGCGTGCCTGTGGCAACATCGAATCGGGAATATCAAATAACTCCAGTAATTGGCGATCCCAACATTGCTGATGAATATTAAACAATAAGGTACGTGAGGCGTTTGTGGCATCGGTAAGATGCTGCCTACCACCAGTTAAACGCCACAAAAGATAGGTATCAATCGTGCCAAAGGCTAACTGACCCGCCTGCGCTCGCTGGCGCGCGCCTGCCACATTGTCTAAGATCCATTTTAATTTAGTCGCCGAAAAATACGGATCGAGCAACAAACCGGTTTTTTCCCTTACTAACGGCTCTATTTGCTGCGTTTTTAATTCTTTACAATATTCGCTGGTGCGGCGGTCTTGCCACACAATCGCGTTGTACACTGGTTCCCCTGTCTCTCTGTCCCAAACAATGGTTGTTTCACGCTGATTGGTAATGCCGATGCCTGCAATGTCTTGCGGGGAAACCTTGGCTTTTTTTATCACGGCGATACAACACGCAAGCACCGTTTCCCAGATGTCCTCAGGACGATGCTCAACCCAAGCATCTTGTGGGAAAAGCTGCTCAAACTCTTGGGAAACCTGAGCAAGCACTTGGCCTTGGCTGGAAAATAATACCGCGCGAGAACTGGTGGTTCCCTGATCGATCGACAGAAGGTAGCTAGACATAATGAGTAAATTAGTGGTTGGTACACTCTCGCATAATGGCTTGATTAATAAGGAGCTGTCTAGTCTTTACGGTCTTTAATTGGCGTATAAACCACCTCATCAGTTTTTTATCAGCTTTTCATCATAAGATAATCAATCATATTATCAGTAAGTTAGTCATAATCAGCGTTAAATAGAAACCTTAGGAAGTTTTATGAACGTATGCCACAAATTAATGCTGATCTTGCTGATAAGCATCAGTCAGCTAACCTTCGCCGCACAAGAAGCCGAGACAAGAGTCAAGACTATCGAGTTAAAATCCGCCATAGCGCAGCAAACTCTTACTCTTACTGTGATCGTTCCAGAAGGCTATCAAGCTGATAGCAAGCAACGATATCCGGTATTTTACACCCAAACAGATCCACGTCGCCTAAAGCTTATCCAACAGCAAATAGACTGGCTGAGTCATCTCGATTTTGGTCCCATTCCCAAGATGCTGATCGTTTCATTACCCAACATTAGTCTAAACCAGCACCATCAACATAAAGACGCGAAGGCCTCGGGATTAGATACGCCGTTAACCATTAAGGTGTTAGCGCAGGAAATACTGCCATACATCGACCGCGAGTTTAGGAGCCAGCCGTTTAAAATTTTAGAGGGATATTCGACCCAAGCCAATCTGCCATTAGGCATTTTAGCTCAACAGCCGAATTTATTTAACGCCTACATCAGCATTAATCCCGCATTAGTGTTAGATAAGTCTGAGCTACTAAAACAGCTTAAGGCGCGCTTAAGTAGCAAAGCACTGGCGCATCGTAGCTTGTATGTCAGCCTCGGTAATTTTGTCCAAAACAAACCCTTATTCGAGCAACTGCAGGTGATACTAACAACGCAAAAGACCCTGCTTAATTGGCAACTTAGCGATTTAAGCAGCATCAACTATTACACCACACCCGTCACCGCCCTACCTCAGGCGCTAGAGCAATTATTTAGCGATAGACAGCCACAAGACATCGAGCAGTTCTTGGTCAAGGGATTGCCTGATGTAGAGCAATATTTTAAACGGTTAGCGCATAAGTATGGTTATGAGTTGTCACAAAACTCTACCCTGCTAGCGCTGGGACAGTTACAGATGCAACAACAGCAATTTAGCGGCGCACTTGCCACTTTCGAGCGACTTAACACGCTAAAACCTAACAGTATTTATTACTTAACTCTGCTCGCACGCGCCCAGCACAAGAATCAGCGCCACACGGCATCTAAGCAAAGCCTTGAGCTTGCGCTTGAACTCGCGCAAGCTAGTAAGCACCAGGGTGAAATCAATTTTGTTAAGTCGCAAATAGCCAAGCTATTCCCCTAATGAATTAACATCAATTCACGGCTATCTTTTATCAGGCGCTGACTCAGCATTTGTTGTTGGCGCGGATTAAAATCCGTTATCTGTAGGGCATGTTTATTATAGTGCCCGACAATTTTAGCTTGCTCGGTCGCTGGATTAAACTGCCAAATATTAAACTGCTTATCCTGAAAGTAGATATCACCTTCGCGTAAATAAAAACGCCAATGTAGCTTAACCCCCGCCAGCGATTGGATGGCCACCGACTGACCATTAGTGACCTTATGCAACTGCCCCTGCTTATCGCTACTAATATACTGCGCCACGGCCACCTGCTGTCGCCACTGATTGTTAACATCTTGCTTAGTGATAAAAGATGCCTCCTCAAGATCAAACGAAAGGCTGGTGTGTTTGGTGCCCATGATGCCATTGAGCAACAGTTTTTGCGCGCCACCTTCCAGAGTCACCCATTGCAAAAGCGTGGTGAGGTGACTCGGCGGAGCAAAGACTGATAACTCATCGCTTTGCAGGTCAAAAATAAACAGTTGACCATCAGCCACATAAGCGAGCTGCTGACCGTCTGGCGACCAAAGATAACTAACGAGTGATGTTTTGCTGTGGGTCAACTGCCTGCTCATGCCGTTCTTTTCCAACCATACCTGCGCTATGCCACTACGACGCGACAAGACACTATATTGCTGATGCTTTGGCCTAAACTGGCCGAGTTTTTCAGCGAAAATAGAGCGGCTAATGATATGCTCCTGGCCTTGATTATTGCGCCAGTCAAATCGACTAACGTCCCAATCGCTACGGCCCATCTCAACAATTAAACGCCGATCGGCGTATGGCAGCGCCTTATACATGTCCTCGCTAGACAACACCGAATAGTGACCCTGACTATCATCTTGTTTAAACCAATGAGTTTTATCCTGATGAGCTAACAACACGGTTTGCGGATCTTGCCATTGCACTAACAGGGCGTTTGCTGACAACACCTTGTCATCGACAAAAGGTAATAACCAACGACGCGTTAGCCTAAAGCTATCTTGCTTGATGACGCCAATTTGTAGAGACCACTGCCCGGTATCGCCAGCAATAATCGCCAACATCTTAGTCTGTGGCCAATAACTGTAGCTGTGAATCGAATCAGGCAAACCAATGATAATACGCTCGCTTTTTTTCTCGCTGGAAAAGCGAACTATCTGAGCCCCCTGATCTCTAGGTTGGCGCAGTAATAGCAGATCATTGTCATCCGCTCGCACTGGCGAATGGAAGCGCTGCGGCGTGCAATCCTTTAACGATGAGGTTGCTCGGTTATTTATCGTGACCCTAAGCAGTTGGCTACATTTACTGTCCTGTTCGAGTCTAAGTTGTGCATAAATCACTGAAAGTCCATCGGCAGAAAATGTAATTTGGCCAATAAATTGTCCATCATCCACCAGTATCGACTCAGTGCCGTCGCGCATATCACGTACAATTAGCTGCTCTTTACCACTGTCGTGAACACGAATAAAGGCGAGCCGAGAACCATCGACAGAAAGCGTTGATGCTTGCTCTGCGGCATCGCTAGCCGTTAGTGGCGTGCTGTTGCTATAAGTAAAACTAGGCGCTGGTTTTAGGTAAAAATAACCACCTAGTAAGCTCGCAACAATGACCAGAAATATGACCAAGAGTAGTCGACTAAATCGCGTTTTTTGCTCAGCCGTAACGGTATCTTCAGCATGCTCATTGGCCATAGTTTGAGCCTGATGTTGAGTCTGCGTAGACACACTGGCGATCAGGCTATAACCGAGTTTAGGATAGGTTTTAATCACCTGTTGGCGCTTGGCATCGTCATCTAATACCTTACGCAATTGCGCGATGCAACGCTGCAGTGCGTTCGGCGCCACCACAATATTCCCCCAAACCAGTTGGATCATCTGTTGCTGGCTAACCACTTGCCCCTTAGCGTCCACCAGCACTTTAAGCACTTGCAATGCCCGTGGTTCAATCGAGCGGACTTGCTGGGCAACCAGCACCTGCCCGCGCTGCCAATCAACCTGATGACCATTTATCCAAATTGTGATGACTAGCTCTCCGCGAATTCATTGGCCACGATATGGGCCACAGCCTTTGTTTGCCAAAGCATAACATATTCGTTCTAACCATCACTAAACAACGGCAGCTGCGGTGAAGGCTTGGCTTTGCTTTGCGAGGTTGGCAGTCCTACCGATAAGCCAATTAACCGAATCGCCCGGCCATTGGCGCGTTCTATGGCTTGTTTTAATAGCGTGATGCACAGCTCGCGATCGAGTGAATTGCTGGCCTTTTCTACCGAGGTTGACTGGAAATCACTAAATTTTAGCTTAATACCCTGCTTAGCAATCCGCTGCGTCTTATCTACTTTAGCTAAACGCCGTTCTAGTTCTGGCCATAACTTATCGAGGATCTCAATGCAGGCCCCCTCCCCTTTAATATCGACTGGCAGGGTGGTTTCTACGCCCACCGATTTACGTTGGTGGTTGGGATTAATCATCCGCTCATCGATGCCATGACTGCGCTGTTTTAAGACCAAGGCAAATTTGCCAAAGTGATGGTGAAGCAACGCCATATCGGCGTTTCTAATGTCTTGTCCGGTCAGCAAGCCCAGCTTCTTTAGCTTGTCGAAAGTCACCTTGCCAACCCCGGATATTTTATTCAGTGGTAATTGCAACGCAAATTGATCGACCTGTGGCGGCGTGATCACATATTGGCCATTGGGCTTATTAAGATCGGAGGCGATTTTGGCCATAAATTTATTCGGCGCAATACCCGCAGAGGCTGTTAAGCCGGTTTGCTCAAAAATTTGCTGGCGTATTTGCTGTGCGATTAGGGTCGCACTGCCCTGACATTGATCACAGTCGCTAACATCAAGATAGGCTTCATCCAGAGATAACGGCTCAACGACATCGGTGTATTGGCGATAGATTTCGCCGATTTGTTTGGAGACTTGTTGATAGACTTCCATACGACCTGGCACTAAGACTAAGCTAGGGCATAATTTTAACGCTTGTGCGCTGGCCATCGCGCTGCGCACACCGTATTCACGGGCAAGATAATTACAGGTCGATATAACGCCACGACGCGCTTCACTACCACCCACCGCAATGGGTAATCCCGCCAAGGCAGGATTATCTCGCATCTCAACCGCCGCATAAAAGCAGTCCATATCGACATGAATTATTTTACGCATCTGTAACGCACTCTAAACTGTATAAAAAAACAGTACATCAAGCGGCGTTTTTTGTCAACTCAGATCCGGTCTAAACACTATTCGCCTGTTCGACTACCGCTTGGAACAATACATCACAACCGGCGGCAATATCTTGCGGCGTGGCATTTTCTGCCTCGTTATGACTAATGCCATCCTCACAGGGTACAAAGACCATCGCGGTTGGTGCCACTCGTGAGATATAGCAGGCATCGTGCCCCGCACCGCTGACAATATCGCGATGACTATAACCTGAGGTCTGTGCGGCCTTCCGCACCGAATCGACACAGCTCTTATTAAATGGTACCGGTGGCGAGTACCAAATCTGCTCGAACTTCATCTCAAGCCCAAGCTCGCTGGAAATCTCATCACAGACTTTGCGTAACTCCTCGTCCATCGACGATAATATGTCGGCATTAGGGTGCCTAAAGTCGATGGTAAAGAACACTTCACCAGGGATAACATTACGAGAGTTTGGGAACACCTGCATTAAGCCTACCGTAGCACACGCGCTGGGTAAGTTTTTTAGGCCGATCTTATTCACTTGATCAATGATCTTTGCCGATCCTAACAAGGCATCACGACGACTTAGCATTGGCGTGGGTCCGGCATGAGATTCTTGACCCGTCAGCGTGACTTCATACCAACGCTGCCCTTGTGCGTCGGTCACCACACCGATGGTCTTTTCTTCATTTTCAAGGATCGGACCCTGCTCGATATGCACTTCAAAGAAGGCTTTAAACTCACGGCCACCCACTTCATCTTCACCGGCATAACCGATACGCTGGAGCTCTTCACCCATGGTTTTGCCGTCTAAATCGGCGCGGCTTAGGCCATAGTCTAAATCGAACACGCCAGCGAAGACTCCCGAGGCCACCATCGCTGGAGGAAAGCGCGAGCCCTCTTCATTGGTCCATGCGGTCGCTTCAATGGGCGCGAGTGTTTCGATATTATGATCGTTGAGACTGCGAATAACTTCTAGACCGGCTAATACCCCGTAAATTCCGTCGAATCGCCCGCCAGTAGGTTGCGAATCGATGTGACTGCCCATCACCACGGGCGGTAAACTGTCGTCTTTACCCTTGCGACGGGCAAAGATATTACCCATCTTGTCGATGCGAATACTACATCCCGCCTCTTTACACCAGCGCACAAATAAATCGCGGGCGTCGCGATCGATATCGGTTAAGGCCAAACGGCATACGCCGCCTTTAGGTGTGGCGCCAATCTTGGCCATCTCCATCAGGCTGTCCCACAAGCGCTGACCATTAATCTTATCATTTAACATCATTTTCAACTCCTTGGCTGAGATGACCAGCAAGCAGGTCACCTCGCATTTGTTTTAACTAAATTGTGGAATAATATGCTTACCGTATTGCTCGATGATTTTTTCTTCATCGCCGCTGTCCAGATAGATGTTAAATTGGGTAGTGCCCGCTTCTTTTAGCGCTTCTAACTTGCTAACGTGCGCGTCTATTTCCCCTAATACACAAAAACTTTCCACAATATCTTTGCTAATAAAATCAAGATAAGGGTTATCGCTTTGACCATGCTTAGAATAATCATAGCCCTTACGTTGCTCGATATACTCGGTCAAGCTCTCTGGTACTAGGCCGCTATGCGCGCCATATTTTTCAACGATATCGGCGACATGGTTGCCCACCATCGCTGGAAACCACTTAGTCGCTTCGACACAATATTCCATATCGCCAACATAGGCAGGGGCCGATGCAATCACCTGATAATTTGACATATCACGCCCTGCTTCTTTACCAGCGTTAATTGCTTGGTCGGCAAACCATTTAACTAAGGTCGGTTCGGCTATTTGTATGACCACGCCATCGCCGACTTCACCGGCGGTTTTTAACGCCTTAGGTCCGTAAGCACCGATGTATACTGGCAACTCATAGCCCGTCGCCCACGGCAACTTAACTGGCTCTGGGCTCTCGCCATAAATCACTTCATCGCCACGAACAATCGCTTTAACCTTGGTGGTAAACTCGGCAACGCGGGCTAAGTTCGCGGGTTTCTTACCCATCACTCGCATCGCACTATCGCCACGACCTAAGCCAACATGAAAACGACCATTGCTTTGCAGGGCCAAGCTTGCAAACAAGCTACCCGCTACCGACCAATCTCTTGAATTGGGATTAGTTACACAGGGGCCAAAACTCATCTTTGAGGTATGTTCCATACACATCGCGATAGCCGGAAAACATTCGCGCCATAAGATATGTGAGTCATAGAACCAACAGTGCGTGAAACCTGCCGCTTCAGCTTGCTTAACTAAACTACGGGCGCGATCTGGGCTAACAAAGCCTTTAAACGTAATACCAAAATCCATCATTTTATCCTTTTTATAATTAATAGAGCGTTACATAAATTTATGTTTAGGTACCTGGTTCCCAGATCTTCAGTCCAGCATGGGAAAATGGCACCGCCTTCGAGATATTTAAGCGAATTAGAATAGGGGTTATTGCCTCGATGCAGCGAGCGTTAGCCGCCGGTCCAGCGTTATAGGTAGCAACATCGAGCTTGTTGATCAACGCCATCACTTTTTTCTTGGCGTCAAGATCATTACCACAGACTAAGATGTCGCAATTGATTGATTTATCGAGCGCGTTGAGGGTGTGCGCCGAGACATTATGCAGCGCGCCAACCACCGGAATATGCTCACCAAGTAGCGCTTGCGCCGCTTCGGTTGCCGAGCCCTCGGGCGGCATATCAACCATGGTCGGTTTAGGGCCCAATGGCACCACTATATCGATAAGTATTTTGCCAGATAGTCCCGTTTTTAATGCTTCTAATGTCGCATCATGCGCGCTATAGGGCACCGCGAGAATAACCAGCTCATCTGCCGCCGCTACTGCCGATTCATTGTCCAGACCGCTGATGCTGCCAACACAATCAGATAATTTAGCGTTAAGTTCCTGCGCTATTTCACTGGCGCGCAGTGCATCGCGCGAACCTAACACCACATCGACGCCCGACATGGCAAAACGTAACGCAAGACCACTACCTTGTGGTCCTGTACCGCCTAATATTGCAATTTTCATCTAAAAAACCTCATGCTTGGCCGACTTCACGCAGCCTTTAATGTGTCAACTGGCGCGATGGCCAATTTGCTTATCGAAATAAATCTTGATCGATTGGTCTCACCAAGTCGCTGGCACTCGTATCTTGCTGCTCAACCCAATCGACGCCTTTAAATACAATTACCGGCACCATGCCATCTTTGCTCATTAACAAGCCCGACGCGGCAGCTAGCTCATCGGCAAGCGCCGGCGTTGTCACCACAAGTTCGCGGCCAAAGGCATCTTTCTCACCAATTAAATCCACCTTGGCAGGCACACCTGCAAGCCCTATCGCCACATTGACCAGCCCCATGCGCCAAGGTCGGCCAAAGGTATCGGTGATCACTATACCGATGCGCACACCATAGGCGGCGCTTAGTCGGTCACGTAATTTTCGGGCGCTAAGGTCGGGATCCACCGGCAATAAGATCAAGGTCTCACGCTCGGCGCAATTTGATTCGTCCACCGCAGCATTAGCACAGACAAAACCGAGTTTATGTTCGGTAATGACAATGCCTTCTTTGGCTCCCTGATGTTTAACCGCGCGCACCACTTTGTTTGACTCTTGTAAAATGATCTCAAGCTTGCGCGGATCCTTATTAACCTGCTGCGCAAGGGCTAGCGCCTCGCTCGATGGCGTAACATCCTTGAGCGCGACAAATCGCCCCTCTGCCTTGGACACCACTTTTTGCGCGATGATCAAGATATCGCCTTCAGCTAGACTCATCTGCGCGCGATCTAAACTGGTGATGATAATCTGAGCTAAATCATCGCCATTGTGGATCTCGCCAATGTCCGGTACCACGCTAATATTTACGCCTGTTTTAGACATAGCGAGAGATCCTTAACTAATGGATTAGCGAGCGCGACTAACTGTGCAATATCCGCTGGGGTATCAACATCGAGCGCCAAGTGAGGCAGGTTTATCGCTTGAAATTCATGCCCATTTGCCTGTGCGGCCTGTTGATGAGCGAGGCTCGAATCGATGCCATACAAAAAAGGGATCACATTGGGCGGCGTGGTTAGCAAGGCGTTAGTGCCAAAGTCCTCGGCAGGTGCCACAATGACCGAACCGTGCGTTCTAGGCGCATCGAGCAACGTTTGAATTTCTGCCACATCAAGATGAGCAATATCTGCAGGGATCAACAATTGTGATGAAAACCCCTGCTCAACGCTCCAAATCGCCGCACTTTGCGCCGCCTGACGCAAGCCGACCTTTGGTTCGTTCAATACGTTAGCGCCATGTTTTTTAGCCACTTGAGCGATCAAGCCCGAGCTAGTGACCACCAATAGATGGTAATGACTAAAGTGCTGCTTAAAGAAACACAGTGTCGCTTCGAACATGCTCATGGCTATCGACTGACGCTGCGTGCTCGACAAGAAAGGGTCGAGACGGGTCTTAGACAGACAAGGCTCTTTCATCGGTATCACAATGTTTAATCTCATCTATCCCACCTTAGCCAAGGTAAAGACTCGCGCCATTTGCTCGACAATATTCTGCGCCAGCGTCATCTTGCTGTGATCATCCCTCATCAAGATGTCACTAGTCATCACCTCTAAGTTTTGCTGCTTAAGCGCCGCCACATGCTGACTATCGACATGGTCAATCACCAAACCATCGATCACCCCTTGATAACATTGAGCAACACCGAGCACGTCGGCACTAAAACCCGCCACACTCATCATATGATCGGCAGGCCCTCTGACAGTTTGACCGCCAATTAGCGGCGAAACCGCCACCACGGGTGCAGGCGCACGGCGCAGCGCGCTGCGGATGCCAGGCACGGCAAGAATAGGCGAGATACTGACAATGGGATTACTCGGCGCAATAATAATCAAATCGGCATTGGCAATCGCATTGAGCGCCTCTGATGTTGCGTGTGCCTGCTCGATGCCGTCGAGCTTAATTTCGAGCACGTCATCGCGGCAGCCATTTTTAACAAAGTAACTCTGAAAGTCTTGCCAACCTTGGGCGGTGCGAATGCGATTTTGAATATTTTGATCAGTGGGTAAGATAATCTTAGCACCAACCCCAAGTTTTTTGGCAATCGTGGCGGCGATGATGCTTGGGCGCACACCTTTACTGCGTTGCTCGGTGCGATAGATATGGGTGGCAAAGTCTTGATCGCCAAGATACATCCAGGTATCACACCCCAGACGATTAAGCGCATCGAGGGTATTATTGCTTTCATTTTCCAGCCCCCAACCTTTGTCTTTATCGATTACATTGGCCAAAGTATAAGTAAGGGTGTCGATATCTGGCGAGACCCACAAACCATGAAATGCCTGATCATCGGCGACATTACCAATGACACTAAGTTCCTCACCATATTCGCTAAGATATAAACCCAAAGCCATCTTGGCCCCGCCCACGCCACCAGAAAGTAAAACAACCTTTAACGGAGAATTATTCATGATTCAGCCCCAGCAATACCTTATTCGCTCCGGTCACGCCACCAGAAAGTAAAACAACCTTTAACGGAGAATTATTCATGCCAAAACTCCTAAACCATCTTTGCGATGGTCCAGTGTCATCTTAGCGCCATCCAAAGCACCACCTGATAAAAGCACAACCTTTAACGGAGAATTATTCATGCCTGAGACCTCAAGCTGCGATTAATGATTGGCAAGTCGATCACATCGATCATTTGATCAAACTTCGCTAACGACAAGGTGTTTTGAGTAACATCAGGCACCGATTTGTACTCCTCTAACACCTCATATAAGGTGTTGCGCCGCACCGGTTGTAATCCCGCCTGTGAAATCATGTCAATCATCTGTTGTGGTGCCATTTCTTGGCCATAGATCCCACCAGACGAACGGGTAATATTTTCGTTCATCAGGGTGCCGCCCAAATCATTGACCCCCGCGCGCAACATTTGCGTTGCGTATTCAGGTCCTAATTTGACCCATGACGCCTGAATGTTGTCGATCCAACCATTGAGCATCACACGTGAAATGGCGTGCATCTTGATATTTTCATCGAAGGTCGGCCCGGGCCTAACATCATTATTTTCGGTATATAACGGTGATTCATAATGGACAAAGCCCAAGGGTACAAACTCGGTGAAACCACCGGTTTGTTGTTGGATAGCGCGTATTTTAGCTATATGTGCCACCCAATGTTTCGGCGTGTCAATATGGCCATACATAATGGTCGCGGTAGTCGGTAGCCCTAATTGATGGGCGGTGGTAATGATATCCACCCATTGCGCCGTCGACAGTTTATCTTTGGTGAGCTGCTTGCGGATTTCAACATCTAAAATTTCTGCCGCGGTGCCCGGCATCGATCCCAATCCATGATCGATAAGATCCTTAATGAACTCTTTGACGCTCATGCGGCTCTTGCGCGCGCCATACCACACCTCAAAAGGAGAGAAAGCATGAATATGCATCTGCGGCACCTTGGCCTTAATCGCCTTTAAGATATTGCGGTAATGGTCGCCTTTGATGTCAGGGTGAAGTCCCCCTTGAATGCAGACCTCAGTCGCGCCTTTATCCCAAGCTTCCTGTGCGCGTTGAGCCACTTGCTCGAACGAGAGCAACTGAGCGCCTGGCGAATTTTTACGCTTAGCAAACCCACAAAATTTACAGCCCATGTTACACACGTTGGTAAAATTAATATTGCGAGTGATAACGAAACTGCCGCGATCACCCACCGCTCGAGCCCGCAACAAATCCGCCGTTTCGATCAACGCCTCCAACTCCGCACCTTGGGTACCAAAGAGCAACAAGGCTTGAAACTCACTGACCTCTTGATTGGCTAAAACCTCTTGTAGGATGCCGGAGATCTCAGGATCAATGGTCGCTAACAGTCCACTGAGTTTATTCGACTCCGTCAATAACGGCTGGATAGTCATGGTTGTTCTCCTTACTGCGCAACACGATACAAAGTGTTGCCATCGAATTGGTGGATTGACTGAGCATCAAGAAACTGCTCCGTGGCGAGACCGTCATCACGCGACATCTGATCTAATCGCTGCTTAATGTCGCGGGCAAAGTAATGTTCACGGGATAAGAAGTCTGGATAGACCGCCAAGCGCTCCTGCAATTGATAGCCACATTGCGCGGTCGCTTGCGCCAATTGGGTAATTTGCGGCCACGTCCGTTCCGGGTTAATAAAATCCTGAGTCAATGGCGATATGCCGCCCCAATCATTGATGCCACTACCGATATAATCTTGGTAGCGCTGCTGGAGATTAGGTGGTGCCTGCAGGCTGATGCTTGGGTCGAGTAGTAAACGTGCCACCGCAATGGTGCGCAACATGTCGTCGAGATCGGGCTCAGGAAAGTCTGCCATCGGAGTATCCGCTTTCGCGCAAAAATTTTGCACGATGACCTCTTGAATGTGGCCATATTTTTTGTGTAACTGATTGATGGCCAAGAGGCTGTCGATACGCTCTTGCCAAGTTTCACCGATACCGATAAGAATTCCGGTGGTATAAGGCACTTTCTGCTCGCCAGCACTAGCGATGGTTGCTAGGCGCAATGCAGGAACCTTATCGGGGCAAGCGAAATGAGCCTGCCCCTTCTCGAGCAGACGCTCACTAACAGTTTCAAGCATCATGCCCATGCTCGCGCTAACATCTTTTAATTTGATAAATTCATCACTATTCATGGTGCCAGCATTAACATGCGGCAATAGCGTAGTTTGTTGTAAAATAAGCGCACAAATAGCGGACAAATAATCCACCATGGTCGAATAGCCCAATTGAGCCAGTGCTTTTCTAACCTCGCGATAACGTAGTTCAGGCTTCTCACCTAGGCTAAGTAGCACTTCTTTGCAGCCCATTTTTTGCCCCCGTTTGACCACGGCTAACACCTGTTCTGGGCTCATTATTTGTGCATTGGGGGAATCTGGACGCTGCACGAAGGTGCAATATTTGCATTCATCGCGACACATGTTGGTCAGAGGGATGAACACTTTGCGGGAATAGGTGATGACCTTGCCCCAATGGTGATCGCGTAGTTCACACGCTTGTTGGCGCAATGCGTCTAACGCTACGCCTTGTACGTTACCTAATTGATATGCTTGCATTGTTGAAAGATGAGTCACGAAAACTTCCTTCTTTTTTATTTTTATTTGCAGCCTACTCACGCCTGCTCTGGCGGTGCTCGCTTACCATCCAAAAACAGGATAAGCGTCTATCAAACTGCTTATATTTACCATGCGGTAAATTTATATTAGTAGAAAATTTACCAAACGGTCAAGGTTTTTAACAAAAAAACAGCAAATACTTAACAAACGCATAGATAACAAATGGTTATATTCGCAGCAATATTATAGCGCTGAATAAACACGCGGACAGTGGCGGCAAAACAAACAGAACTTGTCGATATAAAACGCAAAAAAGGCCTAAACATAATGTTTAAGCCCTATTTTTTTGCTCTTTTTTTTCTAAAAATGCCACTTAAATAGCAATGAAGTACTGCGTTCATCGATGCCAGAAATACCATATTTATTGTTCCAAAATGCATATTCTATTCCGATATAAACGGGCGATTTAGTGCCAAGCATGCCGCCAAGATTATATTTAAGCTGCGAGGTAAAATTCATCTCGGCTGCTTGCGTATCAGAACTGTTGCTCCAGTCTAAGAAGCCGTCATAGAGAAAGTCGCCACCGCCGAGCTTAAAGGGCAATCCCCAAGTTAGGGTTAACATTTGGTCATTATCCCAGGCACTATTGTTGGCCTGATATACGTTAGCGGTAAAATAATTGAAGCCCGGTAATTTCAGGCTCACCCCTAGCCCCAGCAGATAATTATCAAATGACGCTCCCTGCTCCCAAGTGCTGGCGATGAACACATCGCTGATCACGCCAAAGGACAAGTCGTTGCCCGTGACATAACCCAGGCTCAGGCGCGGCGAGAATTCATAATAGCTATCGCGAGTGCCATCTTTGGCTTTGGAGCGATCAGAGAAGAAGAACGTGTCCCCCCAGTTATGTCCACTAGCGTGCTCAACGGTTAAGTATTGCCGACTCTTATCACCCACTTTATATTGATCGCCAGACAGATAGCTTACACTAAAATCGCTCCATAGCATTTCGGCCTGCACGGCACTGCTCGCTAACCCAAGACCAACAAAACAGACGCTAAGCTTAAGTTTTTTAAGTAGTTTCATTATCGTTTCCTTATTTAGGATTTATTGTACTTACTCAATAATACTCGGTGTTAGGCGCAGCTCTTCCTGCCGTTAAAAGCATAATTAAGTGTTCGAGATAGCGGGACTAGTTACAGCCCCACCGTTAATTAATCGCGTTTTACCGCGGTTGGTTTATTCACTTCGCCATGACGTTTTAAGGCGTCAAACATCGGATTAAAGGCCGGTCGATTAACATATTGCCCAGCGCCGCGCTGCGCATTTAGCACACCGTTGGCCCACACTACTTTGCCGCGACTGAGCGTATGGGAAGGTATACCGGTTACAGTGCGTCCCTCGAATATATTAAAATCAATATTTTGATGATGAGTCTTGGCCGAAATGGTGCGAGTTCCTTTAGGATCCCATACCACGATATCGGCATCGGCACCGACACTGACCGAGCCTTTTTGTGGATAGATATTAAAGATTTTAGCGGCATTGGTTGAGGTGGTCGCGACAAACTCATTGATGGTTAGCTTGCCGGTATTGACCCCAGCGTCCCAGATGACCGCTAACCGATCTTCTATGCCCGCCGTACCATTGGGGATCTTAGTAAAATCATCTTTACCCGCCGCCTTTTGATCGGCGCAAAAGCAGCAATGATCGGTAGCAGTGGTCTGCAAGTTACCACTTTGTAACCCTTGCCATAATGCCACTTGATGCTCTTTAGAACGAAATGGTGGGCTCATCACATGCGCCGCCGCAAACTCGGCATCTTGGTTGCGATAGACACTGTCGTCCACCACCAAGTGCCCGGCAAGGCACTCGCCATAAACTCGCTGCCCTTCATTACGCGCACGCGTAATGGCATCCATCGAGTCCTTGCAAGAGACATGCACGATATAAATGGGGACATTCATCACCTCGGCAATTCTTATCGCGCGATTGGCCGCCTCTCCTTCCACCGCTGGCGGACGTGACAACGGATGCCCTTCGGGTCCAGTGATACCTTGGGCCAATATTTCTTGTTGCAGCTGAAACACTAACTCGCCGTTTTCTGCATGCACAGTGGGAATGGCACCCAAGTCCATCGAGCGACGAAAGCTCTTCACCAGCGTTTCATCGTCCGCCATGATCGCATTTTTATAGGCCATGAAATGTTTAAAGCTATTCACCCCATGCTCACGCACTAGCGTGCCCATGTCTTCATAGACTGAGTCGTCCCACCAGGTGATCGCGACATGAAATGAATAATCGGCGGCTGACTTTTCCGCCCATTGTCGCCACTGCTGGTACGCTTCCATCAAGGACTGCTGCGGCGCAGGGATCACAAAGTCGATGATGGTGGTGGTGCCCCCCGCCAAACCAGCAGCGGTACCACTATAAAAATCTTCGCTAGCCACGGTGCCCATAAAGGGCAGCTGCATATGCGTGTGCGGGTCAATGCCGCCGGGCATGATGTATTGTCCGGTGGCATCAATTTCTTGCGCCCCATCTGGCACTGCTAGGTTCTCACCAATGGCAACGATCTTACCGTCGGCGCAATAAACATCGGCGGCGTAACTGGTGTCTGCGGTAACAACGGTGCCACCGCGAATAATGACTGACATATTAATTTCCTTCTCATTCATTCAACAACGTTTGATTACTGGTCGGTTTGCACCTGAGCTGATACTGATGCAGGCGATTTAGGCGCCATAAAGTAATAAACCACGCCCCCTAAAATTGAGCCGGTAAACCAACCGTATTGATAGAACCATGACAAATATCCGGTAGTTAACGCGATGATCGTTAATGCCACAGGCAACGCAAATGCGATGAGGCCGGCACTGTTGAAGCCTGCATAGATACCATTAGTCTTATACAGCTGTGGTAAATCAAGTTGTTGCTTCTTAATCACAAAGTAATCCACCACCATGATTCCGGCAATGGGCCCAAGTAGGCTGGAATAACCTAATAGCCAGTTGGTGTACATCGCCTCAACACTGACGTCAGAGTCAATCAAGTTAAGCTTTTTGAGCAATTCCCACGACATTAGTAACACGCCAAACGTGCCAGTGAGCAGCACGCCGCGGGTTTGATTGATTTTCTTGGGTGCGACATTTTGAAAATCATTGGTCGGTGACACGATATTGGCGGCGGTATTCGTCGACAAGGTAGCGATAATAATCATCACCATGGCAACCATCACCCACATAGGGCTGTCAATTTTACCAATTAAGTTGATCGGATCGGAGATGGTTTCGCCGACCAAGGTAGTTGATGCTGCGGTTAATACCACACCCAACGAGGCAAACATAAACATCGTCGCCGGTAGGCCAATAATCTGGCCGGTGATTTGCGCCTTCTGCGATTTAACGTAGCGGCTAAAATCAGGGATATTGAGGGACAACGTCGCCCAAAATCCAACCATCGCGGTTAAACCACCGAAGAAATATTGCCAAAACGAGGCGTCCTCAGGGCGATTTGCTGGCGTTGCCAATAACTCAGTGACCGATATTTGCGGGTAAGCCCACATCATCAGGCCAATGCTCACCGCCAAGAGTAATGGCGCGGCAAGTGTCTCTAGCACCTTAATCGACTCAGAACCCTTAATTACGATCGACAAGTTCATCGCTAGGAAGATAAAGAAACCAATCACCTCACCGGTGCCGCCAAGACTGGCCCAACTTTCAGAGAGTGTCGAGAGTAAGATATGAATGGCGATGCCACCAAACAACGTTTGAATACCAAACCAGCCGCAGGCCACCAGCGCCCTGATTAGACAGGGAATATTAGATCCCATCACGCCAAAGGAAGAGCGTAACAAGACTGGAAAAGGGATACCGTATTTAGTACCGGCGAACGCATTGAGGGTCAACGGAATAAGCACCACCATATTGGCAATTAAGATAGTGATTAGCGCTTCGCTGACACTTAAGCCAAAATAAGCGGTTAATACCCCGCCAAGGGTGTAAGTGGGCACACAAATCGCCATGCCAACCCACAGTGCAGCGACATTCATGGTATTCCAGGTACGCTCTTTGACTTTAGTGGGCGCGATATCCTCATTGTAATGGGCACTGTTTAGTACATCATCTCCCGCGCTCAACTCATAAAACTCACCCACCTGAACTGCAGTAGATTGTTGTTGCTCTGTGGTATTCATTTTAGCTCCTCATTGTATAACCCACGTCCAAGACGCGTGTTATTCTTATTATTATATTGAGAACCCTTGCCTAATTTTCACCGCCGAAATAAAAGATCGCGACCAAGATGATGACGTCGAATGCTCAATGCTGGACCCTAATTAAACCTAATAAAAACTCACTAAATCTTAGTCAAGCCCAATATAAAATGGCTAGGCCGGTATTTATCTTAGTGACATTGCGATTGTTCCTGTGAACAACTTAATTTTGTTAACAAAACATCAACAGCCACGCAAATGCAACATAACATCTATAAAAACAAAGATTTAAAAACAAGACACCAAGGTTAACTTGTTAAGCTTTGGTTAAACCTTAGACGCACAAATTAGTACTGGCAAGCTTTATTTTTCCAATTGGTATAAATTCACCCTCGGTTTTTTAGGGTTTTTAGCTCAACCATTGAGCGGCTACAAAACAGCCAATAGTTAGACTCAATAAAGCTTTGAGCAACAGCGAATTAAACGCTCAGAAGTGATTATTTTAGCCCTGAAAAATTAATTTCAGCTCACCGCTTAAGTTACGATTACAGTGACGTGAGCTGTTCGAGGTAGCTGTCTAGCACCGAATTGGCGCTACCGCCTTTCTTAGTAATGATCGAAAAATGGGTCTCATAACACATGCTATTGGGCAATATGGCACGCATTCGCCCCTCGCTAGCCCAGCGTTTGGCGTAATGATCCGGCAGATAACCGAGATAACGTCCGGTTAGGATTAGAAAAGCGACCCCTTCTCGATCGGTCGCGGTTGCACTTGCACTTAGCTGTTGGTGCAATGCATTAATCTCATCGGTTTGCTCATAGGCGGGCTTAACACAGCTTTGTCCCTTGAGCCTGGCCGCCGATATGTTGGCATCTTGCAGGTGAAATAATTCATGTTCTTTACTGCAATAGAGCGAAGACTTCTCATCGTAGAGGGCGAGATAATTCAGGCCAGATAAGGTTTTTAGCACCGGGATCACGCCAGTATGTAAGTGACCATCAAGCACTGCACTTTCGATATCGTGTGGCGGGATCATCTGAATATTAACCTGAACATCCGGTCCGAGTTTATTGAGTTCGGCCAGCGCATTGGAGATATTCATCTGCGGCATGGTGACCAGACTATCGGTGATGCCAATGTTGAGTTCACCGGTTAGGTTGTAATGAATCGAATTAATGCTGGTGCGAAACTCTTCCAGTGCGCTGAGTAATTTTTGCGTCTGATAATAGACTTCTCGTCCTTCCGTGGTCATGGAAAAGCCACCGCGCCCACGGTTACACAGACGCATTGATAAACGCTGCTCTAAGTCCGCCATAGCAATACTAACCGCAGATCGCGTGATATTTAGCTCGACCGACGCCAAGGTAAACCCGCCACAATCGACCACAGTGGTAAAGATCCGCAGCGTCCTAATATCTGCATCGGCGAGCTTGCCTCTTAGTGCAGGGGATTTAGATTTATTCATCGCATTAACTCACTTAAACCACGTCACCTGACATTAGGTAACCATTTACTAACCTAAAAGTTAACACAAATGAATTTATTCAGCCAGCTATCGGCGGCACACTCGATAGTAATTCCATCTGGTCGGTCACTATAAAAAGCGCCTAAATCTACCAGTCAAATTTAAGGATATTTATCATGTCATCGCAACAAAACCCGTTATCACTGGGCCTTAGCCGCGCAGAACTCGAAGCGTACTGGATGCCCTATACCGCCAATCGTCAGTTTAAAGATAATCCGAGGATGATTGCCAGTGCCAAAGGCGCCTATTACACCGCCGCCGATGGTCGACAAATTTTTGATGGATTGTCGGGGTTATGGACCTGTGGCGCAGGCCACAACCGACCAGAAATCGCCGAAGCCGTTTACAAGCAGCTTAACAAACTCGACTATGCCCCAGCCTTTCAATATGGTCATCAAGGCGCATTTGAACTAGCCAATCGTATTAAAGAGCTGACCCCCGCCGGACTCGATCACGTGTTCTTTACCGGATCGGGCTCAGAGAGTGCCGATACCTCACTAAAGATGGCGCGCGCCTATTGGCGTAAAAAAGGCAAAGGCACCAAAACCAAATTAATTGGTCGCAGTAAAGGTTATCACGGGGTTAATTTTGGTGGCTTTAGTGTCGGCGGCATTGGCGCTAATCGCACCATCTATGGTCAAGGTGTCGACGCCGATCATTTGCCGCATACCATGTTGCCCGAGAATATCTTCACTCGGGGCATGCCACAGACAGGCGTAGAGCGTGCCGACGATCTGCTTGAGTTAATAGCATTACATGACGCCTCTAACATTGCGGCGGTCATTGTTGAGCCGCTTGCGGGATCTGCGGGCGTCATTCCTCCCCCGGTTGGCTACCTTAAACGTCTGCGCGAGATATGCGACAAGCACGAAATTCTGATGATTTTCGATGAAGTGATCACTGGCTTTGGCCGCATGGGCTCAAATACTGGCGCCGAAGAGTTTGGCGTGACACCCGATATTTTAAATGTCGCTAAGCAGCTCACCAATGGCGCTGTGCCAATGGGCGCTGTTATCGTCAGCGACGATATTTATCAGGCGTTTATGGATACCGGTGGCCCAGAGTATATGTTGGAATTACCCCACGGTTACACCTATTCCGGTCATCCGGTGGCCTGCGCTGCCGCATTAGCATCGCTGGACATCCTCAAAAACGATCAATTGGTTAGCCGAGTCAGAGAAATAAGCCCGCTGTTTGAGGATAAGCTACATGGACTCAAGGGCACTAAATACGTCAGAGATATTCGAAACTATGGCCTAGCGGGTGCATTAACCATCGAATCGGCACCAGGTGAACCGGCATTGCGCCCTTATCAAATCGCGATGAAATGCTGGGAAAAAGGCTTTTACGTACGCTATGGCGGCGACACCATTCAACTAGGTTTACCTTTCATCAGCGAAGCCCATGAAATCGACAGCGTGATCAATGCGGTCGGTGAATCAATTTTAGAACTAAGCTAAATTAAACTAAATTAAATTACATTAACCAACAGTGTGCCAGCGGTATGCTGTGGCGGAGAACAAGATGAATATAGTAGGACATTTAATTAACGGCGAAATCACCACCGAAAGTGAGCGCCAGCAAGCGATTTTTAACCCATCGACAGGTGAAATAAGCAAACAAGTAGCGCTAGCGAGCAGTGCAACGGTAGAGCAGGCCATTGCCGCCGCGCAAGCAGCCTTTCCCGCATGGCGTGATACACCACCAGCAAAACGTGCCAGAGTAATGTTTCGCTTCAAGGAACTGTTAGAAAAAAATGCCGAAGAAATCGTGGCATTGATTGGCCAAGAACATGGCAAAATTAGCCATGACGCGATGGGAGAATTACAGCGCGGCATCGAAAATGTCGAATACGCTTGCGGTGCACCCGAGCTGCTAAAAGGAGAACACTCGCGTAATGTAGGCCCGGGCATCGACTCGTGGAGCGAGTTTCAACCACTAGGTGTCGTCACAGGGATCACCCCGTTTAATTTCCCTGCCATGGTACCGCTCTGGATGTACCCAATGGCTATTGTGTGCGGTAATACCTTCGTGTTAAAACCGTCGGAACGTAATCCTAGTTCGGTGTTATTGATCGCGCAACTATTGCATGAAGCGGGACTTCCACCTGGCGTGCTTAATGTGGTTAATGGCGACAAAGAAGCAGTAGACACCTTGCTCGAATCACCAACAGTAAAGGCGGTAAGCTTTGTTGGTTCAACCCCAATCGCCGAGTCAATCTATGTTAAAGCCAATGCCAACGGCAAACGCTGTCAGGCACTTGGCGGTGCCAAGAATCACGCGATTGTGATGCCAGATGCCGATATGGACAATGCGGTTAACCAACTATTGGGCGCAGCATTTGGCTCATCTGGCGAACGCTGCATGGCACTCTCGGTTGCTGTAGCTGTTGGCGATGCGGCGGCTGACGCCTTGGTCGAGAAAATGGCCCAAGCGATGACGAGCCTAAAAGTCGGCGCTTTCTGCGATAGCGACAACGACTTTGGTCCGGTGATAACCAAAGCGCACCAACAGAAAGTGGTGGGTTATATCGATAGCGCCGAACAACAGGGGGCAATTATCGTGGTCGATGGTCGAGCGCCGAAAGTGGCAGACTATCCTAATGGGTTCTTCGTTGGCGGCACCCTAATCGACTGTGTCACCCCTGAAATGACCAGTTATCAAGAAGAGATTTTTGGTCCGGTATTGCAAATTGTTCGCGTGCAGACGATGCAGCAAGCCATGCAATTAATTGACGATCATGAATATGGCAACGGTACCTGTATTTTCACTCGCGATGGTGAGGCGGCGCGTTACTTCTCCGATCACATTCAGGTAGGTATGGTTGGCATCAATGTGCCGCTACCAGTGCCTGTTTCTTACCATAGCTTTGGTGGTTGGAAACGATCATTGTTCGGCGACTTACATGCCTATGGCCCAGACTCCGTGCGCTTTTACACCAAACGTAAGACTATTACTCAACGCTGGCCATCGGCTGGTGTGCGCGAGGGCGCGCAGTTCTCTTTCCCTTCATAGCCTAACCACCCTAGCCCGATAGATGTGGGCTAGGGAATAATCATGATATATAATGGCCATATTAACGGCAGTCATGTTGCATCTAACTGTCAAACGATTACCTATTAATAGTGAAACCGTATGTATCAGCAGCCAGCACCTTTAGAGCAATCAGACAAACCTCGCCGTCGTTCTCGGATTAGAGAGGGGCACGAGCAAAAAATTCTTGATGCCGCAGAATATGTGTTTGCTCACAAGGGCTTCAATGGTGCCACCATCGAAGAAATTGCCGAGCAGGCGCATCTGTCCAAGCAAAATATGCTGTATTACTTCGCCTCAAAAGAGCTGCTCTATCAAGCGGTATTACGCAAAATATTCCACCTCTGGTTAGAGAGCCTTAACCTACTGGGTCAACAAGGTGAAGATCCGGCCACTATGTTAGGCAATTACATTCGCGGTAAATTAGAAATATCCCGTACCATGCCCAACGCATCGAAGGTATTTGCCAATGAGATAATTAATGGCGCGCCGCATATCAAGCAGTACCTAAAAGACAACCTTTTACCGGCGCTAGAAGCCGATATTACCTTGGTCAGAGAATGGATTTCGCAAGGAAAAATGGATGATGTTGACCCTTATCACCTATTTTTCGTGATCTGGGCATCTACCCAAACTTACGCCGACTTTTCATCACAGATTCAATTAGCGTTGGACAAACCAAAGCTAGAGACACAAGATTTTACCGCCGCCGGCGATTTCCTCACCCACACCTTACTCAAAGGCATCGGCTTAACCAAATAAAATAAACTTTGTCCCAGTTAATTATAGCTGTTGTTTTAATACTTTAATTATCAGCCAATTAAAATATGAACAAACTCACAAAGGACACCATTTTCCCGACTTTAGTTGCCTTGCTCTAAATATATGTTAGGAGAAAAATTCAGGGATGAGTTTTGATTCACGCTGTCCCTGCGTTCACCCCTTCGGGGCCAGCTAAAGCTGTTAAAAATTATTCCAGATAATTTTTTAGATTTTCGCGCAGGCGAAGCCATGGATGGCGTAGGTAGGGCGACGCAGGATGCGCATTGAAATCGGTTCCGTTAAGACAGATATTTATAGAAAGATCAGCAACTAAAAACGGGGCGCCTTTCTTTTGGTTACTTTTCTTTGGCGAAGCAAAGAAAAGTAACTGGTGTGCAAGCGATAGACTTAATATGACCGAATTAACTTAATTAGCACAACATAAGGCCACCCTCATCAATTAGTTGAGGCTTAACCAAATAACCGCCCTAAAGCTAGGGCGATTACAGCCTAACCGGCTTTGGCAAAAGCCTGCTGCTCAGTCATTAGTTGCTGGCTAAACACCTCTAGTTGGGTGATGCGCGCAAAATAAGCGCTCAATTTAGGCCATTTGCTGATATCTAAGTCAAACTGTGCGTGCACTAGGTTAAATAAATTAGAGACAATCGCAATGTCGGCAATACTAAGGCTATCACCCGCTACCCAACCGTCGGTCATCTGCGATTCAAGATAGTCTAATTCTTTCGGAATAACTTCATTGCTCACTTGTGCGACCTTTGCTTCATCGATAGGTTTGCCAAAGTATTTGGGACCAAGCACAACCTGCATATAAAGAGCTCCCGTTGCTTCCATCAATCGGGTATCGGCATAACGCTCTAACCATAGGGCGTGAGCATATTGATGATTATCTTGTGGGTAGAGCTTTACCCCATGATTAACCCGCTCCAAGTACGCGACAATGACCGCAGAATCCGAAAAACTAAAACCGTCATCCGTTTGATAACCAGGTACTTTACCTAATGGGCTAGCCTGTCGAAAGGTGGCATCGTCACTGCCAGGCATGGTAATTTTGAGCTTATATTCGATTCCTTTGACGGCATGCGCCAATATAACTTTACGCACAAACGGGGACGCCGGTACGCCATAAATTATTGCCATGAGATTCTCCATAGTGACTGTAATTGATGAATTTTACATCAGACACACTATGTCATAAGGTTGCTAAAAGCTAGTGATTGCAAGACGATACACAAAATAAACAGCGCTTATGATGTGCAAGAGCGATAAATTTAGTGATGGCGGTTATTTTTCCAATAATCCGCTAGCATCTTAGGAAATCGTGGATCTTGCCGCACCAATGCCAGCTCAGGGTCGGTCATTCGCATGCATTGCACCTTAGTCTTTGAACATCCCAATTCTAAGGTACGCTGTAAATATTTTAGCGATTGGTCAAGCATCCCTAACATCGAGTAGAGGCAAGCGATATTATAGATGGCACGGCCATCTTCAAGCTCAAACGCTTCCACCACTTTGAGCCAGTATTTAGCTTCGTCATGTTGACCCAATTTAACCAGACCATAGACAATCATCACTGTAGCATCGGCGTCATAGCAGTTAATAGCGACGCGCCGTTGGGCAATTTTTAATACTTGTTTGGCGTAGGTTTTCATCGCCTGTGGATGATTTAGCGCCTGTAAGCTACATAGCAACATCATGCCCGTTTGCAATTCTTGATCGTACGAAAAAGCGCGTTTAAAGGACTCAAACGCCAGCTCTATTTCACCCGCGACGGCGATATAATATCGCGCCAGGTAATAATGAGCATCTGCTAGTTTCGGCGATATACTTATCGCCTTAAGAAAGCTCTGTTCGGCGCCTTTGCCACCAAGGTTCATGGTTTGAATATGACCGCGTGTTGCATAGGCTTGTGCCAGCATCGGATTAATGGCCAGCGCCTTATCACAATAGCGCTGCGCAACTTCGACAGCATCTGGCTGTAAACCATAATGAATCTGCATGTTGATGATGCTGTCTGCCAATCCGGTATAGGCCAATGCATAGTTTGGGTCTAATGCAACGGCGCGCTTAAAAAATTGATGGGCGAGCTTATCACTACGGCGCGACATTACCCGCAGCAAGCTACGCCCCTGCAAATAAAGCTGATAGGCTTCACTGTTGGTTGTGGTGCGTCGCTCTGATGCCTTTTCGAGACAAAGGGTCAAATTAAGCTGTAGCGCGCCAACGATGGCCTGTGATATCTCACTCTGCAATTCGAAGATATTTTCTAGCTGACGGTCATACCGATCTGCCCATAACAATAGGTTAGTTTTGGCATCCACTAATTGCGCGCAAATGCGTACATTATCAGCTGATTTACGCACACTGCCCTCTAACAGATAACGCACCTGCAATTCGCCAGCAATCTGAACGGGTGACATCGCCGTGCCACGATACATCTTGCTAAAACTATTGGCCGTGACCTCAATGCTATCTAATTCGGAAAGGTCGGTAATAATATCTTCGGTAATACCATCGATAAAATAGTTTTGCTCGGCATCACCGCTCATATTAACAAACGGCAATACTGCAATACGGGGATTAGACGCCGAAGTAAGTTGAGGGATTTGTGTACTATTCTCACCGGTGATTAGCTGATTTAATTCGGGCGTGATTAATGCAGCCGACGCTAGCTTTAGTTTCAGTCGCTCTGGCGCGTTCGCCCCTTGCAATGCGATGGCATCTGCTAGTGCAATAGTCTCTGGATCAGGCTCAACATTTAACTCGTGCAGTAGTAGTTCTTTGCAGGTGCGAAACTGCGCCAGCGCCATCGCCCGTTCACCAATGCCCGTGTATAGACGCATAATATTACGATGCGACTGCTCTTTAAGCGGTTCAAGGGATAGGCTTTCTCTGATCCAACTGATTGCGGCGCTAGGATCACTCGCCGCCTCTGCTTCTTGCGCCGCCTTGGCTAATATCGCAATGGCCAGTTCGCGGCATTCGATTCGAAGCGCGTGTAGCCAATCTAAAAACTGTTCACCATCATGCTCTTGCCCCGCCAAGAACTCACCCGGGTAAAAGTCGTCGAGCTTTAAAATATCGCGATCGCCAGCACAGGTCTGCTGCAATGTCAGATAATCCGTACTCAGCAAGCCCCTTTGCAACCCAATCAAGTCTTGCTCGATAACGATAGCATGCTCACCCAACGCGCGCCTTATGCCACAGAGCGCCGAACGCAAGCTGGCTCTAGCCTGCTCGTCACTGCGATCGCTCCACAATAAGGCAGCAAGTTGTTCACGTGTCTTAAATTGGCCACAGGGAATGGCCATATAGGCGAGCAGAAGACGACTTTTTTTAGCTTTGAGTTCAATCATCTGGCCAGTGGCATCACGCAGCGTAAGGCCGCCTAAGACATCAAGCTTGGCCAGTCCCTTATTACTATCTACTGCGCTGCTAAAATCGGTCATTGGCCCAACAATTATTCTGATTGGATTACTAGTAGATTAGCAGAAAAAACAAAAAACCGCCCACAACTGATCTTTGAGCATTTGGTCAATCACCGATATTTAATTAGCTATCGCCACTACGCCAGACACCGTAACAAACTCACCGGGTATCTCGTATCCCCCATCCTGATTGCGAAACTGCACAACCGAGGCTAAGAACTGGCTAGCAACCAATGCCCTCGCTCTAGGATCAAAGCGTTTCACCGCCAAGGCGACAGGTCCGCCGTCGAACATGGCGGTGATCAGGGATTGACCACTACTAAAACTTAGCGACTCAAATTGACGAACCTCACGGATATTACTTAAACCGGCCTTGCTCATTCTCGCGCTCAACACTCCCTGACCGCCCAGGCTAAAAAATAGCGGGCACACATCAGAGGAAACTTGAGCATCAACAATTGGAAATATCTCGGCCCAGCCGCAGTGCTTTCGTTGTCCCCATACGGTGATAACCACCCTGCCACCGGGTGTCACGGTGCGCACCATTTCAGCTATTGCCCGGTCTGGATCGGGAACATACATCAACCCGAGCGCACACAACGCGGCATCAAAGGTATCGCTCTCATAGTCAATGCGTTGTGCGTCCATCCGCTGGGCACTTATTGTCTGTATGCCATTGACTCTGGCAAAGGCTTCTAAATGGTTAATCATCTGGGCCGATAAATCGGTCGCACAGACAGAACCACCAGCGCCGACTTGCTGTGCAATACTCATCGTCACCAGGCCGGTACCACAGGCTGTTTCTAACACCCGTTGCCCTTTCTTCAATGTCGCCATACTTAATAGTGTTTGCTGAGCGGGTTTTAGTTTGTCACGCCAACTTTGTTGATAAAATGCGGCGGCGGCATCCCAACCATATCTTTGTACACGTATCTGTAATCTTGGGTCCATCACTTGTCAGCGTTACGCCGCCCCCTCAATTGAAATTGTTGTCTGGATATTTTGCGCCTCACTGAAAACTAACAGCCAAGGATCGTTAAGCATACCCTCGTCAATCACCGCCCTAACCACCGAATGGTCGGCATCGCTTTGCACTTCCACCCCTATTCGCAGCGCGCTACATCCCGCACTAACACTATCTAAACCGAAGATCCCGCGATCGTCAAAATCCATTTCAACCACAACGCTAATTTGCGCTATAGCGATATCGCGGCGAGCCGCCGTCAACTTAATGCCGATAGCAATGCAGCTTGCCAAAGCGACACGACCATAAAAACCAGGCGTTGGGGCGCTATGTTCGCCACCTATTTCTACTGGCATATCGACACGATATTCTTGTCCATTATTGTGCGCGATGCACTGCAAACCATCGGTTAGGCAGACCTTATCCACCGCGGTGTCAAAACCAAGGCTCGGCTTTTTGCCAAACAAACCCATCACTCGTTGTTGCGCTGCTTTAATATTTTGCATTGACGCCATCTTGCTATTCCCTTGATAGTCATTTGTCATGACTATGACCTAGGCGCGTTAGAGAAAGCGTAAAGTGTTGTTATAGATGCGTGAAAAATGAGTGAAATAGCCGATTTTCTTTTCAAATTTAAGTAAAAGTTCAATACTAGCCCCAATCACAAACAACGATATTCACGCGACAAGGTGGTGGTTATTCAAACAAAAATAACCTATTAGGGGAGATTTCCTCGAACACTCGCCAGCGACAGGGTAGAATGCTGCCAACTTATAATAAAAATATCAAAGGTTGTCTTTTATGGATATCGAAGTTGGCGTTATTGAGACGCTACTGGTCGCCCTACTCATTCTATTTGTTGGCTATTTTCTTAATAGCAAAATAGCACTGCTGCGCAACAATAATATTCCAGAACCCGTGGTCGGCGGTATTGCATTCTCATTGATTGCCGCGATTGCACACAGCGTGTTTAATTTTCATGTTATTTTCGACATGAGCTTTAAAAATCCATTCATGCTGATCTTTTTTACCACAGTAGGTCTAGGTGCTAGCTTTAAACTATTACTCAAGGGTGGCCCTAAAGTGGTGCTATTTTTGGCCGTTGCCACCGTTTATTTAGTGGTCCAAAACGCGGTTGGTGTGGGCATTGCGTCGATGGCAGGGATGGAGCCGTTGATGGGCCTCATTGCTGGTTCAATTACCCTGTCGGGTGGTCACGGCACTGGCGCAACCTATGCCGATTTGTTTATCGAGCAATATAATATGCCAGGTTCGGTATTTGAATTAGCGATGGCAGCGGCGACGATGGGCTTGGTACTTGGCGGCTTAATTGGCGGCCCGGTGAGCAAACGCTTAATCACAAAATATAATCTTAAGGCCGATGAGCATCACGAAGAGCTTGACGATACCATCACCTATAACCCTGAAGATCATGACTTAGTAACGCCAAAGAAAATGATGGAAACCTTGTTCATCATTCTCGCTTGTATGGTCGTTGGGCATCTGGGGCACATCGCACTTAAAGAAGCAGGCGTTGTATTGCCAAGCTTCCTAATTCCATTATTATTCGGTGTTGCTGCAACCAATTTATGTGATTTCTCCAAAAAGTACACCATTAGCCGCGCCTGTATCGATTTGTGGGGCACCATGGCTTTGTCTATTTTCCTGGCGATGGCATTAATGTCGTTAAAAGTGTGGGAGCTGGCCAATTTAGCCGGCCCAATGGTTGCGATCATCTTAGTGCAAACGGTCGTGTTAATGCTGTTTGCCTATTTCATCACCTTTAGAGTGATGGGTAAAAACTATAATGCCGCCATCATGGCCGGTGGCCATTGCGGTTTTGGGATGGGCGCAACACCTACCGCAGTAGCCAATATGGAGGCGCTAGTGGCAAGACATGGCCCTTCACCACAAGCATTCTTGGTGGTGCCATTAGTCGGCGCATTCTTTATCGATATCACCAATGCGCTGGTTATTCAGTTCTATCTAAGCTTTTTGTAAAGCACTTCATTTAGCTCCAGACTAGGGCGCCACCATGGCGCCCTAGTCTTATTCCTCCGATTACTATTCCCCCCTATTACCATTTCTCCTTACAATTTAGCTATGTTACAAAGTGATACATATTGATAATATGTGGTACGTCTATTATTTTTCAGCTTCGCTATTATTTCCATACCTTATAAAAACAACACAAGATTAATCATGAAAAATTCAATTAAACAAATTTCTGCGACCACTATATTAAGCTTGGCGCTATTGAACGCCCCAGCTTTTGCCGATGACACGAGCGAGATCCCCAGTGGCGACGGCGGTTACCTCAAAGTAGGGTTAGGGTATAAGAATGAGGTTAGCCCTTACGAGGATAAAGTGGAGGGACTGTCGCTCTTCGTTAATGGGCGTTACCAATGGAATGGGTTGTTTGTCGAAGCTTTTTATGGCGCTAATGAGCGTAGCGAAGGCTTATCTATTGGCTATAACTTTTACAATACCGAGCACTGGAATTTCGATATCAATACCGTCAAAGCGCACGGCGAAATTCGGGTCAATATTTACGACGGCAACGAAAATCTGTATCAGCAATACGATAAAACCGAGATGATTGGCCTGCGTGCCACCGGCCACTTTGGCCAAACATCGGTACAGTTTCTCGTTGCACCTTACTCACTCAATGATGATTATGACGATGGGCTCTATGCGTCGATGTGGCTCGGGCAATCATGGCAAATTAAAAATTGGGAACTGCGCAGCAGCATCGGCGTCGAATATCGCTCGGAAGAGATCACCGATTATTATTACGGCATCTCAGCAGAGCAAGCCACCACACATTTTGGCGAGTTCGACCCAGAGGCTGGGCTTAATGTCACGGCACAAGTATCAATGAGCTACCCGATTAGTCGTCATGTATTGTTTGAGAGTTACTTGCGTCACACCAATTATTCGAGCGCTGTAGAAAACAACCCAGTGCTGAACTATGCCAGTAGCCTTGATACCCGCAGCGATAAGAAAACCGAGTTTGGCGTTTTACTTAGTTATGTTTTTTAACGGAGCATAACCATGAATAATTTAACCAAACTACTAATGCTCTCGCTATCATTTGGTGTGACATCGATACTAAGCGCCGAGCAATTGACGCCTAGCGCGACAATCTCAGTAACGCCGCAACAATGTGTCGCGATGCGCCAAGGTCAAACGTGTTATGTCGATGTCACGATAAAGTGGACTGCTAGTGCTATCGGCGATTATTGCTTGCATTCGAGCCTGCAAACCAAACCCCACCAATGCTGGCAGCAAGAGCACAGCGCTTTATTTGAGCGGGAGTTAGCGGCCAGCCAAGACATTATTTTTTCTTTGCAAGCGCCACAATCCAAGGCTATTTTAGCCAAGGCGGTGCTGGAAATGGCTTGGGTTTATGACAAGAATTCCCGTAAAAATGTTAGCTGGCGTATGTTTTAAGGACACCATCGATGAATGAAAATCCCCCTCACATCTTAATTGTCGAAGACGACATTGAACTTGGCCAATGGATGAAAGACTATTTAAGTAGCAAAGACTACCGCGTGACGCTATGTGAGCGGGGCGATGAGGCGGTCGAGATAATCGAGCAACAACATCCCGATATCGTGGTGTTAGATGGCATGTTGCCCGGCCTCGATGGGTTTGACGTGTGCAAGGCGGTTCGCCCAACCTTTAGCAATGCCATTATCATGGTCACTGCGCGCGATGAGGAAATAGATGAAGTGCTTGGCTTGGAGATGGGGGCCGACGATTACCTCACTAAACCAGTGAGGGCGAGAGCACTACTCACCCGCATCAGAAAGTACCTACAGCGCCAGACTGACGTAGCCCCAACAAGCGAGCAGACGCGTCTGACCTTTAATAATCTTGAGATCGATAAACCGGCAATGCTCACCGTGTTAAATGGCGTGGAAATCAAGCTATCTTCCAATGAGTTTGAGGTGTTGTGGTTACTCGCCGCGCAGGCTGGCCAACTGGTGACTCGTGAAGATCTGGTTCATCAGTTGCGCGGCTTTGATTATGATGGCTTCGACCGTTCCATAGATTTACGGATCTCGCGTCTACGTAAAAAACTCGGTGATGATCCGACCAAACCCTATCGCATAAAAACGGTATGGGGCAAAGGCTATCTCTTTGCCACCGATGTCTGGTCATAAGGAAACACGATGCGTTTACTCACCACCTCACTATTGATCATGATGCTTATTGCCACCATTGGCCTAGGCTGGATCTTTGACGGCCTAATTAAGCAATATCGCAACGACAACAGTGACCAAACCACTCAAGATGTTAATGCCGTGGCGATATTGGAGCGCTTAGGTAGCGAGATGGCGACCACCCTAGACCGACTAACACCTGGCGCGCAACAACAGTTTGTTAAGCATTGGCCCGGCGAGTCTTCTACGCTTAGCATCATCGACATTAGCGCGCAGCCGTTGCCAAAAGAGCTACTTAAGCAAGTCAAACTGGGCCAACCATTGCTGCTCCAGAGCAATGACCATTTAGCCTACTACTTCCATTTAGCCACCAGCAACCAGTTATTATTGCTCAAATCGCCGTTGCTACTGATCGCCCCCGCGCCAAGTAGCCAAGATTATGCCTTTACCTTGTTGTTCTATAGCAGCTTATTATTGCTACTTGCACTGTGGGCCTATCCACTCATTCGCCGCTTAAGCGCGCTGCGAAAAGCCGCAAAAAACTTTGGTGAAGGGGATCTCCAGCAGCGGATTAAGCCCAGTGCGCTGTCTTATATTGGTGATATCGAAGTTGAATTTAATCACATGGCCAGACGCATCGAGAGCCTAGTCGACGATGTTAAATTGCTCAGCAGCGCGGTCTCTCATGATTTACGTACTCCATTGGCTCGGATCCGCTTTGGCATCGATACCTTATCCGAGGAAGATGATCCCGTGTTACGCCAGCGCTATCAGCTCAAAATTAGTGATAATGTCGATGAAATGACCTCATTGGTCGATACCTTGCTACGTTATGCACGCCTCGACCAGAACATGCTCGAACTCAAGCAGCAACCGCTTGATATGACGACACTGGTAGAAAATACCATTGCACATCAGCAATCTGAGACCACCAGCATCACGCTGCGCGGGAATGGCGAGCATCATCTCATTGGCGATAAGGTCTACTTAACTATGTTGATTAATAATGTGCTGCAAAACGCGATAAATTATGGCAACAGTCAGGTGCTGATCACGCTCACTTGTCAGGGAAGGCACTTTATCATGACCGTCGAAGATGACGGACTAGGCATTGCCAAGGAACAACGCCAAGCAATACTAAAACCTTTTACCCGCGGCAACGCGCAGCAAAAAAGCAGCGGCCATGGCATGGGATTAGCCATCGTCAAACGCATAGTTGATTGGCATAAAGGCAGCATGAGCATCGAAGATTCAAGCCAGCTTGGAGGGGCTAAATTCATCATTAGCTTGCCACGACGTTAATTGGTTTTGTCGATTAGCGCTAAGGCTTAATGTAAGTCAGTTAAGGAATCTGTGAACTATGAAACGCGGTTGATCCCGTCCTTTATCGCCTTAAATTAGAAATTGGCCAATGAAAAAATCACGGACGATTTTTTAGTATTTACCGCAGGGATGCGGATCAAATACGGTATTGAATAGACCATTTATCATTTAAGAACAGCGATAAATTTACGGGTCGCCTTGGCAAATAGCGTCCTTGCTATTTGTCCTTCGGACCAGCTAAAGCTGTCTTAAAATTTTCCAGAAATTTTAATCTTTTGGTTACTTTTCTTTAAGAAGCACAAATTGGTCTGGAACCAATTTGAACAGCTGCAAGCTGGCCCGCAGGGTGAAA